>ERZ1026810.815-NODE-815-length-14412-cov-15.162408_pt1 | contig 14412 bp, 14 predicted proteins | sample MGYA00520872_ERZ1026810 | MGnify/ENA primary metagenome ERZ1026810 (study PRJEB33270, sample SAMEA104284477) | anaerobic digester metagenome | biome: Anaerobic digester microbiome; feature: mesophilic sludge digester; material: Anaerobic digester biomass | place... | reverse complement strand
AGAATAGTATTAAAGTCGAAAGAGCTAAAAAGAATATCACACAGGCTCAACTGGCAGAATTAGTGAATGTCAGTCGGCAAACTATCAATGCTATTGAGTTGGGGAAATACAATCTGTCAACCATTCTCGCTTTAAAAATCGCTCATGTTTTTAATGAATCCGTTCATAATATTTTTGAGCTTGAAGAATCCGACTGGGAATCCTGATATGACCACTAACGTTCGTCGGGACCGGGGCCGCGGAGCAGATGAGCTTATGAGCCACCAACCGGCTTTTGTTCGGCAGGCATTTAGGTTACCGTGCAAAAAACGGGACAACTAGTCCCGCCTCAGGCGGGAAACAACTTACTTATATTGTCCGTGTCAGGTGCTGCCGTGTTTCTTATGGAGCATGGTCAATGAGAAATGTTCAGCACTTTGATAATATCCAGACCGGCAGCTAGTTTCTTATGGAGCATGGTCAATGAGAAACAGTTAACTTATCCCATTTATTGATAAACTTCTCAGCTTTATTCCTGGTTTGATTTCTGCGGTTATGAATGTTGATTCTGACAAAATCCATTACCTCGTCCCGGTCTTTGATCTGCCTGAAGAACTTATCGAATGAAGAAATTGTATGTCCAACTACAATATTCAGGCATTCATCTGTCTGATACTTTGCGTTCTTGACCTTTAATAATTCTTTTGTAATTCTTTCTGTGAGATAAGGTTTTGCCTTGGTTATAACCGCAGAACCTTTTACAATATTTGCTGCTGTTATCATGACAGGACCTTCAATTTCAGAGAAGTAAAGATTGAAAATCTCATCAAACTTTTTGTTATTATCACATCTTGTGAGATTAGCTATAATAAGTATCGCGGACCATTTTATGAATTTGTTTTCTGATTTCAGATTGTCTTTGAAAACATCAAAATAAGGGTAGATGATTTCCGGCTTTTTTTTACTCAGCAGAAGCAGTGTATTGTTGCACCCATATTTGATGCGAGCCTCCTTTTCATTAATACCCGAAATCAAGTATTTCAATAATTCAGGTGATTTGATCACCAATTCAGCAACCTGCTGCAAATCCCTGTCTTTTGGGATCAGTTTATCAAATACTTCCTGTTTATTCATAATTATTTTATGGGAACGTATATCTCAGTTTTATTTCTATCAGGATTGGTTTTTGAAAATTTAACATATTTCTCAAAACATGGCGTATCTCTCAACTCATAATTGCTTTCCGGAAGCCAGGTATTTAAAATCGCATTATATACAGAACCAATTTTATCAGGACTGCCTTTGAATTCAAAAACAGCGTATTTACCTCCTTCAATGTTTTTTACACCTGTTTCACCTTCTGGTTTAATGTCTTTACTGATAGTAACACAGCAATCATAATGGCACTTTTCATCTTCCGTAATACTGGGATCATTATATGAAATTCCCAGGTATTCCTGGTTAAAACCAAATAGTCGTTTTTCTTTAAGGAAGCCCCGGATTTTTTCCCAGGCCTGACTATAATCATTTGATTTATAATCACCAATAAGACGGATATATATGGCCCGTCTGGTTGTCCGTTCAGCTATTTCAGGCTTTAATTTAAAGCCATCCGGGAGAGTTTTATCAGTGATTAACGTTTTCATGGTAATAGGATTATTCGTATTCCGGAATTCTGTTGGTGAAACTCCAAAATATTTTTTGAATGCTTTTGTAAATGATGCCGGACTATCATATCCGATTTTATAAGCTATTTCATCAACCTGATGTGAACTGTATTTGAGAAGAGTGGAACCGGCCTCTAACCTGCACCTGATAATATAGGAACCAATCGGTTCCCCAAGGTAGCTACTCATTATTCTGTGAAAATGATATGGAGAAATGGCTGACATCTGTGATAGTTTATCCAGGTCAAGTTTCTCATCCAGGTGTCTGGAGATATAGTCTACTACTATATTTATCCTCTTAAGATGTTCTTGTCTGGTAATCGGTTTCACCTGTGTAATGGATTAAATCTTTATGTAAAAGTATTTCAGGCTCTGTCCGGAAGCATTTCCAATCTTGCTATTTTAATCGTAAGACGGGAGTCTCAGTTGCACCTGACGTTTGGCGGAACCGGGGCCGGGGAGTAGACGGGCTTATGAGCCACAAACCTGAGTAAGTGGTGAATAATGTGTTGTTGGTGCAGAGTAGCGGTGGCGGTTCGTGGCGTCAGCCACAAAACTGCCTCATTAGCCAGATGACTCTCGCGGTGCGGAAAACCAACGACATATGCCGGCCTGTTGGTATTGGTTATTCGATATTTGATGTATTAGATTTAAAAATGGTATTTATCGTGAACTGATTATGTTGAAGTTCCAGTTTGATTATTATCGCTAAGTTCTCAAATTTTGGATCAAAATCTATCCAATACCGATTCATTGATAGCATACTCTTTTCAATCAAATCCCAGACTTTGTCTGAGCTATTGTTTGAAAGATTTTTAATTGACACGTTATTATCAGATGATAATAATTCCAAACTAAAGGTTAATGGATCATTGTAGTGGAAAAGATATGTTGCCACGTCAGGGGGTGGCGTGGTTTTTATCCTTCGGCTTTAGCCGCCAGGCTTGGTTGATAAAGTACAACCTGTTTTTGGTATTCAGGTCTGGTGGATTAGCTCGCAAAACCAATCGCACCACGGAGCACTAATGACATATACTGACCTGTTGTATGGCATTTATTTACTTGCTGCTTAGGATTTTGTCAGCCTCGGCTTGAGGAAACCCAAGCTTTACTGCCAGATCAAGTTGTGCTTTAGCTTCCTCAATCTTACCCAGCTTCATCAGGATCTCACCTTTTGTGACTTGACCGGTAACATATTTTTCATCAAGGAATATTGCCATATTAGCCTCTTGAAGGGCTTCATCAAGCCTGTTCAATTTCATTAGAACATCAGCTTTGTTGTTGTGAAGAATAGCTTCTGTAGGATATTCTATAATAAGCTGAGATAGATCATTTAATACTTCTTCAAGGTTACCTTTGTGGCTCTTGGTTAACGCCAGATTTGATCGAGCTTTAAAATTCTTAGGATCAGCTGCAATAAGTTTTGCCAGATCATTTGCCGACTTGTCATATTCACCCATTTTATCATATAATGAGGCTCTGTTTATTAATGCGGTTGCATCTAATGAGTCTAGTCTGAGGGCAGATTCATAATCAGCAAAAGCAGCCTCACGATTACCCATTTGAGCATTAAGTGTTGCGCGGTTGGTAAATGCCATTATCAGGGTTGGATCAGCTTTAATTGCCTGATCATATGACTTGATTGCATCTTCTCTCTTGCCAATTCTTCTTTGAAATGTGCCCAGATTTGAGTAGTAAATAGCGATCTTATGCTTATCAGTTTCTTTTTTTATTAGTTTCTGAGTTGCCTTGATGGCACATGGATAGTCACTCTTGTTGGCACAATCCTGGGCTTGTTTTAATAATTCGTCATTCTTTTGGCCATTTAGCGATACTGTCAAAAGCAGAAGAGTTGAGATGATTACGGATTTGATTTTCATATGTTTAGTATTAGTTAATAAATATCATAATACGTTCGGCAGAACCGATGCCGCGTAGCGGACACGTTTATTAGCCAAGAACCTGAGTGAGTGGCAAATATTGTGTAGTTGGCGCTGACTCGCGGTGATATGAGTTTTTATACTCACTGTGCGGAGCGCCAGTGACCACTTAACGCTCCTCTTGGGCCGGCGGATTCTCGCGCCACGTAACGCCAATGATATATACCGGCCTGTTTGCACACGTACTGTTCTAACCACAGTACCTGTAGTGACCTATGATCTTAAATTTGAACAGGCAATCTTCAACTACCTGACCTGCACCAATATTATGAACGATTTTATACCTGTCTGAGTTGGAGACCCTGACATTTACCACGAACCCGATGTGTGTTATTCCACCTCCAAGATCCCAACATACAATTTCACCCGGAAGATAGTCCTCTGGCTTTTGGGAAATGGGCAACTCAATACCTTTTCTTGAGAAGAAAACCATAAGATTTGGTACCCTTCTATGATCGATATTTGTGTCTGTGTGTGTTAAACCCCAATTCTTTGGATAGACTGAGAAGTTCATCTTCATGTCTTCATGCACCTCTTTTTGAAGGTCTATGCCCAGTTTTCTATATGCCCTGATAATTACATCAGTACAGACCCCTTTGTCGCCAGGCACATCACCATTGGGGTAGGAGATTGAATAGTACCCTGGGTCATAGGTCACTTGTTGTTTTGTTAACTCCAAGGCAGCACTACTTAGTCTGGAGTAGAAGTCGTTCTGTGCTCCGCATAACTGGGTAAGGATTAAGAACCATATTGTTAAGACGAATTTCATAATATGTGTGCTAACATTTGACGGAACCGGGGCCGCTTGTGGCGTCCAGGTGCAATACCGTTCCGGGAGCAGGAGTAAAAGCAAAGAGTAGACAAATCTGTTAAACATACCGACCAAGTCAGGCACAGGCTTTTATTCATAGTCCAGATACTTAATTATTTCAGGATTTATAGCATTGGGTCCTGAACATTTATTTTTAATTATGGATCCATTGCCATCAATTAGAGTATAGTGAGGTAATTCAGTAATAAAGTACTTTTCCATTAGAGATTTTTCCCAATTGCCCTTACAGATCAAATTGATCCCCTTAAAATTTGTTTTAACAATTATTTTTTCCCAGGTATCTGGATTGTCATCGAGGCAGATATTCACCAGCTCAAAATTTTGATTGTTTAAATTTGAATAAAGCTGATTCAAATAAGGTATTTCCTTGATGCATGGCTCACACCATGTCGCCCAAAAATGGACATAAACTATTTTATTTTTAAAATTGGATAATGCCAGTACATCCCCATTCATATCCTTCAGATAAAATCCTGGAGCTTTATCCCCTTGCGATAAACTATCTTTGATATCCAGGGCTTTTACCACTAAGGCCTTGTAATAGTTGATGAATTCTTTCTGATCCAAAGTCAGGTTTGGCGATTGTGCGTTTACAATGGTATCTGCGATTTTGACATCTTCTGCCGAATCGCTAAAGTAGTATAAATCAGCAAGCCTGCATGACAGGAAGTATTTTTTTGTGTCCCCGGTTAAAAGTGAATCGATTAAATCTGATTGTGCTCTATAGTGTCTGCTTACCAGATGGGGCTTGGATAAATCAATTGGACGTTTGAAATAGAGATACTCCAGAACAAATGCATAAAACGGTGTTGAAAGAGTTGCTACAGGATTGTTGAATAAGATTACTGGTTCAGAAAATCTCTTTTGATCTTCCATCGATAATTTTTTATACAGGAGCAATTTGATATATGCTGAGCCGTATCTTGTATTTAGAATTTCCAGTTCGTAAAACCATCCGGGTAAACTTTGCTTATAATCTTTAATAAATGTCTCATAATACTTAACATGAGATTCCAAAATACTTAATGCTTCTTTATACTCATCTTTTGAGATTGTCATCTTGTGGAAGAACTTGTAAACCGGAAGATCATCAATTTCAAAAAATGTGTAATAACCAATATCCCTCTTTTTTATTTGCAGGTACTCATTTATTCTTCCGGAGAAATTGAAATATAGTTTTGATTCCTGATTAATAGTTTTGTATCCAACATTAATTAGTGTAGTGTCTTTCGGCAACAATAATAGTTGGAAAGATTCGCCAATGGTAATTCTTACTAATTCTGGCTTGGTCATTCTGTACGATAGAAAATATTCCCCGGGCTTTGAGATAGTAATATTTTTAAATGTGCAGGATCTGAGGGGAAAACTAGAGCAGAATTGAGTTTTGACATTTATGGTGTCAATGACATTTTCAGCAATAATCTTTATAAATCCTGAATCATTCAAGGATATTTGAGGCTCCTTTTCTTGCTGAACTTTGCAAGCGTGACATAAGAAAAAAGCCGTTAATAAGAGAAGTGTAATTTTCTTCATGCTGTTTAATTTTTGTTTTGGTTTGTGCCTAATGTTCGGCGGAACCGGGGCCGCGGAGCGGACGAGTTCATGAGCTACTAACTTGAGTAAGTGGCGAATAATGTAGGGTTGGCTCCGGGTCGTCGTGGCGCCAGTCCCAGCCCCAATCCCAGCCCCGGTCCCGGTCCCGGTCCCAGCCCCGGTCCCGGTCCCGGTCCCAGAACCGCCCATTTAATTACCCAATTGTCACGCCACGGAGTACCAGTGACCATTTAACGCTCCTCTTGGGCCGGCGGATTCTCGCGTCACGGAACGCCAATGATATATACCGGCCTGTTGGTGTGCTTAAGTTTTTATAATTGATATTTAATGTTCCAGATAAGCATAGGAAACCAATAGCCTTCGAAATCTTTATATCCCATACCTGGTATGTAATTTCTATACCCGTATAAATCTTCATATTTTTTGTTGGGTAGTGAAATTTGGAAATCAATGTTAGTTCTTAGTTTACGGTAAAGGGTAAACTCATAGCCAAATGCAAGGTTTAACCCAAAGATATATTTTGTGTGCTCCACATCTTGGATCGGGGGAGTGGGCCAAATTAGAGCCTGGCTTGTACCACTTTCATAAATAACAGAATTGCAAATTGATAAGCCGAAGTGAAAAAAACTTGTTTTTTCAAGATTGTATCTAAGATTTACATAGCCACCTGTTTTAATGTAACCACCCGTTTGTACATCAATATCATAGCCTTCATTTGCACCTTTACTGTGTGGGGTCAGAAGATAGCCAACCAGATCAATATTTTGTGCTTTTATATAATTTGGTGTAAATCCCAATTCAAAAATACTCGTAAAGGTTGGAGTAAATTCTCTTGTGTAATTTACGTTAAAAGTCAATGAGGGTATTTGCAATAGATTTACTCCCATGTACTGATTATGGACACTTTGCGCTTGAATAGCCATATGACTTATCAGTAATGCGCTAATTATGAAATGCTTTCTCATCTTGAAGGATTTTTGTTATGTGTACTAACCTTTGGCGGAACCGGGGCCTTGCAGCGGACGAGCTCATGAGCCACGAACCTGGGTGAGTGGCGAATAAGTGTTGTTGGCGCCGGGTCGTCGTGGCGCCAGCCCCAGCCCCAATCCCAGTCCCGGTTCCAGTCCCAGCCCTAGCCCCAATCCCAGTCCCGGTTCCAGTCCCAGCCCCAGTCCAGCCCCAGCCCCAGTCCAGTCCCAGAACCGCCTATTTAATTACCCAATTGTCGCGCCACGGAGCACCAGTGACCACTTAACGCTCCTCTTGGGCCGGCGGATTCTCGCGCCACGGAACGACAATGATCACTAAACAGTCCTCTTTGACCAGAATGTTCTTGCGGTGCGGAGCTACAGTGACTTATGCCAACATGTTAGCATGCGTATTTATTTAGAATTTCACTCCTAGTTGAACACCTGCAAATAATTCACCTTCATTATCGTAACTTATCATACTAGCTGTAATGCCAATGAATAGCCTGTTAAACAGGTAATTATAAGACACTTTGCCATAATAAGGTTCAAAGGATTTATTTGATTTTACAGCAAATCCTAGTAGTTCAACGTTTTCACCATTAATTTCATAACGGGTATCGACCATGGTATAACTGTTGAAGGAGTAGCCGGCACCAATAATTAATTCGTGTTTTTTAAAGCTTTTATTATTCACTAAGTCGAAAGGTAAGAAGAGAATTAACAATGCTATAGACCCTAAATTGTCTCCATATTCATATTCTTGCCTTGGACCACCAGTTGGATATCCTTGCATAGGAGTAGTTGGGTAGATATAGTTCCAGGAATTGGAAAAGTAAGTATTTGGTAACATATCTGCATATGTGAAGGTTGGTGCTAATTGAATTGCTTTACAAATTGGTATACCAATATCAAAGGAGAAGTAATAACCATCAATAACCTTTGAACCACTTGTGATTCCCAAACTGGTTCTTATATCCCAGGATTGTTGTCCGGCAATGGAAGTAAACACTAACATTCCAACCATTAGAAGGTAGATTCTTGTTTTCATGGCACACAGTTTTTTGTTTATGTTCAGGGTAATATTTACAAAATCATCTATAGGCATGCTAACGTTCGGCGGAACCGGTGCAGGCCGTGGCGCGCAACTGTTTTTACCTGTCGGCTTCAGCCGCGAAGCCGGGCGCACCATGCAATGGTTTTTATAATACTCCCCTGAATTAAGACCACTGGTTAAGGTTATATTTGACAACATAAAACCAGTGTATTATGAAATCTAAAAGACAAAAACATTCCGGAGCCTTCAAGGCGAAAGTAGCAATTGAAGCATTACAGGAGCGCGAGTCCATCAGTGAGCTTTCCGTGAAGTATAGTATTCATCCTAACATGATCTCACGTTGGAAGAAGGAGTTTTTGGATCGTGCGCCAGAGCTTTTTGACAAACCAGTCCATAATAAGAAAGAGGATGCTGATCTCGAGAAATTGTATGCCAAGATAGGTCAGTTAGAGATGGAGCGTGAGTTTTTAAAAAAAAACTTAAAGAAGTTGGGTCTGTAACTGAACGTCTTGGTATGGTTAACCGTGAAGAGCCACTAAGCATCCGCCGCCAGTGCAATCTTGTAAGTGTCAGCCGAGGTAGTTTTTATTACAAGCCCCGGGGTGAGAGCGAGTATAATCTGAAGCTTATGAGACTGATGGATGAGCATTATCTTGAACATCCCTCAGAGGGCGTAGAAAGGATGTGCGATTTTCTTCTTACCCTTGGCATCGTTGTAAATCATAAAAGGGTCCGGCGGTTACTGAGGTTAATGGGTCTGATGGCAATCTATCCAAAAAAGAATCTGAGCCGTCTTGGTCAGGCAAAGTATATCAGGCCCTATCTTCTGCGTGATATTAAGCCAATTCGTCCGAACCAGGTATGGGAAATTGATATCACGTACATTCCTATGCCAAGAGGCTTTCTCTACCTGACAGCTATAATCGATGTTTACAGCCGCTATGTTGTCGGCTGGGGTATATCCAATACTCTTGATGTCAGTTGTGTTCTAAGTGTCATGAGAGAGGCTATTGACAGGTGGGGGAAGCCGGAGATCATTAACTCGGATCAGGGCAGTCAGTTTACCTGTCATGAGTGGATTGAGCTTCTGGAGAGTGAAAAGATCCGTATCAGCATGGATGGCAAAGGCCGGGCTATTGATAATATTTTCATTGAAAGGCTGTGGAGGTCTGTCAAGTATGATTACGTGTACATTAAACTGCCCTCTGACGGTCTGGAGCTATACCAGGGACTCAAGGAATATTTTGATTACTACAACAACCGGTTATGCCATCAGGGTATTGGTCGAAAGACCCCGGCAAGCCTGTACAGGCCTGCGGCATGATATTAACAGAAAAAGAAGATGTTAACAAAAGAAAAAAGTAACCAAAAAAGAAAATGTGTTAATAACCAGAATAACTCTGCGAGTTATTTCCGGTTATGTAACACTGTATTACATCATCATAAAAAACTTATATTTGTTAACCTGTGGTCTGAAAATGGGTAGTAGTTAATTTTTGCCTGGCGGCTTTAGCCGCGAAGCCGGGCCGATAAAGCACCAACTGGTTTTGGAGTGCCGGTCAGGCGGATCGGCGCGCAAAAACCAGTCGCGCCATGAAGCGCCAATTGCATATACCAACCTGTTGCCGTGCGTTGCAATACAGTTTTATTTCAATTACTTAATTATTAACCAATCTGTTATTAAAATCGTCTTCTGAAATCTTTATGATATTTAAAAGAATGTTTTTTATTAACATTTGATCCGATCCAGTTTTGTAATGTTCAATTAGATCACTGCAAGTTTCCTCAACAAGTTCTGGATTTTTTGAAATTGTGCCATCCTCAAAGCAATCTTTATATATTTCGTAAGCAATATCGGGTTTGGAAAGTTTTAAATTGCTAATTGCCATATTATAGAGGGCGATATAATAATAAATTCCTAGATCCACCTTGTCCTTGTAGAGTAATACCTTATTCCCGTAATTAATGCTTTCTCCATAATTCTTGGTAAGGAACATTAGCCTTGAAAGATTACAGTTTATAACTATATGCTTGCTTGGGTTTTCTGTCAATGTAATAGCTTTATTATAATCTGATATAGCATTATTAAAATTCCCGGAATTGAAGTAAGCATTTCCACGATTATAATATGGAGAATAGAAATTTGAATCAAGTTCTATTGCTTTTGTATAGTTTTTAATGCCTTCTTCATTGTTGCCTAAAAGCATGTTTGCAGTACCGATGTTGTCGTAAAGTGGCGCTATATTTGGATTAATCATCCTGGCGGCATTATAATTTTCTATCGCCTTTTCAAAATTATTGAGATAGCGGTAGCATTTTCCAATATTATAATAAGCAATAAACCTGGTTGTTTCATCTTTTTGGATCGATTTCAGAAAATGCTGTATAGCCTTCTCGTAATTTTTCACATCCAGGTAAAATATTCCATAATTGAAGTCGAGATATATGTTCGTGGAATCAAGTTCTGTTGCATTTCTTAAATCATTAAAGGCAGCTTGATAATTGCCCAGTTTCATGTTTGTCTTACTTCTGTTTATAAACTTGTTGACCGAAGGAGAAATCTGAATAGAATTATTATAATCAACTAATGCTTCCGAGAAACTGTTAAGTCTTAAATAACAAAATCCTCGGGCATTTAAAGCGTCAGCGTTCAAAGAATCTCTCTTTATTATTTTGGAAAGCTTTGTAATTGCTTTCATGTAATTGCTTTCATCAATACCAGAATACCCATCGATAGATAGATAATCATTTTTGCCTGTCATTATTTTATTAACAGAAACGCAAGAGACAATGAAAGAACACATCAGGATAAAAAGTATCAGATTAAATGATCTGATATGGTTAAAAGAGAATTTTAGCTTTGTCATGATATTTTTTTTGGTTATTAATTTAGGGCAGCTTTTAATAAACACCTGAATTATCCAAATTATCGATAAATGAAATCTGGAGTTGAGAGTAATTGCTTTTCGAGAATGTTTTTTTTCAATTCAAGAGAACATGCATGCTAATGTTCAGCGGAACCGGGGCCGCGGAGCGGCCGAGCTCATGAGCCACGAACATGAGTGAGTGGCGAATAATGTGTTGTTGGCGCCGCTTCGCGGTGGCGCGTGTTTTTGCATTCGTGATGCGATACAGGGTTATGATTGTTACTTGTTTATTCTCGCGTTGGCAAAAACCGTGACACCATGAGGGAGTCCCCGGCGGGAGCCGGGGCAGGCCGCACTGCCGACCACCTAACAGTCCTCTTTAGCCAGAAAGTTCTCGCGGTGCGGAGCGCCAATGACATATACCGACCTGTTACAGTGCGTTTAATATTTCTTTTTCTATTGTTGAGAGCATTTCTTGGACTGGGTCAAAGAGTTGATTGACACTTTCTTCAGAAAAGTCAAACAGGTTCTCATAATCACCTTTTTGTCTCCAATCATAAAGTTGAACCAAGAGTTTACCGTATTTCTTGTCTAGTTTTTTGGTTTTAATGAAATTTTTAGAGAATTGAGTTCTTATTCCACCATGAGAATTAGTATAGATTTCCCTCGAAACCAATAATGCATTTACAGCATAAAAAACTGCGTAGTATAACCTGTTAACGGCGGAATTCCAAAATCCATTCTGTGAGAGTACTCTGGCCGCCTGGTAAGTTTTATAAGCGGTTTCCACTCTGAGTTTCGTGTACTCTATACGTTCTTCTCTAGTCATAACAGTATCCCTTGAGACATTACGTTATGATAATAAGGTGATATATGATGCTTGGTAATCCAGTCATTCTTTGAATAAACGAAAAGCGATAGACTTTCACCTATTTCAATTTCAAGGTCGTACAGGTGGTCTCTAAATGTATTTTCAATTTGAAATGTGACAGGGTAGTTCGTAAGTACGAGGATATCCCAATCCGAATCTTTTTTTGCGTCACCACGAGCACGGGAACCATATAGGATTACTTCTGCTTTTGGATCTACCTCAGAAATATTCAGTTTAATAAGATTGGCAATATGTGTTGTTTTCTTGTTCATTAATGCAAATATACTACATCAGAAAATAGCCCGCAAAATGTTCGCATTAAATGCACTGTAACGGTCGGCGGTATGTTTTGTTTGCGTACCCGACCTTAGGAGGGCTGACGCAGTTTTTGCCATCCCGGTGTATTGCAAAATTAACTTGATTTTACAAATTTTCTGTTAAGATATTATGTTATAGGGGCGATGCAAAAACTGTGACAACCAAATAAAATATATCGCTTGTTATGTTTAGCCCTTATTTTTATCCTGTTTTACAGAAATTAAGCTAATTGAATACTGTTTCCCTCAAGTTCAATCTGCAGCTTAATCTTGGCTTGTAATGCGGCAAACACTTTTATTATTGTTGCCAGGGTGACATTACCAGTATTGTTTTCCAATCTCGAAATTTGAGCTTTTTGTACTCCTACTAGTTCACCTAGTTGCTCCTGAGTCATTTTTCTTTCGAGTCTTGTCTTTTTAATGAGGTCTCCAAGAACCTCCATCCTGAGCTCGTACTCATACTCATCTCGCTCGGCAGTATCTTTCTTGCCAATGAATTCGTCTTTTATTTGATCTAGTGAATATTTTATTAGTTTCTTCTCCATAGCATTTGCTTTAATAAGTTTCAAAATACAACTTCATCAATCTCTTTGCCTTTTCTATTTCTTGCTTTGGAACTTTTTGGGTTTTCTTGATGAAGCCATGTGTGCAAATCACCAAGATGTTTTCACTATTTCGTTTGTCCCAGAATCCCAGTAGTCTCAACTGCTGTTTTTGATATTTTATTCTGAACTCCCATATCTCGTTATCCAGTTTCTTGAATAATTCTGGATCATTAACCTTTTTTGATTTATCAATGTTGAAAATGATCTTGTATCGAGCCTTTTTATCTAAAGTTCTCAAGAACTCTCTGGCATCCTCGAGTAATTCAATTTCAAACTTATCAACAATCATGGTGCAAAGATATAAAAAGTTTCGTTATATGGAAACGTATTATTAGCTATTTTCACTTGGAACCATAGGTGCGGGTTAAACATAACGGTTCGCGGATTGGCGTAGTGGCGGATTTTTAGCACAAAAGTTCAATCGAAAAACTGCATTTGAACCTACCATAAAACTGTCATACGAAGCACTGTACCAGCCATTACGCCAAACCGTTGTTATAGCCAGTACTTATTGTCATACTACGTTAAGAAAGTCTTGGAACATTTCGGAAAATTCATATCTAGTTGTTCCATTGTCGTCATATTGTTCAACCTCTCTTATTTGTTCAGCGGTCATTTTTGTCCAAAATCTTTCTATAATTAGTTCCTTCTTTACTGATTTTTCATTTGCTATTAGAGTTTTTGCATCGCAAGTGTCGGTTAACGTAAAAGTACTCCCTTCAGGCAATTGAAGACAGTTCAAATGAATATAATTCTCTGGTTCTCTTTTCCTAGTTACATATGCTTTGATACCACTTTGAACTAAATCATTGATAGTGTCAATGTTTTTCTGTTCTTCATTTGTTCCCTTATCTGAATCAAGTAAAACACAATATGGAATTTGGAACTGTTCAACTAATTTTAAAGTTTGCCAATGCTTTAAGTTTCCGCAACCGCCAATTGGGACAAGAGCAATCCTTTTCTCTTGAAAAGTATGTGTCAAGAATCCTGCATTTTTGAGTTGATTCGCAGTGTGATTGAAAAATGTCACATCACTTTTCCCTTCAATTAAAATAATTGCAGTTGCATTTTTGGGAATTGGATCGGCTAAAACTCCAAGTGTTTGTGCAATCTTTTCAAAAACTTCCTCTGTTCCAAGTTCAATATTTATATCGTCAATGGTTTTTTCTATAAATCTTAAACTCGGTAAAGGTAAAATACCGGCAAGAGCAGGGGTATGAGTTGTTAATATAATTTGTGAATTTCCAGAATTTGCTAATTCAATAAATGCTTGAATTAACATTTCTTGATGGTCGGGATGCTGGGATGTTTCAGGCTCCTCAAAGGCAAAAATTACTTGATTACCTGAGTGTTGATTTCTTAATCTTTCAGCTTCTGCCCTAAAAAAATTTAGTAAAATAAGGCGTCTTACCCCACTTCCTCGCTTGTTTATTGGAATATTGTCTTCAGAGTTTATAGTCAGTTTAAATTGTGAATCGAATTTTGGTTCTGTTTTGAATTCAGGAATTAGCTCATTAGCTAACTCTGGCGACATTTCTTTTAGTTTTGCTAATGTTCTGTTCGCTGTATCAATAGCTTTATTTCTTACTTCATTTTTTATATGTTCAATTTCTCCAGTAAGTTCTGCCAATGCTTGTTGCACAGCAAGCTTCATTGGGTCTGTTACCTCTTTGTCGTCATCTTTACTTTGTCTGTCTGACTGAAATAGTGCGTAAATAGGCAAATAATTTTTTAAAGTTTCATAGACCTTTTTGG
>ERZ1026810.810-NODE-810-length-14463-cov-4.745536_pt1 | contig 14463 bp, 14 predicted proteins | sample MGYA00520872_ERZ1026810 | MGnify/ENA primary metagenome ERZ1026810 (study PRJEB33270, sample SAMEA104284477) | anaerobic digester metagenome | biome: Anaerobic digester microbiome; feature: mesophilic sludge digester; material: Anaerobic digester biomass | place... | reverse complement strand
TGGTTAGTGGTTTCTATTATTTGTGTGTTTTGTTTTTTGTTTAATGATACGGCGACCACCGAGATCTACACAGAGTAGATCGTCGGCAGCGTCAGATGTGTATAAGAGACAGAAACCCAGCAGCGCCTGCATGCGTTTGGTGTAGATCGGGCTGGCAGCCATCCACTCCCCGATCGCCACCTCGGCCATCGGCTCCCGACCCAGGTGGCCAATCACATGGGGCATGCCTGCGCGATCGATGAGGTGACCGGCCAGCAGCAACTCCCGCACCAGTTCCGCCAGGTCGCCGTGAGACCTGCCGCTCCACGGGGTCCCGGGGACCGGCGCAGTCATATCGCTGCCATTCAGGGCTCGAAGTCCAGACCGAGCAGCTTGATGGCGTTACCCCGGGCGATCTTGTTGATCGTCGGTTGGGGCAGGTGCCCGAACAACTCCTCGGCCACCTGTTTGGACCGCGGAAACGTGCCGTCCTGGTGCGGATAGTCGGTCTCGAAGAGCACGTTGTCCTCGCCGATGCGGTCCAACAGGTCGATGCCGACGGTGTCTTTGAAAAAACAGGCCGAGATGTGCTCGCGGTAGTAGTCCGAGGGCGGCCGTTGGGAGCGCTCCTCCCCCTGGGCCCACTGGTGTGTTTGCCAGGTGTCGTCCGCCCGCTCGACGAAGTAGGGGATCCAGCCGATCTGGCTCTCCGCATACAGCAGCTGAATGCCGGGGAACCGGTCGAACACTCCGGAGAACAGCCAGTCGACCATGGAGGCGACGCTGTTGCAGGCGATCAGGTTGGCGGCGACCACCGTGGGCGCGTCGGGGGATGTGGTGACCGTCTTGGTGCCCGACCCGATGTGCATGGCCAGAACGGTGCTGGTCTCCTCGCAGGCCTGGAAAAACGGGTCCCAGTGCCGGGTGTGGATGCTGGGCAGGCCAAGCCACGACGGCAGCTCGGAGAACGCCACGGCTCGACAGCCCCTGGCGGCATTGCGTCGAACCTCGGCCGCTGCCAACTGCGGGTCCCACAGTGGCACCACGCACAACGGGATGAGGCGACCGGCGCTGTCACCGCACCACTCGTCGATCATGAAGTCGTTGTAGGCCTCGATGCAGAGGCGACCCAGCGTGCGGTCCTCGACCTCGGAGAACAGTTGTCCGCAGAAGCGGGGATAGTTGGGAAAGCACAGGCTGGCCTCCACATGGTTGGCCTCCATGTCGGCCACACGTGCGACCGGGTCGTAGCAGCCGGGTGCGATGTCGTCGTAGGTGACGCCCTCCATCGTCACCTCCTCGGGCGGCATCCCGGGGCAGGCAACCATGCGCTTGATCTGGTAGCGACGACCCTCGAAATGCCACCAGGCGGCCATCTCGTCACCGTCGCCCGGGGCCTCCACCCAGGCACCCTCGACCAGGGTCATCTCCCCCTTGGGGGCGATGTGGATGCGCGGCGCCCGCTCGACGTAGGCGGCGGGAAGCCGGCTGGTCCACACGTCTGCCGGTTCGATGACGTGGTCGTCGACGCTGATGATGCGGGGGATGACGCTCATGTGATGCTCCACTCTTTTGGCGCGGACGGCGGCTTCGAACCTGCTGCGGTTCAGGCGTCCATGCGGGCGATGATCTTCTCCACCTCGGTGTTCAGCTTCGCACCGCGGGGCCAGCCGGCGTAATGGGCGACGAACACCACGATGCTGCGCAGGTCCTCAGCGTCGAGCTCGCCCAGGCGGACCGCTGCGTCCAGCTGGAGCGATGCGACGTCCTCCATGCCGCCGGCGACCGCCATGCCGATCAGCATCATGCGGCGCTCCTTGATGCTGAGGGTGCCCTCGGCCCACACCTCGCCGAAGAGATGGTCGACCGTGGACTCCACAAAGGCGCCCTCCACGTGGGGGATGTCCCACCCGTAGACGTCCTTCATCATCGCCAGGCCGCGCTGACGACGAGCTGCATCATCGAGGTGTTCGCTGCTCATCGGTCGTCTCCTTCGTCTGGGTTATCGGTGTCGAGGCTGTGGCGGTGGGGCACGCCGAGGGCGGCGCCCAGCTGGTCGAACGCCTGCCGCGCCACGGGCGTCTCGACGCCGAGCTCGGCGCCAAGCCCGATCGCCAGGGCGAGGTCCTTCTCGCCCAGGCCCCGGGTGTGTTCGAAGATCGGGCGCAGCCCGTCGTCCGCCGGCAGCGGCCCGGCGGTGCCGCGCAGCATGATCGCCCCCGGGCCACCGGTCACCCGATCGGAGTGGCGCACCACCTCGCCCAGCTTGGCCAGGTCCACCCCGGCGGCCTCGGCCAGTCGGGACGCCTCGCCGACCGCAGCGAACGAGGCGAAGGTGATCAGGTTGCGGGCCAGTTTGGCCCGGGTTCCGGCGCCGATCGGCCCCAGGTGGGCCACCAGCGTGCCCAGGCGTTCCAGCGCCGGGGTGGCCAGCGCCACCGCCTCGGCGTCGCCGCCAACCATGAGTGCCAGCGTGCCCTCGTGGGCGCCCATCGCTCCCCCGCTGACCGGCGCATCCAGCACCGCCACGCCGTGGGGCTTGCACAGCGCGGCGATCTCGGCCGGCGTGTCGGCCTCCACCGTGGAGTGGATGATCACCACCGTGCCGTTCGAGGCCGTCGCCAGGATGCCGTCGGGTCCGGACATCACCTCGCGCACCTGGGCGTCGTCGCGCACCATCAGCGAGATCACGGTGGCCCGCTCGGCCACCCCGGCCGGCGACGCTGCGACGTGCGCGCCCCTCTCGGCGAACGGCGCTGTGGCGGCCTCGACGACGTCAAACACGGTGAGGCCGCCCGGGTGGTCGCACCAGCGCTTCGCCATCGGGGCACCGATCTGACCGAGCCCGATGAACCCCAGGTGCGGATCGCTCACGAGGGTCGGTCCCACAGGCCGACCGGCACGTCGCGGATCGGGTAATGGCCGGGCAGCTGGCCCGGCTTGAGGGAGCGATCCATGCGGGCCTGCATGCCGTCGGACAGTGTTCCGTCACCCATCATCTCCAGGAACAGCGAGGCGGCGTTGCCGTAGTCGAACCAGTCGCGCTGAAAGGCCCACTGCCGGTCGCCGCCGTAGACGAACCAGCTGCCGCCGATGCCGGGCACCTCGTAGGACGAGCCGTCCTCGCGGGTGGCGTCGGCCACCTGGCGCCAGAACCCGACGACGTGGCCCTTGGTCTCGTCGATGATCATCTCCTCGTACGGGTACTGCCACCCAGAGAGGCCACCCATCTCCTGGCCCAGGGCAATGTCGCGGATCTCGTCGCGGCCGACGGCCATGAAGTGCTCCTTGGGCCCGAAGTTCCAACCGTAGGTGGCGTCCTCGGTGAAGCAGTCGGCCAGGCTGCGCCAGTCGCCCGACGCCTCGGCGTCGCGGTTGGCCTGGAGCCAACGCTCGACCATGGCTTCGAGCTCGGCACGGGGATAGCTGGTCATTGGGGATCCTCCGGGTTCGGGTCTTCGGGGGTCGGGTCTTCGTGAATGGACAGTGCATGGGTCGGGCAGTACTTCACGGCCGCATCGGCGGCGGCGCGGGCCTCGTCGGGCGGGCGCTCGTCAAGGATGGTCAGCTCCCCCCGCTTGGACACCTCGAACAGCTGCGGTGCCTCCCCCTGGCAGGCGGCGTGGCCCTGACACAGGTCCCGATCCACCACGATGCGCCAGCCGTCGGTGCGGGTCGACTTCGGGGCCCCCGGCACGGTCGCTGTCTCGGCTTGAGCTTTGGAGGCTGCCTCAGACCCAGCGCGGGTCCCACCGTCACCGGGCTCACGTCGGGTGAAGGTGGCCAGGCAGGGTTGGGCCAACTGCACCACCATCTTGGAGTGATCATTGCGGTAGCTGTCCAACGGCTGGGCGGCCTCGAGGCTCCAGTCCTTCAACAGCACGCTGAAGATCGCCTTCAGCTGCATCATGGCGAAGTTCGCGCCCACGCAGCGGTGCCGACCGGCGCCAAAGGGAATCCAGTTCCACGGGTTGGCCAGATCGGCCCCGGGGTCGGTGAGGTACCGGCCGGGACGAAACTTGTCGGCGTCCTCGAACGCCTCGGGGATCCGGTTGGAGATCGCCGGGCTGGCCGCCACCATCTTGCCGGGCGCGATACGACAACCGTCCACCTCCACCTCAACGTTCGCCACCCGCAGCAGCAGGATCAGCGGGGGATGCAGTCGCAGTGCCTCCTTGATGGCGGCCTCCAGGTGCGGCATCTCGCGCAGCGCCTGAAAGCTCACCTCCGTGCCGTCGGCGTACAGCTCGTCAAGCTCGACGATCACCTTGGCCATCTCATCGGGATGGCGCAGCAGCTCGATCAGGGTCCAGGCCGCCGTGCCGGAGGTGGTGTGGTGACCGGCGAACATCATCGAGATGAACATCCCGGTGATCGTGTCGGCGGTGAACCGGGGATCGCCCTCGTCGTTCGAGATCGACATCAGCACGTCGAGCAGATCTGAGTCATCGCCGCCTGCGGCGGACCCGGTGGTCCGCCCATCCATGATGCCCTGCACCAGTTCCACCAGAGCGATGCGCGCCGCGTCCCGGGCCCGGAAGCTGGGAATATCGGCGTAGGCATCGACGTAGGCCAACGCATCGGTGCCCTGCTCAAGGTCGTGGTACAGCTCGGCAAACCGACCGTCGAGGTCTTCGCGGAACCGGCGACCGATGAGGCATGACGACGAGGTGTAGATCGTCAGCTCGGCAAACCAGTCGAGCAGGTCGATCTCGCCGGAGTCGCCCCAGCGCTCGACCATTTCGTCCACCTCACGCTGGATGGTCTCGGCGTGGCCGCGCATGAACGAGTCGCGCAGCGCCTGGTTGTGCAACATCTCCCGGCGCCGCTCTGGCGGTGCGTCAAACACCACGCCCTCCCCGAAGATCGGCGTCATGAACGGGTAGGCGGCAGCCTGATCCAACTCCTCATCCTTGGCTCGGAAGAAGATCTCGTTGGCTTCGGCCCCCGACAGCAGCACGACCTGCTTGTCGGCCAGCGTGAACTCGCCCACGTCGCCGCACTCGTCGCGCACCCGCTGCATAAGCGCAATCGGGTCGCGCCGCAGCTCCTCGAGGTGGCCGTTGGGTTCGTCGCCGCCCGATACCCGGGGCGGCTCGTTCAAGGTGGTCGTCGGTGTCACGGTCATGGGTGGCCAATCATCTGTAGCTCCGATCGCCGTTCACGGGTGCCTCGGGTTGGATCTCCACCAAGGTCAGGTGCGTGCCCTTGGGCACCGCCACCACGTAGGTGATCACGTCGGCAATCTCCTGGGGCCGTAGCGACCCGCTGTGACGGAGGTGGCCCCAGTTGGACCAGTGCGGCATCACCGCGTTCACCGTGTCCTCGCTCCAGGTGGTGCCCTGCTCGGTGCTCGATGGCCCGGGTCGCACCATCGTGGCCCGCACACCGGTGCCCTCCAGCTCCATCTGCATGGCCCGGGCGAGGCCCTCCAGGCCGGACTTGGCGGCGACGTAGCCGGCCATGTGGGTGCGTTGACGGACGACCACATCGGAGGTGACGAACACCAGGTCGCCATGCCCGGCCTCCACCATGGGGCGACCAAGCCGACTGATCAGCCGGTGGGCACCGGTGAGGTTGATCTGAATCGCCCGCACAAAGTCATCCGGGTCGACGCCCAGCGCGCTCTCCGGATGCACGTCGCCGGCGTTGGAAACGACCACGTCCACCGGCCCGAACGCCTCCTGGGCCGTCTTGGCGAACGCATCGATCGATGCATCGTCGGTCAGGTCGAGCGCCGCCGTGGCAGCCTCGCCCCCGACGGACCTGATGGCGGCGGCCAACTCGTCGAGGCGATCGGTGCGGCGGGCGCCCAACACCACCGGGTGGCCGGCGGCGGCCAACGACTTGGCGGCGGCTGCGCCGATGCCGGACGAGGCGCCGGTGACGACGGCAACCCGCCGCTCGGGATGGGGGACGAATCTCGGCACCTGTTCACACTCCAGTCACATCGAAACGAACGGTGGAACCCAACACGTGCATCATCGCGTGACCTCAAAAGTGGTGGGCAGGGTGGCGAACCCGCGGACGTTCACCGAGTGCACCCGCTTGGCACCCTCGGCATCGATCTCGTAGGACCCGACCCGCTTGACCAGCTCCTCGAGCACCACCCGGGTTTCCAACCGTGCCAGGGAGGCACCCATGCAGAAGTGGCGCCCCACACCGAAGCTGGCAATGCCGGTGGTGTCACGGTCGAGATCAAAGCGGTCGGGATCGGGAAACTGGCGGTGATCACGGTTGGCCGATCCGGCCAGCAGCAACACCCGGTCCCCGGCCGGGATCGTCGTGCCGTGCAGGGTGACGTCGGTGGTGGTCACCCGGGCCAGCATCTGGCTGGAGGTGTCGTAGCGCAGCGTCTCCTCCACCCAGTCCGGGATCCGGCCGGGGTCGGCGAACACCTTGGCCCGCTCGTCGGGGTTCGCCCACGCCCAGTACCAGGCGTGGGCGAGCAGCTTGGTGGTGGTCTCGTTACCGGCGACGACCATGAGAAACAGAAACGAGGTGATCTCGTCGTCGGTCAGCCGGTCGCCGTCGGTCACGGCGTCGCCATCGGTCTTCACCTGGCACAGGGCGCTCACCAGGTCGTCGCCGGGGTTGATCCGTCGGTCGGCGATCATCTCCGAGTAGTACACGGCCAGCTCAAATGCCGCCTCGACGCCGGCCGGCGGTACGTCGGTCACGCCCTCCTCACGATGCACCAGCAGATCCGACGCCCGACGCAGCCGTGCCCGGTCGGCCTGAGGAACACCGAGCATCTCGGAGATCACATCCATCGGCACCTTGGCGGCCAGGTCGGTGACGAAGTCGAACGAACCTGCATCCAGGCAGGACTCCAGATGGCCAACGGTGAGCGCCCGAATGTTGTCCTCCATCGCCGCCACCCGCCGAGGGGTGAACCCCCGGGACACCAGGCCCCGCATGCGTCCGTGCTCGGGCGGGTCCATCGCCAGAAATGACATCGTCCGGTGGGCGTTGGGGCCCGAGGCCGCCGGGTCGATCGACACGCCCTGGGCATTGGAGAAACGCTCCGAGTCCCGGAAACCGGCCATCACGTCGTCGTAGCGGGACAACGCCCAGAAGTTACGTTCGTCGTTGCGGTACACCGGCGCCTCGTCGCGCATGCGGGCATACGTCGGATACGGATCCTCGTGAATCTCGTAGGCGTACGGGTCGTACTCAACCGCTGCTGCCGCCGTGGTCATGTGGCGTCCTCCAAGGTCACGGGGCATCTCCCAGAATCACCTTCGTCGCCTCGGCGAGTTGGTGCCGGAGCCGGTCGTAGGGCAGGTGGCCGGTACCCACCTCGATCAGCGCACCGGACACGACGAACTCCAGCGTCCGCACGGCAGCGGGCGGCGCCGCGGCGCCGTCGTCCCGTCCTGCGAGTGCGGCGACCAGCCGGGCATGCAACAACCGGCCGATCTTCAGGCGCAGCTCGTGCACCTCCGGGTTGTCCACCAGCAGCGCCACGGTGCAGGCCGCCGCCAGCTCGGTCTCGTTGGACACGACCAGCGCAAAGTCGGCCAGCACCTCGGTCGCCCGCTGAGCCGCCGCACCCCGCCGGACCTCCGCCGCCTCCTTCTGCGCGCTGATGCGGCGCCAGAACACCTCTGCGATCAGGTGCTCTTTGCAGGAGAAGTAGTTGTAGGCCGTGGCGGGGGCCACCCCGGACCGGGCGGCGACGGTACGAACGGTCAGGGCCGCGTATCCGACCGCATGGAGTTCGTCGACGGCGGCGGCGGTGAGCCGGTCGACGGTGAGCGACCGCTGCTTGCTCAGGCGCCGCCGAGGCAACGTCGGCAGGTCGGCAGCCGGAACCTTCACATCTTGGACACCCGTGGTGGACACGTGTCCAATCATGTAGTGTCGGCGGTCACCCGTCAAGTGTCCGGGAGAAAAGGGAGCCCTATGGCAGTTCAACAGCGATTCACCGACCGCACCGCCATCGTCACCGGCGCCGGAGGTGGCATTGGCGAGGCCTACGCCCGGGCCCTGCACGCAGAGGGCGCCAACGTGGTCATCGCCGAGCTCAACGAGGCCGCCGGTCAGGCGGTGGCCGACTCGCTCGGCGAGCAGGCGCTGTTCGTGAAGACCGACGTGGGCCACCCGGCCAGCACCGACGCCATGGCCGAGGCCACCCTCGACGCGTTCGGGCGCATCGATCACCTGGTCAACAACGCCGCCATCTTCGGCGACATGGAGCTGGCCGGGCTGACCAACGTGGACTACGAGTACCTCAACACGTTCATGTCGGTGAACCTGATGGGTGCGCTGCACTGCACCCGGTCGGTCATGCGCCCGATGGGCAAACCGAAGGGTCCGGACGAGGTCCGGGGCGGGTCGATCGTCAACCAGTCGTCGACCGCGGCGTGGATGGGCATCAGCGGCTTCTACGGCCTGGCCAAGGCGGGCCTCAACTTCCTGACGGCGTCGCTGGCCCACGAGTTGGGCCACCGCAACATCCGCATCAACGCCGTTGCGCCCGGCCCCACGGACACGGCGGCGATGAACAAGCAGGTGCCGGTGGAGTTTCAGGATCCGTTGGTCAGCAGCCTGGCGATCAAGCGCCTGGGCACACCGGCCGACCACGTCGGCCCGGTGCTGTTTCTGCTGTCAGACGAAGCGTCCTGGATGACCGGCCAGATCGTGGCGGTCGACGGCGGACAGGTGACCCGGCTGTGAGCCGACCGATGATCCTGTTGGGCTTGCGCGTCCGAACAACCGAGGCGGGACTATGACAGCCATCTGGCACGAGGAGCGGCTGCTGATCGACGGCGCGCTGCGCAGCGCCGAGCACGACGCCACCTATCCGGTGGAGAACCCGGCGACCGGCGGGCAACTGGGCGTGGCCGCCGACGCCACCCCCGCCGACGTGGAGGCGGCGCTGGCCGCCGCCCGGCGTGCATTCGACGAGAGCGGCTGGGCCGGCGACGTCGAGCTCCGGGTGCGGTGCCTTCGCCAGCTCCATCAGGCGCTCGTCGAGCACGCCGACCAGCTCACCGAGCTGACGATCGCCGAGGTGGGTGCGCCCCGCTCGGCCTGCGCCACCGTGCAGCTCACCGCCCCCACCGAGTTTCTCCCCTACTACGCCGATCTGGCCGAGGGCTACGAGTGGACCACGCCGCTCGGCGTCGCCGACACCCTGGGCGGCCCGGCCGAGCGATGGACCGAACGCAATCCCATCGGGGTGGTCGCCGCAATCACCCCGGGGAACGGGCCCCACCAGATCAACCTGGCCAAGATTGCCCCGGCGCTGGCCGCCGGGTGCACCGTCGTATTGAAGCCGGCGCCGGAGACGCCGTGGTGCGGCCTGGCCCTCGGCCGGTTGGTCGCCGAGCACACCGACATCCCGGCCGGTGTGTTCAACGTCGTCACGTCGAGCGATCCCGCCATCGGCGAGCTGCTCACCGGCGACCCCCGGGTGGACATGGTCAGCTTCACCGGCTCGACCGCCACCGGCCGCCGGGTGATGGCGGCAGCGTCGGCCAACGTCACCAAGGTGTTTCTCGAGCTGGGCGGCAAGTCGGCCTCGATCGTGCTCGACGATGTCGTCGACTTCGGCCTGGCCGCCGCCACCGCGGCGTTCGGCACCGCCACGGTGGCGGGCCAGGGCTGCGCGCTCACCACCCGGGTGCTGCTCCCCCGCTCCCGTTACGAGGAGGGCGTAGACGCCATCGCCGAGATGATGGCGGCGATGACCCCGGGCGACCCAACCGACCCGGGCACCATGATGGGACCGCTGATCAGCGACCGGCAGTGGCAACGGGTCAACGACTACGTGCGCAGCGCCGAGGCCGACGGCGCCCGGGTGGTGTGCGGCGGCGGGCGGCCGTCGGCGATCCCCGACGGCCACTTCTTCGACATGACGCTGCTCGCCGACGTCACGGCCGACATGGCGGTGGCATCCGAGGAGGTCTTCGGCCCGGTGCTGGTGGCGATCGCCTACGAGGATGACGACGATGCGGTGCGCATCGCCAACGACTCGATCTACGGCCTGTCCGGCGCCGTGTTCGGCGCCGACGAGCACCGGGCGCTGGCCATCGCCCGACGCATTCGCACCGGCACCATGTCGATCAACGGCGGCGTCTGGTACGGGGTGGACGTACCCTTCGGCGGGGTAAAGCAGTCCGGCATCGGTCGGGAGATGGGCGTCGCCGGGTTCGAGGAGTACCTCGACACAACTGCGTTTGCCCGGCCCGTCGGCTGACCGGCCCAACGAACCACGGCGAGGGACAGATGAGCCAGACCGAAGCGATCGAACCGCAGGACTTCGCCCACCTCCCCGGCGTTGCGTTGGTGACCGGCGGCTCGGGCGGGCTCGGCTCGGCGGTCGCGCTGCTCCTGGCCAGGCGCGGCGCCGACGTGGCGATCACCTACCACAACAACGCCGACCGGGCCGCCGAGGTGGTCGCCGCCATCGAGGCGACCGGCCGGCGAGGCTCGGCCCATCGGTTGGACGCCACCGATGCCGATGGGGCAGCCGCCCTCGTCGAGACCGTCGCTGCGGAGGGCGCAGCGGGTGGCGGTCTACACACGTTGGTCCACGCCGCAGGACCGCTCATCCCCCAGCGCCACCTCAGCCGGATCAGCCCCGATCAACTCACCCCGCAGATGACCGAGGAGATCGCGGGGTTCTTCAACGTGGCCCAGCCCACTCTCCCCCACCTCCGACGGTCTCGGGGTTCGATCGTGGCGGTCACCACCGCCGCCACGCGCCGCTTCCCAGTCCGCGATGGGCTGTCCGCCGCGGGCAAGGGCGCGGTCGAGCAGCTGTGCTGGGGGCTCGCCGCCGAGGAGGGCCGCTTCGGTATCCGGGTCAACTGCGTCGGCCCGGGCATGACCACCGCCGGCATGGCCCAGGACCTGACCGCATCCGGTGATCTTGCCGAGGCCGACTTCGCGGCGGCCACCGTAAACATCCCGTTGAAGCGCTTCGGCGACGCCGCCGACATCGCCGAAGCGGTGTGCTTTCTGGCGTCGCCCCGCGCCGGCTACATCTCCGGCCAGCACCTGGCGGTCGACGGTGGCTACGGCGTGTAGGCAGCCACGCAATGGTGCCCCCGGCTTGTGCGCCGCCCCACCCGGTACCACACTGATGTCGCTGGTGAGTCGGTCGGGTGACCGCGGCCGGGCATGGCCTTACCGCCGGGACCCGGTCGAGGAAGGTCGGGGCTCCACAGGGCAGGATGCTGAGGCGACTCAGGCGGGGGCGACCTCGCGGACAGGGCAGCAGAGAACAGACCGCCGATGGCCCGGCTCGCCGGGCACAGGCAAGGGTGAAACGGTGCGGTAAGAGCGCACCAGTGCGGCGGGCGACCGTCGCAGCTGGCAACCCCCATCCGGTGCAAGGCCAAGCAGTAGGCGTTGGGGCGGCCCGTCCCCCGAAACCTCGGTTTCGGCGCCTACGGGTCGGCCGCTGAGATGGATGGTCACCCAGGGAGATGTCGGCGACGACCTCCCGGACAGAACTCCGCCTATAGACCGACTCACCAGCACCCGACCGAACGGCACTACTCCACAGTCCGCTCCTGCGACAGCCCGCTAGCCCCAATGCCGTTAAGTTAGGGCTACATGGGTGTAGTTTGTATGGATGGCTCGAGCTGGTTGGCGTAAACCTGAAACGCATACACGGTTGCCGGATCTGGTGTCTGCGGGGTTGTTGGCGCAGGTGTTCCCGCCGGGGGTTGTCGATGGGGTGATTGCGGAGTGCGGTCGCACCGAGCAGCGGAACCGGTCGTTGCCAGCTCGAACGATGGCGTATTTCGCGATGGGTTTGGCGTTGCACTCCGAGGGTTCGTATCTGGATGTGTTGTCGTTGATGACCGACGGGTTGGCGTGGGCGGGCGCGGCGGATGAGCCGGTGGGGTTGCCGTCGAAGTCTGCGATCTTCCAAGCGCGCGAACGCCTCGGGGCGGAGCCGGTGAAGGCGTTGTTCGATCAGGTCGCGCGACCGTTGGCAAAGCCGGACACGCCAGGTTCGTGGTTGGCGGGCCGTCGTCTTGTGGCGATCGATGGCACCACCCTCGACGTGGCGGACACCGTTGCGAACGACGAGTTCTTTGGGCGTCCCGGTGTGTCCAAGGGGGAGCGGTCCGCGTTCCCCCAGGCACGCCTTGTCGCGCTCGCCGAGTGCGGAACCCACGCGATCTTCGATGCCGAACTCGGCCCGTATGGGACCTCTGAGTTGGCGTTGTCGAAAGTGCTCGTAGACCGTTTGGAGCCGGGCATGGTGCTGCTCGCAGACCGGGGGTTCACCGGGATTGCGTTATGGAAACAGGCATCTGGGACCGGTGCCGATCTGATTTGGCGGGCGAAGAACAACGTGACTCCCCGACATCTCGAGACCCTCGACGATGGGTCCTGGTTGGGTGAGCTCCGAGCCAACAACGCTAGGTTGAAGACCGAACATGTTGTGGTGCGTGTTGTTGACTACGAAATCGATGACGGCCGGACCGAGGGCGCGTTGGGGCCGTTCCGGTTGTTCACCACGATCCTCGATCCCGCCGAGGCCACCGCTGTCGATCTTGCTTCGGCCTACGCCCAGCGTTGGGAGATCGAGTCGGTCTTCGATGAACTCAAGACCCACCAACGAGGCCCGAAAACGGTGCTGCGCTCGAAATCACCGGAGCTGGTCCAACAAGAGATCTGGGGGCACCTGTGCTGCCACTTCGCCATCAGAACGCTGATGCTCGCCGCCGCACACGACGCTGCGGTCGACCCCGACCGGGTCTCTTTCGTCGCCGCCCTGCGCATCACCCGCCGCTCGCTGTCACAGGCGCGCGGTTTTCCCCCCTCCGGGCTCTGATCGGTCTTGGGCCCACGCAATCGCGCTGCTGTGCCAAAGGCTCAACCCCGCCCGCCGAATGCGGTCCTGCCCACGACTCATCAAACGCAAGATGCCCAAATGGCACGTCAAACGAGCCCGCCACGTCGACTGGCCACAACCAACCGGACCGTCAATCCCCACCATCCGCAGCCCCTACCTGAACGGCATTGCGCCTAGGCTCAGGTTGAACCGTCAAGTACGGCTTACCGCTCGTGGATTCGGCAGAGGTCCCGCACGGCGCCGGTTGACGCAGAGCTGGCGAACGCTGCGTAGGTGCGAAGCGCTGTGGTGACGGTGCGATCGCGGTCGGCGGGCATCCACGGGCGCTCGGCCGCTTCCATCGTGGCCCGTCGCTCGGCGAGCACCTCGTCGGAAACGTCAAGGTTCAGGCGGCGACCATGCACGACGATCGACGATGTCACCGTCCTCGACCAGGCCGATGGTTCCGCCAGCGGAGGCCTCGGGCGACACGTGGCCGATCGCAAGGCCGGACGTGCCGCCAGAGAACCGACCGTCGGTGACCAGCGCACACACGGCGCCCAACCCGGCGCCCTTCAGGAAGGCCGTCGTATACAGCATCTCTTGCATACCCGGCCCACCGGCGGGCCTTCGGAGCGCACCACCAGCACGTCACCCGGCTGCATCTGCCCAAAGTCCTCGGGGCCAAAGAGCACACGAGCCGTCCCTGTGACCTTGCCGCCGCTGGCGCCGAAACCCTTCAGCTCCATCTGATCGTCACCTTGGGAGCCTTTAGCCCAGGGCACCATCTTGGCCCAACGAGAGTTCTCTGGCGACATAGCCGGCGGGTTAAGCTGGCTCTGAGCTTGCCACGCCGCCTTGCGCGGCGGGATACGCCCGGAGCAGTCGGGCAAGGGGTCGCCCCGTTCGAGCGCGGCTGCAAGCTCCTGCACTTCCTGCTCTTCGAGCCAGTAAACATCCTCGACAGCGCCAAGAGCGCCGCTTGCGACAAAGCGCCTGCCCAACTCGTTCAACATGCGGCGGATGACCGCATGTCCCAGGCCCAGGTCGGCCAGGCGCTGCGCGCCCTGGGTCAGCGCCCGCTCCAGGCGTGCTCCGTCGTAGCCACTGAGCACAGCCGACAGCACCACCAGCGCCAGGGCGTCGCGGTCACTGGCCGTGGGCTCGGTGAGGGATTGGAGCGACGGCGCACGGTATGCCAGCGCCACGTAGGCCTGGTCGGCTGGGGCTTTGACCTCGATGCGGCGCATGCCGATTTGCGGCGGTTCCGTGCGGGGCTTGCGCGTCGGCACGGCGCGCGCGGAAATAGCGCCATAGGTTTTCTGTGCCAGCGCCAGCACCTGTTGCGGGTCCACGTCGCCCGCCACGACGATGACGGCATTGCCCGGCACGTACCACTGGCGGTAGAAGGCGCGGGCGTCGTCCGGCGTCATCGCGTCGAGATCGCTCATCCAGCCGACGATGGGGCGGTGGTAGGGCGAAGCGATGAAGGCGGCCGCATTGAGTTGCTCGGACAGCAGCGCCCGCGGCTGGTCTTCGGTGCGCATGCGGCGCTCTTCCTTCACCACTTCCAGCTCGCGCTTGAATTCGTCGTCGGGCCACTGGTTGTGCGCAAAGCGGTCGGATTCGAGGCGCATCACGTCCTCCAGCTTGTTCGCCGGAATCTGTTGGTAGTAGCC
>ERZ1026810.808-NODE-808-length-14474-cov-6.094305_pt1 | contig 14474 bp, 15 predicted proteins | sample MGYA00520872_ERZ1026810 | MGnify/ENA primary metagenome ERZ1026810 (study PRJEB33270, sample SAMEA104284477) | anaerobic digester metagenome | biome: Anaerobic digester microbiome; feature: mesophilic sludge digester; material: Anaerobic digester biomass | place... | reverse complement strand
TCGCCCTTCCCGCACTCACCGTCACCGATGTGACCGTCGGGGGTGGCACCGTGATCCTCGATATTCGCCACACCCGACCGCTTCTGCGGTGCCCGTGCGGATGGTCCACCCGGGCGGTCCACAGCCGCTCGACACGCCGCTGGCGACACCTCGACTGCTTCGGCATGAAAACCGTTCTCCAAGGAGAGATCCGACGGCTCTCATGCCGGGCGTGCGGCCGGGTGGTCACCGAGGAGATCCCGTGGGCCAGAACCCGCGCACGCCACACCATCGCGTTCGAACAACTCGTCGCCTGGTGGACCCAACGCTCCGACCGGACCACCGTCGCCACCGCGTTGCGGGTCCAGTGGAAATCGGTCACCGCGATCATTAGCCGGGTCGTCGCCGAGCAGCTCACCGACGCCCGCTTCGACGGGCTCACCCGCCTCGGTGTCGACGAGATCTCCCACGCGAAAGGCCACCGGTTCCTCACCGTCGTCGTCGACCAAACGTCGGGTGCGACCCTCTGGGTCGGGGAAGGCAAGAACGCTGCCACCCTCGGCACCTTCTACGAACTGCTCGGCCCCGAACGCTGCGAGAGGATCGAAGCGGTCTCGATGGACATGGCCTACGCCTACCCAGCAGCGACCCGCAAAGCCACGAACGCGACGATCTGTTGGGACCCGTTCCACGTCGTCATGCACCTCAACAAGGCAGTCACAGCAACAATTCGCTGGTCCAAACTCACCAAAACCGGGCTCCCGCTTTCCGGCGACGAAGCCCGCGATCTCCGGTGGGCGCTGCTCAAGAAGCCGTCCGATCACACCGACACCCAAGCGGCGGTGTTGAAACGTCACCAGCGTTCTCACCACGCGATCTGGCGGGCCCAACAACTCAAGGAACGCTTCCGCGGGCTCTACCAACTCGACAATCCGACCCACGCCACCGCCTACCTTGAACGATGGTTGGCCTCGGCGTGCCGGTCCCAGATCCGGCCGATGGTCAAAGTGTCCCAGCTCGTCCGCGACCACAAAGAGGGGATCATCGCGTCGGTCGAGTTGGGCCTGTCGAACTCGCGTCTTGAAGGCACCAACTCGAAGATCCGGCTCCTCAACCACCGGGGCTACGGACACCACAGCGCCAACACGTTCATCCCCATCATCTACCTCGCGTGCGCCGGCATCACCACACGCCTCCCATGGGAACCCAAACCGATCGTGACGTCGCCCCGACCGACCGCCTAAAAGCGTGTCAGACCAGCCACGCGAACATCCGGTGAACCGCCTGGGGAGTGACCCCGAACGCAGCCCCGACGGCAGCCCACGACCACCCCGCCCGGCGGGCCTCACCAACCTGAAACAGCCGCTCCTCATCCAGCAGGTCCCTCAACCGGGCAACCGCCACCATCCCCACCTCAGGCCCGTCCCCCAGCCGTCCGATCAGCTCAACCATCTCACCCCGACGATCCATGCGAACCAGTCTCACCCATCACAGAAACGACAGGAGAACCACGGTGTTTGAGGCGGTCGACCAGGTCCCCTGCACCCCCGAAATCCCCTATAAACATCGGGGTCGACAAAGGCTGGGCCAGAGCCAACGTCGGGATGACCGCCGGATTCGAAGTCGGGGTCGGGCCCGTCACCCGCCTCACCAACAACCCGGGCTGGAACGTCGACGGCTACCTTGACGGCAGCATCGCATCCGGTCCTCTCGGTCAAGGCAGCCCCGACGGTGGCACCTACCAGCCAGGCGAGGACACCACCGACACCACACCCCTCCCGCCAGGCTCCCCAACAGCGATCACCGCCGGCGACTTCCACACGTGCGCGGTTCTTCAGAACGGCACCGCCAAATGCTGGGGAAGCAACAGCGTCGGGCAGTTGGGGGACGGCACCACCACCACCCGGTTGACACCCACCACGGTCACCGGGCTCTGACCCAGGACCGACCGCCCAACCGGGAACCCCACGACCCGCACATCCGCGCCGAGCGCCGGCGCCGCCCTATCCACGCCGCACCCAATCCTGCCAAACCCACATACGCCTTCAGGCTCGACGCCTCGACCATCGGTTCCGTCTCAAAAGTGGCCGATCGTGAGATGCCCAACGGACGTCGTTCGAGCGATCAGGTAAGGGTTCAGATACCCCTACTCGGCCATCGCGAACGCATCGGGGCCTCCTCAGTTGTGCGACCGTGGGTCGAAAACCTCCCGAAAAGGGGCTCTCCTGTCATTTCAACCCACGCGAACGACGGGAGAGCCCCATTTTCATGGCCCAGTCGGGCTTGATCGGCGTCGACCCAGTTTCAGATTGAGGAGAGCGCTGACGCTTGGACGCCGGGCACGACTTGTAATCCACAGGTTGATTCTCAAGGTTGCAGGTAACAACCTTGATGATCTCGCTCGGTTGTTGGGGTCACTTGAAGTTGCACCGATGAAATTCAAGGTTGCACAGACTAAGCTTGATGGATGGAGGTCAAGCGGTTCGAAAACTCACCGACTGGCAAGCTTGTCCCGATAGACGTCGAGGAGGGCGGCAGACGAGTTCAGCACGTCGCTTTCGTTCCAGCTCCCTTGCCCGCTGCGCTGGATCTTGAAGCGCGAACGTGGTCTGCCGCCGTCAACGCAGCACACCACCTCGGGCGGCTGGACGCCCTGGCGCGTGAGTTGCTCCCGAATCCGATGCTTGTGGCCCGGCCAACTATCCGACGTGAGGCGGTGAGTACCTCCGCCCTTGAGGGCACGTTTGCTCCAGCCGCCGAAGTTCTCAGTTCCGAAATCGATGAGGACCTTCCAAGAAGCCAGGCGGTCACCGAGGTGATCAACTTCATCCGTGCCACCGAGCAGGGCATCGAGCGTCGCTCCACGCTCCCGATCAGCACCCGCTTCGCGTGCGAGCTTCAACACACCCTTCTCGCAGGCACCCCGAGCGAAGACTGGCAGACCGGCAAGATACGACAGACCCAGGTACTCTTCGGCCCCTACAAGGGCTGCAGCGTCCTTGAAGCCAGCTACATCCCGCCACCAGCCGACTATCTCGCCGATGGGCTGACCGCGTGGGAGACATGGATCCACGATGACAACGATCTGCACCCCATCGTCCGCGTCGCCGCCGCTCACTATCAGTTCGAGGCGCTGCACCCATTCACCGATGGAAATGGCCGAATCGGGCGGCTCATCGCGATCTTGCAACTGATCGACTACGACCTCCTGACCGAGCCCTTGCTCAACCTGTCGCCCTACTTCGAAGTTCGGTCCGACAAGTACCGTCACCTCCTCCGCGAGGTGAGCATCCGGGGGGCTTGGGACGAATGGATCTCGTTCTTCTGTGAAGCGCTATCGGCGCAAGCCTCCGATGCCGAGTCACGCATTCGCAGTCTTCTCGCCTGGCGGGAGAACACCATGGAGATGCTTCGAGCGAATCGCGTCAAGGGCGTCGCCCTCACGGTGACGGAAAAGCTCATCGAGTTTCCGACACTGACCGTGAAACACATCAGCAAAGCTCACGGGGTCAGTCCTCAGGCTGCGAACAACGCCGCTCATCGACTCATGCAGCTGGGCGTCCTCGAGGAAGTCACCGGACGCTCCTACAACCGCGTCTTCCAAGCAACGGAGGTCTTCAGCATCCTCTTCCGCAGCCCAGACCGGCCAGAACCAGGCCTGTAGGTGCCAGTCCCCCGTTGCGAAGTCGATTGGCGGGGGAGGGGGATTCGAACCCCTGAAGGATTTCGCCTTAACGATTTTTGGGTGCGGCCGAAGGTCGCCAGGTGGGATGAATCGGACGTTGATACCCGGCTCAATCTCGGTTGGCGGGCTGCCAACTCTCACCGCTCTACGCGAGAGGCTGAAAGTCCGGTCCGGAGAATGGCTCGTAGCCGGCAGGCTGCGGAGCGGAGACACGGCAGAGCAACCGAAGGTGCGGAGCAACAGATGCCGGATTGACATGTTCGACGTCAATCGACGGGGCCGCATTGTTCAGTTCTTCGATCTCGTGCAGCAAATCGAGCAGATAGTCCGGGGCCCAACCAACGCCGGCACCGTTGCGGGTGTTCAGCAGCATCGCTCGGGGGTTCACCTCGTTGGAGGGTTCGGGACCAGAGCCAGGTGGTCACCCCTGCGGAGTTCGTTGACCGCCTCGCCAGCTCCCTCGATATGGCGTGTGCCACGGCCGAAGAAGAGCGTGCAGAGACGACCTTCGGAGTTGACCTCCGCTCCGGGGAAGACCTCTACCCGATCAGTGGCCCGCACGCCCTCGCTACGGCCGAGAACTTCAAAAGGGTCGGCTTCGACCGACAGGTCCAACTGCTCCACGAAGCTGCCGTAGTCGGCGCGATCGCGAGGCATCAGCCGGTTGGCAAACACGGGGAACAACGCCGTGCTCTCGTAGGCGCTATGGAGGTCCATCAGGCCTGGAAGGCCTGGGAAGTCGGCATCTCGCTCGGCTCCCTTCAGGTACACGAACCGGAACACGGTGTTGCCTGACGAAGTCCGCTGGGCCAACCGGCCAACCGGCCAACCGGCACAATCAAGCCCTCTGGACGCCGCCACGCGACGTAGAGATGGCGCACCTCGCTCGTGGTCATGTGTTCGGGGTACAGATCGGGTGTGTCAACAAGCGCTCCCGATTGAGCAGAAACGATTCGGCGGTGAAGGAGCGTGCGGCCTCGGACACGCGACGGTAGGGATCTTTGCGAGAATGTGGCCGCTCCTGGATAAGCCGAAACCGTCAGCCGAGGAAGCGCGATGGGGCTGCCGGAAGGTCGGGCGCCTCGGATGCCGAAATGGCCGCAGTCACTCCTCTCACCGAAACGGAAACCGGCGGCGGAGGTTCGAGGTAACGGGTAGTCCTGAAGCTCAGGCACATCGGTGCTTCCGGCAGTGTGCTGGTTCAGGACATCGGTGCTCCCGGCAGGATTCGAACCTGCGCACATGGCTCCGGAGGCCAATGCTCTATCCCCTGAGCTACGGGAGCGGGGGCTCGGAGTTGCTCCGAGCGAAGGCCGATTGTAGCCGAACCGTCGGTGTTGCTCGGATCGACAGCGCCGGGGGCAGAGGCCCGATACGCAGGAGGGGAGCCGTGGTGCGAGCGAACTAGGTTCTGCCTGATGGCCGATGACGCGGAACAGGACAAGTCGACCGACCTGACCACTGATCTGACCACCGAGTTGACGCCTGGTCCGACCAAGCCCGGGCGAGGGCGTTGGATCCTCCTGACGGTGTTGTCGCTGTCGTTTCTTGGCGTCTCCGTGGTATTGCTGGGGATGGCCGTCAATCAGCGTCAATCCGTCCAAACTGCTTCTGTCGCCGCAACCGGCGAGAGCCCCGGCGAAGATACGTCGACCGGCAGGCCCATCACCACCGCGATGCAGGAGCCCGAGGAACTTTCGGTGCCGTTTGAGTGGTCCCCCGACGGTCTTGCCCTTCTGCCGTTTGGTGCTGAGCAGGACGATGCAATCAGCGCGATGACGCAGGCGCTGGGGCCTCCGGAGGAAGTGGAGGAGGTGGCTGTGTCGGAGTGCACACCGGGAACGAATGCCCGATGGAACGACGGCGACGTGCAGCTTCGATTCGACGAGTCGGGCCGACTTGCTGCTGTGATCCTCCCCACGGAGATGTCCCGAACCGGGACCGGGCCGATCGAGACGCTTGGCGACCTTCGAACCACGTTCTCGGCGCTCGACCTGGAATATGTGGCGCCCAACCCGGAGTGGGGATACGACGATCCGTCATACACCTGGTCGGTTACGGGGCAGGAGGCGAAGGCCTCAGGCTCGATACCAGGCGACACCTCTGACACGCCCATCGACGGCGTGTGGCTGGACTCCGAGCGCTTTGACGACGTGGAGTGCTTCGAGTGAGCAGCCGCGTCTCGGTCAAACTGGTGCGGTGACGACCTCCCCCCGACCGGACGCTCGCTCCCGGCCCGTGCCCCGCCAATTGCTGCCCGACACCGCCGAAACCGATGGCGACGGCTCGCTGCTCATCGGCGGGTGCCGCGTGGTCGACCTGGCCGAGGAGTTCGGCACGCCGCTTTTTGTGTACGACGAGGCCCACCTTCGCGCCCGTTGTCAGGAGGCGATCGCGGCCTTTGACGGAAAGGTCGCCTACGCCTCCAAGGCCTTTCTGTGTCGGGCGATGGCCAAGCTGGCATATGAGGAGGGAATGAGCATCGATGTGGCCACCGGCGGCGAGTACGGCATCGCTCGTGCGGCCGGGGTGCCGGCCGCGTCGTTGGTGTTTCACGGCAACAACAAGTCGGGCGTGGAATTGAACATGGCGCTGCGCGACGGCGTCGGTCGGGTGGTGGTCGACAGCTTTGATGAGCTCGACCGTATCGAGGCGTTGGTGGCGGACGGCGCTCCGGCGCCACGGGTTTTGATCCGGGTGAACCCCGGGATCGAGGTGCACACCCTCGACGAGGTGGCAACCGGCGTGCCGGACTCGAAGTTCGGTTTCCCGCTGGCGGCGGGTGACGCCGAACGGGCGCTCGCCCGCGCCGGTGGCAGTGGCGCCATGGAGTTGGTGGGCACCCACATCCACATCGGCTCGCAGGTGTTCTCGGCCGCCAACTTCGCAGATGCGCTGGCCACCCTGGGCCCCACCGTTCGGGGCTGGGGTCTGGACGAGTTCGTCGTCGGCGGCGGACTGGGTGTCCCCTATGTTACGGGGGAGGAGGCGCCCACGATCACCCAGTGGGCGGCCGGCATCCGTCGGGCGTGCGACGAGTTGGGGATCACCGCCGCCGTGTCGGCCGAGCCTGGCAGATCGATCGCTGCCGCAGCCGGCATCACGGTCTATCGGGTGGGCACGATCAAGGAGATCGAGGGTGTCCGCACCTACGTGGCGGTGGATGGAGGCATGTCGGACAACCCCCGACCCGTGCTCTACGGGTCGGGCTACGAGACCTTCCTCCCGCGGTCGGTTGCGGCCGAACGGCCGAGAACGATCACGCTGGTGGGCAAGCACTGCGAGTCGGGCGACAAGCTGGTGGTGGACGGCGCCGTCCCCGATGACCTCATGGTTGGCGACGTGATCGCCACGCCGGTCACCGGCGCCTACGGGCAGTCGATGGGGTCCAACTACAACAAGGTGCTGCGCCCACCGGTGGTGTTTGTGGCCGATGGCGATGCCAGGCTGGTCGTCCGGCGGGAGACCCTCGAAGACCTGCTCGCCACCGACGTGGGCTGATTTCGGACCAGGAAAACCGACGGCGCAAACGACTGTGGGGGAGTGGGCCTCCGGCCGGTAGCGTGGGTCCCGTGACCGCAGCTCCAGTTCCCCGTGCAGAAGGTTCTCCCGCCGCAGCCGACCAGGCCGCCACCCCAGCGACCACTCAGGGAATGACCTCGACGGAGGTCACCGTCGGCGTGCTGGGGGCGGGCAACGTTGGCTCAGCGCTGATCGAGTTGATCGACGCGCACGGCGACGACATCGAGACCCGCACCGGACTCAGGCTGCGGGTGGTGCGGGTGGCGGTGCGCTCGATGTCCAAGGAGCGCGGCGTGGCGCTGGACCCGGCGATCGTCACCACCGATGCCGCCGAGGTTGTGGCCGACCCGGCGGTCGACCTGGTGGTCGAGTTGATGGGGGGCATCGAGCCCGCTCGCGAGTTGATCGTCGCCGCGTTGAATGCCGGCAAGCCGGTGGTCACCGCCAACAAGGAACTGCTGGCCAACGTAGGCAGCGAGTTGGCCGACGTCGCCGAGGCCAACGGTGTCGACCTGCTGTACGAGGCGGCCGTCGTTGCCGGTATTCCGTTCATCCGACCGCTGCGCGAGTCGCTGGTGGGTGAGCCGATCAGCCGCATCATGGGCATCGTCAACGGCACCACCAACTACATCCTCTCGCAGATGGACACCGAGGGGGTCAGCTACGGCGATGCGCTGGCGAGCGCCCAGAGCCTGGGGTATGCCGAGCGCGACCCCACCGCAGATGTCGAGGGTCTCGATGCTGCGGCCAAGGCGGCAATCATGGCGTCGATTGCCTTCGGCGTTCGCGTGGTGGCGGGCGACGTGGCCAACGAGGGCATCTCCAAGGTGTCGGCGGCCGACATCAGCTTCGCTCGACGACTCGGCTACACGATCAAGCTGCTGGCCATCTGTGAGCGTTTCGATGACGGCTCGGTGGCCGCCCGGGTACACCCGGCCATGGTGCCGATCGAACACCCGTTGGCCGGGGTGCGCGACAGCTACAACGCCGTGTTCGTCGAGGGTGACGTGGTGGGCAACCTGATGTTCTACGGCCGGGGGGCGGGCGGTGGGCCGACCGCGTCGGCCGTGCTGGGCGACGTGATCGATGCCGCCTCCAACCTGTCGCGGGGCACCCACGCCTCGGTTGGTCACCTGGCCAAGGCCAAGTTGCGCAGCGTGGACGATCTCGCCAGCCCCTATTACGTGAACGTTGAGGTTCGTGATCGGCCCGGCGTGCTTGCTGCGGTGGCGTCGGTGTTCGGCGACCACGGCGTATCGATCCGGTCGATGGAACAGGAGGGGCTGGGCGACGACGCCCGCATCGTGTTCATCACCCATGAGTCCACCGAACGGGACGTGCAGGCCTGCCTGAGCGACCTGAAGCGACTCGAAGCCGTCGATCGGGTGGCCTCGGTGCTTCGCGTCATCAGTGAGTAGTGCCGTGCAGGTGTTGAATCCCACGGTTCCCCGGCTTCCGACAGGAGTGACACAGCCATGAGATACGTATCGACCCGTGGCGGCGGCGAGCCGCAGGGGTTCTTTGACGTGCTGTTGGGCGGGCTGGCGCCGGACGGGGGGCTCTACCTCCCCGACACGTGGCCGCAACTGCCGCCGTTGGACGAGCTGCGCGGACGTCCCTATGCCGAGGTGGCGGCAGAGGTGATGTGGCCCTTTGTGCGTGAAGACGTCGAGCGGCCCGAGTTTGACCGGTTGGTGGCCGACACCTACGCGGTGTTCGATCATCCCGACGTGTGTCCAGTGCGTGACCTGGGCGATGGGTTGTACCTCACCGAGCTGTACCGGGGTCCAACGCTGGCGTTCAAGGATGTTGCCCTGCAGTTGGTGGGACGGCTCTTCGAGGTGGCGCTGCGGCGCCGAGGCCGGCGGCTGACCGTGCTGGGGGCCACGTCGGGCGACACCGGTTCGGCGGCGATGGAGGGGTGCCGCACCACCGAGTTGGTCGAGGTGTTCATACTTTTTCCCGATGGCCGCGTGTCAGAGGTGCAGCGACGCCAGATGACCACCTTGGGTGAGCCTCGCCTGCACCCGGTGGCGGTCGACGGCGACTTCGACGATTGTCAACGGCTGGTGAAGGCGGCGTTCGCCGACGAGGCGTTCCGTGCCGAGGTCAACCTCGGGGCGGTCAACTCGATCAACTGGGCGCGGGTGATGGCTCAGATCGTGTATTACGTCAGCTCGCATCTGGCCGTCTCGCCCGACGGCTCGCCGGTGAGTTTCGCCGTGCCCACCGGCAACTTCGGCAATGTCTTTGCAGGCTGGGCGGCCCGTTCCATGGGTTTGCCGATCGACAAGCTGGTGGTCGCATCCAACCGAAACGACGTCCTGGTGCGGTTCCTTGACACCGGGGCCATGGAGTCCGCCGAGGTGCTGGCGACCACCAGCCCCTCGATGGACGTCGGTGTGTCGTCCAACTTCGAGCGCCTGCTCTTTGAGACCGGCGGTCGAAACGGGGCGCTGTGCGCCGAGATGATGGTCACCTTCTCCGACCGCGGCACCTACCGGGTGAGCCCTGCGGTGCACCGCAGCATCACCGACCGGTTCGATGGGGTTCGGGTGGACGAAGACGATGTGGCCGCCACCATCGCCGCCTGGCACGGTCGCGGTGTCGAACTCGACCCTCACTCTGCGATCGGCCTCTATGCGGGTGAGCGCCGGCGTAAGCCGGGGGTGCCCATGGTGGCGCTGGCCACCGCCCATCCGGCCAAGTTTCCCGATGCCGTCGAGGCCGCCACGGGAGTCCGGCCACAACTGCCCGAGCGGCTGGCGGACCTGTTGGATCGACCCGAACGCTTCGATTCGGTCGGCGCCGGGTTGGCCCAGGTGCAGGACCTGATGCGACGCCACGCCGCCGATGGGAGATGATGGGCTGATGAAGTATGTGGTGTGTGTTCCCGACGGTTGTAGCCATCATCCCGTGCCTGAACTGGACGGGCTGACCCCGTTGCAGGCGGCCCACACCCCCAATTTGGATGCGCTGGCCGCCCGCGGCCGTGTGGGACGGGCGGCGGTGATCCCAGAGGGCATGCCCCCGGGGAGCGATGTTGGCAATATGTCGCTGCTTGGTTATGACCCACGCAGGTTCCACACCGGCCGGGCGCCCATCGAGGCCGCCGCGCTGGGCATGCGGCTGGCAGCGGGCCAGATTGCCTTTCGGGCAAACCTGGTCACGCTGAACGAGGCCGCCGACGAAATGGTGGACTTCGCCGGTGGCCACCCCGACTCCGACGTGGCGGCAAAGGCCATGGCGGCGCTCGACGAACGCATTGGTGCCATGGTCGGCGGTGCCGGGAACGTGTCGTTCCACCCCGGAGTGCAGTACCGCCACATCATGTGCGCCGCCGCCGACTGGCTGAACGCCGAATGCGTGCCACCTCATGACCTGTCGGGCAAGGCGCTGGTGTGGCCCACCGGGCCGGGTTCCGCCGAGCTGCGGGCGATCATGGAGGCGTCGGCCGAGGTGCTGGCCGATTTTGACGACCTGGCGGCCACGCACGTGTGGCTGTGGGGGCAGGGAACCCAACCGGTGTTGGAGAACTTCACCGAGCGCTGGGGTGTGAGCGCCGGCATGGTGACCGCAGTCGACCTGGTGCGCGGGTTGGGGGTGCTGTCGGGCATGGACGTGGTGGAGGTACCGGGTGCCACCGGCTGGTACGACACCGACTACGAAGGCAAGCGGGATGCCGCACTCGCTGCGTTGGCCGCCGGAACCGATCTGTTCGTCATTCACGTTGAGGCGACCGACGAGGCCGGTCACGCGGGCGATGTGGCCGCCAAGGTGGAGGCGCTCGAGAACTGGGACCGTCGCATCCTGGCCGACCTGGTGGTCGGGCTGGACGCACAGGGGCCGTGGCGGCTGCTGTTGTCGCCCGATCATCCGACGCCGGTGGCGCTGAAGACCCACACCACCGAGCCCGTGCCGTATCTGCTGGTGGACTCGGCGGTCGATGGCCCGGGCGGCGTCTACAGCGAGGCGGGCGTGGCCGACGAGCCGATCATCCCCGGGCACCAACTGATGGCCGACCTGCTGGAGGCCCCAACCCCCGAGGTGCCGGCGTGAGTTCGAGGCGCGACGACACCCCCGACCTGTCGGGCGCGAAGCCTGATGACCAGGATGACCTGGACCATCAATCTGAGCTGGATGACCGCTCTGAGGTGCCCACCGCAACCCAAGGAGCGTTGGACGAGGCCTCCGGCCGGTTCGCCTCCACCGACGACGACAGCGAACTTCGCGGTCCCGATGCGATCGACCTCGACTTCGATGACCCCGACTGGGAGCCCGACTTCGCCGACGATGCCGACAGTCACGAGGCACCGGCGTTGCCCAGCAGGTCGCGCAAGGGTGCCGTGTCGGTGGCGTTTCTCAATGTCGGAATGGTGCTCGAAGAGATCGTCTACGGCCGCGACAACTCCAAGCCTCCTGCGGTCCAGGAGGCACGCGAGGGCGACGACGATGGGCCCATCCGCGTGCACCTCGACCCTGAAGAACCCAAGAAGTCGTGGGTGTCCCTTCACCCGGAGGCAGAAACCTCCCAGACGCCGGAGGGAAGCTCGCAGTCTGAGCGCGACGCCGGCGGGATGTCGGGCGACGAGGACGACGGCTGAACAAGTGGTTGCGGTTGGATGCCGCAAGAATTGTCGTCCGGGTTGGGTGCGTCGATAACATGCCATTTGCTGAGCCGAAGGTGAGCGACGACCGACTCCCTGCGGAGCCAGGTGGTTTCACCATGGCGTGCGCTTCCATCGACGGCCAGCCGAAACCGAATGCGTCGCCCCTTCCGGGTGCTCGCCGCATCGACATGCCGTTGACGGCATCGATGCCCAACCAAGAGGATCTCCCCACATGGCGGACGAGTCGATCGACCTGGAACGCACCAAGCTCGAAGGCAAGGACCGGACCCAACTGGTCACCATCGCCACGGCGCTGGGCACGAAGCCACCCGCTCGGGCCAAGAAGGCCGACATCGTCGACTTGATCCTCAAGTTGGCAGGCGTCGACGAGGCCGCCGCTGAGGAGCCGGCTGATGGCGACGATGATGCTCAGGCCACGTCTCCAAAAGCCGCTGCCACAAAGACCGCTGCCACAAAGACCGCTGCCACAAAGACCGCTGCCACAAAGACCGCTGCCACAAAGACCGCGTCCGACGACGCCGAGTCGACCGATGCCGGCGGGAACAGCGGTCGCTCCGGTTCGCAGAGCGGCCGACAGGGCGCTTCCGGGCGTCGGGGCGGCGAGGGACAGGGCAACGATGGTGCCGCCGGTCGGCAGCGCGCCGCAGGGAGCAAGGACACCAAGCGCCAGGTTGACCATCGACACGACGGTGACGGCCAGGACGATGCCGGTGCCGGCGGCTCCAAGCAGGACGACTCCGGGCAGGACGCCTCCGGCCAGGACGGCCCCAACCAGGACGGCCCCAACCAGGACGGCCCCAACCAGGACGGCCCCAACCAGGACGGCCCCAACCAGGACGACTCCGGCCTGGACGAGTTGGACGACGACGGCAACCGACGTCGGCGCGGCCGTCGTCGCGGTCGCAACCGTGACGAGGATGATGGCCAGTGGGAGGGCGAGCCGGTTGAGGTGGCGGGCTTTCTCGACCTGCGTGACGAGGGCTACGGCTTCCTCCGGGTCAAGGGCTACCTGCCCTCCAGGGAGGACGTGTACATCTCGGCCAAGATGGTGCGCCAAAACGGGCTTCGCAAGGGTGACCATGTCACCGGCGCCTATCGACCGGCCGGTGGTCGCGAGAAGAACCCGGCGCTGCTTCGGGTGGACAAGGTGATGGATCTCAGCCCCGAGCAGGCCCGGCAGCGGCCCCGGTTTGACGATCTCACCCCGGTGTATCCCCACGAACGCGTGGCCTTGGCCACCGCAGATCGCCCCGACGATGTCACGGCCCGTGCCATCGACCTGCTGGCGCCCATCGGGTTGGGTCAGCGCGGGCTCATCGTGGCTCCGGCGCGATCGGGGGCGACCACGGTGCTGGCCAACCTGGCCCGGGCCATTGAGGCCGCCACCCCCGACGCTCACGTGATGATCCTGCTGGTGGACGAGCGACCCGAGGAGATCACCGGCCTGGGTGAGCTGACCAACGGTGAGGTCATCGCCTCCAGCTTCGAACGCCCCCCGGAGGAGCACACCCACGTGCTGGAACTGACCCTCGAACGGGCCAAGCGTCTGGTGGAGTTGGGCAACGACGTGGTGATCCTGGTCGACGGCATCACCCGCCTGGTTCGTGCCTATTCGGCGGTTGGGCAGCCCTCGGGTCGCACGCTGCCGGGTGGCATCGACGCTGCGGCGCTGTTCCCACCGAAGCGGTTTTTGGGTGCGGCGCGAAGCCTGTCCGGGGATGGCTCGCTGACGATCCTGGCCACGCTGCGCTCCGACACCGCCGCCGCGGCCGACGAGTTGGTGTGGGCGGAGTTTGCGGGTACCGCGAACATGGAGGTGCACCTCGATCGACGTGCCGCCGACTGGCAGGTGTTCCCCGCGCTTGACCTGGATCACACCTCCACCCGTCACCTCGACGAGTTGGTGGGTGCCGATGATGCCGACCGGATGCGGAGCCTGCGACGTCACCTGGCCTCCCTCAACGAGGACGGATCGTCGTTGGCGGGTCTGGAATGGTTGGTGGAGCAGATCCGTGCAACGCCGGACAACGATGCGCTCCTGAAGGCCACGCCGACCACCTGACGGCGCCGCTCCAAGTCGCAAACCGGGCTTCGGGCCGCTAGCGTCTTCCGGTCGCCTTCCTCCCGGTCGGCCCCACCGATCGTTACCTCAACGCTCTGCACTCCCAGAACACGTTGCCGGTTGGCACCGTGCCCCACATGAGTAGGACCTCGTTATGCGCCCAGACATTCACCCCGAGTACCGCCAGGTCGTCTTTCACGACAACTCCTCCGGCGAGCAGTGGTTGACCAAGTCCACCATCTCCACCACCGAGACGGTGACCTTCTCCGATGGCAACGAGTATCCGCTGGCCAAGGTGGAGATCTCGTCGTATTCGCACCCCTTCTTCACCGGTCAGATGAAGATCGTTGACACCGCCGGGCGCGTCGAGCGCTTCGAGCGCCGGTACGGCCGTCGCAAGCGCAGCGGCGATGCGGCTGCCACCGACGACTCGAAGTAGCAGCTGTCTCTTATACACATCTCCGAGCCCACGAGACTCCTGAGCATCTCGTATGCCGTCTTATGCTTGAAAAAAAAAACACAACACGACTCCAACTTCAAAAACACCATAACACACACATATCACAACCACCACACATACTACATCGCAAAGAGA
>ERZ1026810.807-NODE-807-length-14525-cov-5.181275_pt1 | contig 14525 bp, 9 predicted proteins | sample MGYA00520872_ERZ1026810 | MGnify/ENA primary metagenome ERZ1026810 (study PRJEB33270, sample SAMEA104284477) | anaerobic digester metagenome | biome: Anaerobic digester microbiome; feature: mesophilic sludge digester; material: Anaerobic digester biomass | place... | reverse complement strand
TTGTTGTTTAATGATACGGCGACCACAGAGAGCTACACAGATTAGATCGTCGGCAGCGTCAGATGTGTATAAGAGACAGGATCCTGATAATGTAAATATAAATGCAGCACTGTATAATATCGGTTTTATCAGCAGTCAGCTCAGTCATCAAAAAATAAACAGCAATAAGGGCCGGTTTTATGAAATAAATAGAACTGCTCTTGCTCTTGATGAAGCCAGCAAATATAAGGAATCCGATTTTGCCGAGGCAATCAGTTCTTATCAACGAATTATAGATAACTATAAGACCTCTCCTTATTATGACGAGTCCCTATACCGTCTGGGAATTCTGTATTATTATATAGCTACTGATGCTGATCAACCACAGCGCTATTATACTTTAGCTACCAACTACTTTAATGAAATTATCAATAGCCCGAACAGTAAATATAAATACGATGCTATCTATCAGCGTGGATGGTTACGCTTAAATTCTTTTCAAGAAGAGGATTTTAAGCTAGCCTTGAACGATTTTCTAACCTTGCTGAATGCTGTTGAGAGCGGTCAGATTTCCGATCCTATAATCGCCAATGAGTATCGTGATGATGCTATAGATAATATTGCCTTCTGTCTAATTGCTTTAGATGGAACCGATTTCTATTCGCCTGCCAAGGGTGTGGGAGAATTGCAAAACATTGCTGCCAGTTACAAGAATCCTGAAATTGTAAGCAATATTATAGATAAAGCGGCGGCAAATAAATTGAACTTATCTACCCTCCAGGCAATTGACTATATCTGGTTGAAAATAGATATAAATCCTCTGGCATTAGAAAATCCTTCTTTGGTAGATTCTATTTTAAAATTGTATGCCTCGGCTCAGTATGAACTGCGTGAAGGTCAGAATTTTGATCAGCTAGCTCAGGATTTGTATCAGAATATTATTACCAACTATGGCAAAAACTCTGCCTGGTACGAAGCAAATAAGAACAACAGCAACATTTCAGATCAACTGGCAGTGATCAAAAATGCTTATGAAAAAAGAGCTATTCGCTTGCAAAACGAATTTCTTAACGATCCTGCTAATGAAACCAAGTTGCTTGCTTATAACCAGCATATAGATCAATTTGCTGCTTTTCCGGAGCTGCACGGTGAAAATTATACTGAATGGAAAGCTCAAGCAGATAAAACCAAACTATTGCTTTGTAATACTCTTGCTGAGCGTTCCAATTTACCCAAACACTATTTAACGGCGATTAGAAATCTGCAGGAATTTAATGCTAAATACCCGCAAGATGTGGATTTCTTCCAAAATGAAGGTTTGATATATACTTATTCATTCAATATTTACAATCTGATGAAAGACCTTTATGGAGAAGGATTTCAACCTGAATCTGGTTTACCTGCAAACGCTGATGAGCTTTATGCTTTGTTACAGTCAAATTCTCAGCGATTTATTAATGTTCTGCGCAGTGATGCTTACAAAAATCCTGAGCGGGAAGCCCAGGCAGTTAATATTTTGCTCAGCTTAGCGGATATTCAATATGATCGGGGTAAAATACCTGAAGCAAAAGCTCTATATCTTTCTGCCTTGGAAAATGAAGCCCTGATTCCAGAAAGAACGAAATTTGCTGTTTACGGCAAACTTGCTTTAATGGCTGAAAACGAGAATAATTATGCTCAGGCAGAAGCGTATTATCGTAAAGCATTACCTTTTGCCGCTACTCCAGCTGAACGAGAAGCTATAACTAATAATATACGCTATCAGATTCAAAATAGCTTTGTAGCAGCTGAGAGCAGTGGAAATTATTCTCTGGCTGCAAGTGAACGTTTGCGTTTAGCAGCAGAGTTTGATCCTAAGGACACACAACGCATTACCGGTTATAAAATGGGAGCTCAAGAGGCATATATTAAAGCTAAAGAATATCAAAAAGCAATAGATATTCTGTTAGAACTGGCTGGAACGCGAACAGATGTTGGTGAAATATACTATTATTATTTCCGTGCAGCAGAAATTGCTGAAGCTGATACAGCAATGAACAATCCTGAATTAGCTAAAAGTATCAGAGAAAGCTTTATTGCAAAGTATCCTAGTAGTAATCAAGCATTTAACCTGCGTATGGCGATGATTCAGGAAATGGAAAAAGACCCTGCCCGAAAGAATGCTGCTGCTGAAGCTTATCTGGCTTTATATGAAGAAGCCAGAAATAAAACTATCAATACTGGAAATATTACTCCTGATGTTTTATTATTTAAAGCGGGAATTAACTTCCGAGAAGCTGGAAATAAAGATAAAGAGATGGAAACTTATAACCGCTTTATTACTTTATATCCCAATAATGAAAATGTAATACCCTTTATGCAGGAAATAGCAGATTATTACCTTGCCAAAGGGGACACCCTGCAGTTTGAACAGATTGCCAAAGAGATTTATCAAAAGGATAAAACCAAGAGTGACCGCTATCAATGGATTGCTACTGCAAAGCTGAGTAAATTGGTTTATAATTTTGATAATGCCTATAAGAATAAGAATTATACCGATGCATTCAAGTATCGTGATGAATATAAAAAATTGGAGACAGCTTATAAAAAAGAGGGACTGAATTTTGAAAGTAAGGACTTTAGTTCTACTAAGAATTATGAATACTTTGCAGCAGTTGAAAAAGAATATAATGAACTCCAGAAGCGAATTTCTTTCCTGAAAAATTTTGACAGCCAGCTTACAGCTATAGAGAATGGAACATTGCTTAAATCATCTCCAGCATCGCTGATCAAAGTTAATGCCAGCACAACCTGGAAGAATCACTTAATTGGGGGTTCCTATCGTCGGATTCCCAATTTCAAAGCATCTGTTAAAGCCGAAGTAGCTAAGGTAAACAAGCTTCTTGCTGATGCTGAGAAAGAGAATATAGAGTTGGAGAATTACCGCCGTTTGCGTGCTTTGAATTTAATTGGCCGCATTTATGAAAAAGGGGCTAATGTTATAAATACTCAAGTTGGGGTTTATGTACGCACCGCCATTGAAGCGGAAGGTGTCCGTCAACAGTATGCAGATGTTTTAGATGCTTTTATTGCTACTCTGGCTGCTGATTATAGTAATGACCTCTTTAGTTTGGCATACTCTACTCATTTAAATATTTATAACTTTTATCAGATGGCTGGTTATACCGATTATTATACGCAGCAGAGCTATGCCAAGTTGCAAGAATGGAATTTGGTTCCCGATTATAAGATTGAAGAATATCCTCTCGGTTCCGGCTGGAATGAAAAAATGGATGACACAAATGTAACTTTACCTGCTCAAAGCATAACTTCACCTAAAGGTGTGCGTTTGGGCTTTGTTCAAATACCTTCCAATAAAGAACTTATCCTAAACCGCACTGTCAATACTAAAATTCAACCTGAATTTGCTTTACTGCATTTGGTTTATCCTTATGATATTAAAATTCGGTTGAATAGTACTGATTTGAAACCTGGTGTAGTTCCTACCGATACTTTAGATACAAATAAACCGGTAACTTCTACCCGTTTCGCTTATTTATTGCCTGCTAGTGCCTGGGCTGAAGGACAAAATATAATAGAATTGACTGTTCCTAATGATAGTCCTGAACAGCAAAGTGTATATATGACTTTACAGGTGTTTACAGACCGCAAGAAATTGGCTGCTTCTATACCTCCGGAAACGGTGATGCTTTATACTGATCCAACTTGGAGAATTATAACTGTTAATCCTGAAACAGGAACGGAAACAGCTTCTGCTGCAACTATTACAAGCAATTTTGGCATCGCCTTAGAAAGTATAGAAGGACTGGAAGGAGCTTATGCTAAACCTATCTGGTTCCCCGAAGCAGCACCTGTAAGCAGTGCTATTTTGGAAGTTGATTTTTACCTGGATACTGAGTTCCGGGATGGTTTAATCAATTTTGTAGCACCGGAACTAGCTTCGGTTTATCTGAATGGACAGGAATTAGCCACCAATATTGCTCTGGATTATGATCCGGAACCGTTCAGGGTATATACTTCTCAAATTACAATAGACCCGGCTAAAGTTACTACAGGTAAAAATACTCTTCGCTTTGTTGTAACTAACAATTCCAACTACCGTGGCTTTATCGCCACCGTTAAAATTATTAAAGCAGGAAAGGGAGATATACGATGAAGAAATTTATAATCCTCTTAGTGGTGTTGCTCTTTTTTTCAGGCATTATTTATGCTCAAGCAGCAACAACTACAACTCAGCAACAACCGGTAAAGGGTTTTGAGGGCGCAAGAAGGTATGTGGAAGAAACAGAGTTGATTATTGAAATAAAAGCTCTACTCCCTTCTACAGGTATATTTCAGGATAAGTCCGATACTTATCAGAAAGCAGGAGAATATAAGTTCTCTTTTACAATTGAAGATATTCGTAACCAAAGCGATATATTATTAAATAAATGGCTGAAGGAGTCAAAATGAAAACAAAAAAAATCGTCCTTATGATCATCTCACTCTTTATGTGTGTTGGCTTGTTTGCTCAGGCAGCAGCAGAAACCGCTGTTCCGGCTAAACAGGGTTACAGTTTAGGTCAAGTATTTGTAGATAGCGGTAGATGGGCTTACGCTATCCTCTTGGTTTTTATTATTGGTCTTGTTTATGGTTTTGTGCGTTGGTATCAGTTATACCCCAAAGAGAAGATTGATGCTGGTGGATTCTATTTAAAGCTTCGCAATTATATCCGTAATGACCAGCTTAAGGAAGCAATCACAGTTGCTGAAAGCTATAAGGGTACTACTATGGGTTTTATCTTTTGGAGTGCTTTACGGGTTTTTAAAGATGCCAAAGAAAGTGGTCAATCAGGAGGGGATTTAAGAAATTCCGTCCAAAATTCTCTGGAAGAAGCTGTTCTGCAAACTGTTTATAAACTGGATAGCGGATTATTCTGGTTTGATACTTTAGCTCAAGTAGCTACCTATCTTGGTCTTTTAGGAACCATTTGGGGCTTATTGGAAGCATTTGCAGGATTAGCTGGTTTAACAGGTGCAGCACAACAAGCTGCTTTAACCGATGGTATTAAAAAAGCAATTGGAACAACCGCTCTGGGGTTGCTGGCTGCTATTCCTTTAACCTTAATTAAAGGTTGGCTGTTAACCAGGGCAAACAATATTATCAGTAATATTGACGAGTTTAGTGTTAAATTGATCAATACTATTAATAATGCCATTAAGGATTAAATTATGGGACATTACAGACCATCCGCAATGCGTCAGCAAAAAGCGCAAACGGTACCCCAGGAACCAAACCTGATACCAATTATGAATCTGTTTTTAACCATCATTCCAATGTTAATGATGATGGTTGTTATTTCGCAGATTGCTCTTTTGGCGCTAAATTTCTCGCAAGGGGAAGGCGGTGTTAGTTATGGTCAAGGAGGTGGTGGTGGAGGTGCTCAAACCGAAAAAGTGGAAATCCATATCCTGGGCAACCAATATGCCCAGGAAAATAATACTACAATAGGTATGGAGATCCGCGAAGCGGGTTTTAAGCCAATGATTATTCCTGCCCTCAATGGATATTACGATTATGTGACCTTGAATAAAACTCTGCAAGAAATTAGAAGCCGCAAAGAGACCCTTAGCGATATTACTGTCCTCGTTCATCCGGATGTCCTTTATGGCGACCTGATGAAAACGATAGACCTCTGCAAAGTCAATGGATTTACTCAGGTTCATTATACTGCCGCCAAAGTGGAATATTATTAAAGGAGTTATATATGCAAATTCTGGATAAACTCACATCTTCTAATAAAAGTGAACGCCGTGTCCGGAAGAAATTTGAGGAAGTAAAAGGGTTGTCCATTACTTCTTTGCTGGATGAACTAACTATTATCTTGGTCTTCCTGGTAAAAAATATCTCTACGGAAGTTGTAAAAATTTCTGCAGAACCCAAAATTACCTATCCACATACCATCACTAACGATAAACTTTTGGAAAAAGCGGGAACTACTCCGATTAAAATTTTCCCGGATCGTGTGGTTGTTGGAGCCGAAGCCCTGGAATATGGTTCGCCGGCAGAATTAGCAACAGATGCCAAAAAACGCCAAGACCTATTAACTTATTTGCAAATGGAAGCCAATGACATTATTCAGCATCAAAAAGCAGAGACCTGTCTTCTGGTTCAAGCCGATTATTCTATCCCCTGTGACTATATAACGGAAATTGTCCGTGCTGCTACAGCAGCAGGTTATTCATACATTTATTTTGCCACACTTGAGGATGCCGATTGGCTGAAGAAATATAGTGCCGGTTTGGCTGAATAGAAAGGAGGGAAAATGTCCAAATTATTAAACTTAACTTTGCACTATAAAGGCAAAAAACTAGATCAGGTGCGTTATGGACGCGATTTTAAGAACAAGTTCTTTATCGGTTCAGATAAATACCTCTTCTGGCAAATCCTGGATGAGTCATTTCCCGAAAAGCACTTGTTTGTCACTAAAAAAGGTGATCAGCTTTACCTGCAGTTGCCTCAGGGTGCTAAAGTAAGTTGTGCTAAAGATGGAAAACCGGTAGATGAATCTTTTCTTACAAAAAATTCCATTCTGCAAGGTAATAAACTGTTGCTGCGTCCTGATATGACAGGAACTCTTGCCATTGCACCTAATTGGGAAATTTCTTACGAATTCCGGGAACCTTATGTTCTTGTTCTTACTCCGGAACAGCAACAAATTGCCACTCAATATGCCTGTCGTCCTCAAGCTACTGCGGATGAAAGATTCAGCCGTAATTTAATCCTGTTGTTCGTCATTCTAACTATTATTTTTGTGCTTATCTTTGATCTGTTTCTAAAAAAACAGATATCCTACGATACAACTCTGGAAGAGAAAATTCAAACACTTCAGAAAGCTGAACGTATTCAAGCAGAGGCATTAGCTAAACCCAGCACTTTTGAAGAGGCAGGTGAATATGCCGAAGCTCCTGAAGCACCTACAGGAAAAGAACAAGCAGGTGGTGTGACCGGAGGTAGAGGAACTGCAAAATCTGCAGGTGATATTTTTGGCAGTGGTTTTGGCACTTTTGATCCGAGTGCCACTTCAGCTGCAAGACCAGTTCAAGCGGTCACTCTTATGGAAGGTTTTGTAACTTCTCGTCCCGGAGGAGGAGGAGGGGGTGGTGGTACAGGACCTGGAGCTGGAGGTGCTGGACCTGGTTTTGGAGGAGTTGGAGGAACAACTTTTGATCCTAGTGCCACCAGAAGTTTTACAAGTGATATTGGATCTGTAGTAACCAAAGCACCTTCCGTTCGGGGTTCGGATATTCGTCCTGAAGGTGGAACTATTGTTAAAGCTTCGGGAGATCAAAGTAAATTAGTACCCAGTGGAACTGCTTTTGGAAGAACGAGCGAAACAGAAAAAACAATTGCTAGGTTCAAAACCAAAGAAGTAACCCCAGTTACTGAAGAAACAATTTCTCAAGCACCTGCAGAAAGCCGAACAATTATTGATGAAGTTAGAAGAGCAGTAGATACTCGTAAAGGACAGATACAATCTCTGTATATGAAATGGAATGCCACCCTTCCTTTCTCGGGAAGTGTAAAAATTCAACTATTAATTAACGCTTCCGGAAAAGTCCAGGCTGCTATAATTACCCCTGAGGGGGGCAGTATGCCTAATGGTTTTTTAAGCGAATTGAAACAACTTTGCGAATCCTGGAGTTTCCCTATAAACGAAGAAGTTGACTATACTTTCAAATACAGATTACGCAAAAGTTAACCTTCAAAATTATTTGTGTAGCCGGAGGACACCGTTCCTCCGCTTTTTTTCTCTCACAGATTACACCGATAACACAGATTTTATTTTAGAAATTAGGATTTAGAGGAGTGAATAGATCTGGGATGAACAGGATTTAATGGATTTTGGGGATTTAATAGCTCTGGGATAACTTGTGTAGACGGAGGAACGGCGTTTTCCGTCTACCCAAAAAAACTTGAAAGAACTTTTATAAAATTTATAGAAGGAATTGTGTATAAATCTTAAGGGGATTAAGAAGATATGTTGATATTCAAAGAGCAAACCACACTACAGTATTTGCATAGAACAAATAGCATTGTCTTAACAAAGCAAACCCCATTGCCATATTTACAAAATATTAACATATTTATCTTAATAAAGCACAGCAGATTACTGTTTCTCTATCTTCATAATATAAATATACCTGTTTTAACCCTGTATTTTAAAATTATTACTTAAAAGTAAAAAATATCGTGGAGGATATTATGAAAAAGACATTTCTACTCTTTATCTTGGCTCTCTGCTCTATAGCACTCTTTGCCCAAAATTTAAACTGGCTATGGGCTAAGCAAGCCGGGGGAATAAGTGGTGATAAAGGTTATAGCATTGCTGTTGATGCATACGGTAACAGCTATATTACAGGTTATTTTAGAGAAAGTGCTACATTCGGCACTACTACCTTGACCAGTAGTAGTGATTATGGTAGTGACATCTTTGTTGCCAAGATGGACATTAATGGTAACTGGCTCTGGGCTAAACAAGCCGGGGGAACAGATTATGATGATGGCTATAGCATTGCTGTTGATGTCAATGGAAACAGCTATGTTACCGGTTATTTTTATGGTAGTGCAACCTTCGGCACTACTACCTTGACCAGTAGTAGTGATTATGGTAGTGACATCTTTGTTGCCAAGCTGGACATTAATGGTAACTGGCTATGGGCTAAGCAAGCTGGGGGAACAAGTTATGATTATGGCAATAGAATTGCTGTTGATGCCTACGGTAACAGCTATGTTACCGGTTATTTTAAAAGCAGTAGTTGTTCCTTTGGCACTATTACCCTAAACAGTAGTGGATATGAAGACATCTTTGTTGCCAAGATGGACAGCAACGGTAACTGGATGTGGGCAAAGCAAGCCGGCGGAACAAGTGAAGATGGTGGCACTAGTATTGCTGTTGATGCTAATGGAAACAGTTATGTTACAGGTAGTTTTAAAGAAAGTGCAAACTTTGGTACTACCACCTTAACCAGTAGTGGTAGCTGGGACATCTTTGTTGCTAAGATTGACCACAACGGTAATTGGCTATGGGCTAAGAAAGCCGGCGGAACTGATAATAATGGTGGCATTAGCATTGCTGTTGATGCTAATGGAAACAGCTATGTTACAGGTGGTTTTTATGGTAGTAGTTGTTCCTTTAGCACTATAACTTTGATAAACAGTAGCATTGAATATTCAGACATCTTTGTTGCTAAAATTGACTACAACGGTAACTGGCTCTGGGCTAAGCAAGCCGGGGGAACAAGTTATGATTATGGAGAAGGTATTGCTGTTGATGATAATGGAAATAGCTATGTTACAGGTCGTTTTGGGGATAGTGCTACCTTTGGCACTACTACATTTACCAGTAGCGGTGATTCTGACATCTTTGTTGCTAAGCTGGATAGCAGCGGTAACTGGCTCTGGGCAAAGCAAGCCGGAGGAACAAATGATGATCAAAGTTATAGTATTGCTGTCGATGAAAGTAGAAAAGGATATGTTACAGGTTATTTTTCTGGTAGTGCTAACTTCGGAACTACTACATTGACCAGTAGTGGTAGTTCTGATATTTTTATCTCCAAAATAGGTATACCTGTTTATCAGGTCTTAGCTCCGAACGGGGGAGAACAATGGCAGACAGGAAGCACAAAGACCGTTTACTGGAATTTTATTAATACAGGCAATTATGTAAATATCCAATTATCTTTGAATAATGGAGTAAATTGGATAATGCTGAATTCCAGTCCGGTTGAGGCAGCATTAGGCAGATTTTCCTTCACTGTCCCTTATGTAAGCTCCAATAATTGTCTAATTAAAGTGGTCAGCACAGAAAATAGTAATTATTTTGATATTTCAGATGCAACATTTACTATTAGCAGTTCTGTGCCCTATTCTTTATCATTAACGGCGCCCAATTATTCTAAGCTGCAAGCAGGAAGGAACTATTCTATTAATTGGACAGCAGTGGGAATCGCTATGGTAAATTTAGCTTATTCCTGTGATGCCGGTGTTACCTGGAATAGTATTGCCACTGCTCTTCCTGCCAATCCGGGAACTTATGAATGGACTGTTCCTGATATTAGTGGTTCTAACTGCTATTTAAAAGTATCCGCTTCTGCTCAGCCCGCTATCTATGATTGGAGTGACCAGCCATTTAGTATTTGTAAATTAAATTTACTCAGTCCCAATGGTGGGGAAGCATATGCAATAAATACTAACTTATACATAAGCTGGAATTCAGAACTTATTGAAACTGTAAAAATTGAATTCAGTTCAGATAACGGTAATTCCTGGTTAACGATAGCTAATAATGTTTCTGCTGCTGCAGGTAGCTATAGATGGACTGTTCCCAATATTATTTCCAGTCAATGCCTGATAAAAATCTCGGATGCTACTAATAATACATTTTGGGATATAAGCGATAATCCCTTTACCATCCGTCCGCAAATTATTGTAATTGCCCCTAATGGGAATGAATATATAACTGTTTATAGTATTTATAGTATACTTTGGTCAAGTATGGCAGATGTGTCCTTTGTTTTGATTGATTATAGTATTGATGGAGGAGTAAATTGGCTGCCTGTTCAGACCAGTCCCTATCCTGCTTCAATAGGGAGATATGACTGGTTAGTGCCCAATAATCCTTCTACTAATTGTCTGATAAAGGTTCGCAATTCTGCCAATAGTGGCATTTTTGATGTATCAGATGAAGTTTTTACTATCACTCCGGTACCTTTGCCACCTACGGTGAATTTTACAGCTGATGTCACTTCCGGGTTACAGCCCCTGGAAGTTCATTTTACAGACCAGTCCACTGCTGGAACGGGAAGTATTATCTTTTGGAATTGGGAATTTGGCAACGGCGATAATTCCAATGAGCAGCATCCGGTTTATGTATATCAAGACCCGGGTGTGTATTCGGTTACGCTAACTGTTACCAATTCAGCCAATTCTACTGCTTCCCTAACAAGAGAGAATTATATAACTGTTATTCAACGCGTTCCCGAGATAGAGGTTAATCCGCCAACAATGCTGAATTTCGGTATTGTGTATCTGGGCAGTAGTTCAACTCTCTATTCCGTTGTGATAAGCAATACCGGGACAGCAGAGTTGCTTATTGACAACCTTAATTTTGAAGAATCCAATTCTTTTTTCAGTTTTGTGAACACAGTGCTGCCTTTAGCTATACCCGCAGGAGAAGAGACCGAAATATCTTTGCTTTTTACTCCGCAGGTAGCAGGAACAGTTATTGATACCCTTTATATTCACAATAATTCAGTAAATTCTCCGCTTTATGCCTTAGAGCTGAGAGGCACGGGTGAATATGTTCCCCCGAAACCGCCCAATAACCTTGTCTGCGTAATGGATGGCTACGATGCTGTGCTCACCTGGGATGCTGTAACTGAGACCATTTTTGATACTCCTATTGTTCCAGATTATTACCTTGTGTTTTTTAATGGCTCAGCTAATCCCGAGGGGGAGTTTTATTTTCATGGTGCTACACCGGATTTAACTTATACGCACTCATTAGTGGGTTTGCATTCTCCTTATATGTTTTATCGGATTGTTGCCTATAAGTTCTATGGCAGAGAGAAAGTCAGCATTGAAGATTTAGGCTTGACCAGAGGAATGACCGAAACCGAGGTTAGAAATATATTACAAGCAGTAGAAACAAGGATTAAATAGCTCTGGGTTTAGTTGGGTAGACACAAGTCAGGAGTCGTCACTGCCGAAATAACTTTTACGCTATGAACTAATTTGTTTGGCAGTGAGGACTCATGACGACTATCTCTCACAGATTACACAGATAACACAGATATGATTTTTTGATTGGTCTACAGTGTCGTCATGAGTCATATGTGCCACAAAAGTTATCTCCCGGGTGAAAGTTGTAAAGGCACAAATGACTCCTGACTTACATTCCGTCTACCCTGCTTCCCTACTGGAGGGTTGTCTGACTGTAAACAGTGTATTGAAGAGTTCTCAAACTTTGTTTTAGTGTGTATAAACAAACATATTGGTGGTATTTGAGAGGGTAGTAGGGAGGCAGAGAGGGGTAGGGGATAAATTCGCCGATAGGAGCTAGATAGACCTACACAAAGGCAACCTCAGGCAGAGAGGGGTAGGGAATAAATTAGCAAATTGGGGTGAAATTATAATCTCCATAATAGCAATAGGTTGGGCTAATGACGGAGATAAATTAGCAAAAGGAGATAGAGTTATAACTTTCATAATGTCAATGGTTTAAGAGATAAATTAGATAAATTAGCTATTTTGGCGGGTGTCATAAGTAGGTAAGTAGGTATCAGATTATATTATTATTATACTAATATTTATTATTATTATATTAATTTATTCAAAAGGAAGTTTGTCCATAGTAAGGGGGTTCCAAAACCTTCTAATTTATCTAATTTATTAGTTAACAGCTTGTGCTACAATGAGATATAAATTAGATAATTAGCATATAAATTAGATAATCAGCATATAAAATGGATAAATGAGGGCAAGAGCGGAGAGCGGAGAGCGGAGAGCGGAGAGCGGAGAGCGGAGAGCGGAGAGCGGAGAGCGGAGAGCGGAGAGCGGAGAGCGGAGAGCGGAGAGCGGAGAGTGAGTCGTCCTGAAAATAGTGGACTAAAATTAAGGAGAAAGAAATGAACAAAAATTCTAATGAAAGGATGCAAGTTCGCTACAGCGACGCCTTCAAACTAAAAGTTGTGCAGGATATCGAAAAAGGAAAGTTGACAATAAGTGAGGCTCGTCGTCTTTATGAAATCAATGGTGCTCACACGGTCTATAAATGGCTGCGTAAGTACGGAAAAAATGATTTAATTCAAAAAGTTGTGAGGATCGAAATGAAAGATGAAAAAAGCCAACTCAAGAAAAAAGATGAACGGATCAGAGAATTGGAATCCGTTATAGCATCTTTAACTCTACATAACATATGCTTACAAAGCTATGTAGATGTAGTAAATGAGAACATAAGTGAAGAGGAAAAAAAAACTTCACTTTCCAAGCTGTCCCCAGAGCAAAGACAAGTGCTGATGCGGCTTCTGTGAAAAGCTCTATGGTCAAAATCTGTAGTTATTTAGATGTAAGTAAGTCCTGGTATTATGAAACGATAGCTGGCAGGGGAAAGGTACAACAATATGAGCAACAAATTGTTAGTGAAGTCCTAAACATCAGAAAGGACAATCAAGCCTGCGGAACCAGAAAAATCTGGCATCGACTTGCCAGAAACGGAACAAAAATTGGTCGGGATAAACTTCATAAAATCTTGTTAAAAAATAATCTGACTCAGCCCAAACACAGGAAAAAGGTGCGTACTACCTTCCCTGGTATGTATGACCATGGCTTTCAAAATCTTATCAAGGATTTGACTGTTGACCATAAGGATCAAGTATGGTGTTCTGATATTACTTGCATTTACACTACAGAAGGAATACTGTATGTTTCAGCAATGATGGATATATTTTCTCGTAAGATTATAAGTTTCAATATCAGTAATAACTTAAGGACAGAAGGTTCGCTGGATTGCCTGAATAAAGCTTTGAAACAGGTATCCAATCCAAAAGGTATTATTCATCATTCGGATCATGGTGTCCAGTATTGTTCCGGAAGGTACCTGAATGCTCTGTTTAGTAAAGGAATGCAGGTTAGTTTTACAGGTCCCAATCATTGTTATGATAACGCTAAAATTGAACGGTTCTTTAATACCCTGAAATACGAATATGGTCTTAATTCCGTCATTAAAACCAAGAAACTGGCTATTCAGCTAATTAAGAATGCGGTACAAAATTATAACTATATTCGCTTGCATGCCGCTATTAAATATATGATACCTTGCGAGTTATATGATGTGGCATAGGATAAAGCAAAACCGGAATTGCTTTCATACCCAATTACCCGAAAGGCTGGAAATTTGCTTGACAAAAAACATATCTTTGCTAATAGGAAAACAAAGTCCGGTGAAACAGAAACAGGCTCTGCTGGGAAGCAACCTGCCAGGGATAGCCGGGACCAATAAGGGTGTAAGCAAAAGTGAGCACAACTTAGTTGTTGTGCTCACACCCGTTTGGGGCATGCCTAAAAAAATCCCAACCCATTATCCGCTGTGTACCTTGCTAAAACTTCAAAAAGTTAATTATCTGAACACCATAAGCCAGCTACAAAACCAATATGTATGCCTGATATATGCTTATTATTGCTGGCAAAATTTAATGTCTGGACTTATTATTAACTATTATGAGCCAAATATCTAATATTTATGAAGTGAAAATACCTAAAAAACAGTCCGCCATTTTAGGACTTGACAAATCCTCGTTCCTGAAATCCTTATCCTGAAATCCTTGTTTCTAAAATCCTATCTGTGTAATCTGTGTAATCTGTGAGAGAATATTTTTTTCACCATCTTCATTTTTCATTGACGAAAAGGGGCTTATATTTTGGCTTGCCATAGATTGAAAATTAACAACACAGGAGAAACAAAATGAGACAGGTAATAGTTATAAGTGCCAAGCGCAGTCCCTGAC
>ERZ1026810.804-NODE-804-length-14536-cov-8.197377_pt1 | contig 14536 bp, 14 predicted proteins | sample MGYA00520872_ERZ1026810 | MGnify/ENA primary metagenome ERZ1026810 (study PRJEB33270, sample SAMEA104284477) | anaerobic digester metagenome | biome: Anaerobic digester microbiome; feature: mesophilic sludge digester; material: Anaerobic digester biomass | place... | reverse complement strand
ATGTTTATAAATAGCTGAAAGTAAAAGGAAATAATTAAAATATCCGCGCCCGTCCTCCCCCCGACAATGTCCGTTCACGCCCCTTCTTCAATAAAATATTCAAAAAGGTTGAAAGAAACGTGAAAAGATAGTTTCAGGATGGTGTTTTTTGAACAGGTTTTCCAGTACTTTTATTTTCCGGTTAGAGCCTTGCCGGACATAAAGTACGAATGCTCTTCAATAGAAATGAACCCGTCCTTATTTTTATCTATTTCTTTAAAGCGTTTGGTCATGGAGTTCATGAATTCATCCATAGTGATTTTCCCATCGTGATTCTGGTCGACGTCATAAAAATTTGTTGCCCAGAAAAGGACACATTCATCATCGCCGATTTTTCCGTCTTGATTATAGTCGAGTTGTTTACGTGACTTTGCTGTGATTTTTTCCGGGGCAACGGCTTTCGGACCGCACCAGAAAGCAAGATATTCTTTGGCTATCAGAGCGCCGTTTTTGTCCGCGTCCATGTTGCCGAAAAATTCTTTAGTCGCGGCGTTGAACTCTTCCGCGGTCAGTTTTCCATTTTTATCGACATCAATATCCCTGAACCGTCCCTGCCAAAAAGCCGCGTGTTCCGTCACCGAGATGACCGCGTCGCCATTGGCGTCTATAAGTGAATAAACCGTTCGGGCCATAGCCGGGCTTTTACTTTTATTCTCGGCTACCGCTATTCCCGAAGTCAATAGCAACATCAACAATACACAAAAGACACAAATTTTCTTCATACTTTTTCTCCTTTGCATTAAAGAATCATCATCAAGTAGGGTAGGAATTTTAAAATCCTGCCTTTGCCGCTTCAGATTCTGTATTTATTTTATGCGGAGCGAATATTACTACTTTTTATAAACAAAGCAAGGAGAAAACTCAATTTTTTTTGTTATTCATGAATGGCAATATATTTAATTATATTAATATATTAGTCGAAAAAAACAGATCGTATCCCGGATACCTTTTTTAAATAAAACCGGTTGGAAAATAAAAATAATAGTTATGAAGGAAGTAAAAAGATAGGGTTATTCACATGGCTTGATTTTGTGATCATATTTATTTTTTGTTTTTTTATTAATGACGGAAAAAAGCAAGTCAACAAAAAATAATTATGTGCTGATTAAACAGATTGACAAAATGTAAATGTAATCATTAAATATAAAGGTAAAATTTCGACCATCCATAGTCGCAGTTTGAATTTATGTTTAAAGAAGCTATTAATAATTAAAGAGAGGATTAAATATATTTTGAAAATTGCATCCTACAATGTGAATTCTATCCGTTCCCGGTTGCATATCGTCACCCCGTGGCTGCGGAAGAACAAGCCGGATTTGTTCTGCATGCAGGAGACCAAAGTCGAAGACGCTAAATTTCCCATCCGGGAATTTACAGATTTGGGCTACGAGGTATTCTTTAAAGGAAACAAACAATACAACGGCGTGGCGGTTGCGGCAAAACAAAAACCCACAAAAGTTCATTTTGGCCTGGAGGGCAAACCAGCAGATACCGACCGGCTAGTCGTGCTTTATCTAGAAGATTTGATTATTCTGAATGCCTATGTTCCACAGGGACAGGAGGTGAGTAAGCCCCAGTATGCCTATAAGCTAGAATGGTTAAAACGTCTGAAAGAATATCTACAAAAAAATTTTACTCCGGAACAAAAGTTGATTTTGTGCGGCGATTTTAACGTTGCGCCTCTGCGGATAGACGTTCATGACCCCAAGAGAATTTTAGGACATGTTTCTTTCAATCCACAAGTATGGAAAGCACATGAAAATCTATTATCGTGGGGTCTGGTTGATATTTTCCGTTTGCATCATCCGGATGAACCGGGGCAGTACACATTCTTTGACTACCGTGTAAAGGATTCCGTTGGACGTAATCTTGGATGGCGCGTAGATCATATTCTGGCGACAAAACTACTCGCGCACAAATCAAAGAGCTGCGTGATTGATCTGTCCACCAGAATTGCCGATAAGGCATCCGACCATGCGGTTATTTATGCCCAATGGTAAGGAGGATATAAATGGGGGAAAAAAATGACATAAAGCGCATTAATGAGGATATCGCCCGGCGTTTCAGCTCCATAGCGGATAAATTAAAGCAGGCCTCCAATATTGTTGATTTACTGGAAACGCTTTTAGACGAGGTGGAAAACAAATTTCATGTTCCCTTTGTCTGGTTTAGTTTTATCGAAGACGAAAAAAATGCTCCTATAATCAGAAATATTGCGTCTTCCGATAAACTAAAAATCAGGCTTAACTTAATAAGCAGAACTTCACTTGAAAAACTGGTATTGGGCGAGCCCAAACCTGTTTTGATTAATAAATCATTGAAACCGTATTATAAACTTTTTCCGGAAAGAAAAAAATATTTTGTGAAATCCATGGCTATAGTGCCTTTACAGATAAAAAACGAAATAATTGGGAGTTGGAATAACGGCGATGTTTCTGCTGAACGTTATTCACCGGACATGGATACATATTTTTTACAGAAATGTGCACAATTAATATCTATGCGTTTGGCAGAGTTCACCGCTTCCAGTGGTTAGAAAAAAGATAAAAACCCCGCCGGAACTGCACGGGGTTTTTACGGATATAGATAGAAGGAGAGGGGTTAGTTTAGAAAAGTTTTCAGAGCGTCAACTACCGGCGCGGTGAAAAGGGCGACCAGCACTGCATACAGGGCAAAAGAACCGATGGCTTCGCTTAGATAAAGGCGAGAATATTTTTTCTTCAGTGACACAATAATTAAGCCCCCGATAATTAAACAGCCCAGATGAAAGAACGGAAAAGCGTTGTTACCGGTAACGGCGAATTCGGCATAGGAGAATGACGCAGTTGTGAAAATTACAAAAGCCGTTAAGAGCGTGGTTTGCATCATTTTCTTCATTACCTCTTAATCTCCTTTCTCAGAAATTACATTTGCAGTTGGTTAATGAAAGAAGCGTGCCAAATATAACTATTGGTCATTATATTAATGTAAACATTTAATTATATTAATAAATAAATTAAAGTAGAAGATGCGGAGATGTTACAATAAGGATGGTGTCATTGAATAAAACGTTAAATAAGAATCAATAAAAGAAAAAAACTTTTAATTGTTAAATTTTTCACGGGTTGTATTTTTTAAGTGTCAGGATAATTATAGAAGTTAAGGCTAATATAATTGTGTTGATCAACCAAAGATAGTGGTAAGAGCCGAAATAGTCATAAATTATACCTCCCAAGATAGGGCCTAAGGAGCCTATAAAACCTATAAAAAATGTCAGAAGTCCGTAAATCGAACCCAGAGTGTGTCGGCCGAAGCGGTCAACAATAAGAATCGGTAATATGGGAGCAATGCATCCGTATCCGAAACCGTAAATGACGGCATATAAATAAAGGCTTCTGACATTGTCGGCGTAATTCAGCAGTATCATGCCACAAAGAAGAAAACTTATTCCCAGAAAGTAAGCGTATTTAGCGTCACGCAGACGATCGGACAACCAGCCGAAGAAAAACTGGCCGATAAAGCCGGTCACACTTATTGCCGCCAGAGAGCTTGCCGCGGCAATGCTGTTAATTTCATTATCTACGGCATAAGCCACCTGATGAACAAAGACTGACATGATAACCATAACAATGAGGCTTTGGCTTATAGCGATGGTCCAGAAGCGCGAATCTTTAAAGATGATTCTGAGCGATATTTTACTTACTGCCGGCGCGGCAGATATTTGGCCGGGCAGCGGGATTTTATCGCCGTCCGGTAGAAGGCCGTAAGCTTCTGGATGGGTTTTCCGCATTAAAAGTTGAGAAACGGTGACGCCTACCGTAAGGGTAATCGCCCCCAGAATGAACATGCCGGCGCGCCAGCTGAAGTATCTGCCCAGAAATCCCGCCAGTGGTGTCAGCGTCATTATGCCGAAGCTGATGCCCATGGTAGCGATGCCTATAGCCAGACCCCGCATTTTAATAAACCATTTGCCTACGGAAGAACTGCAGATTACCACGCCCATACCTGTTGCGCCCAGACCCACCAAAAGGCCGTAGGCCAGATAAAGCGTCAGCGGGCTATTGACAAAACCTGTAAGGATAAATCCGGCGGCTGCTATTATTGCGCCGGTGGTCATAATCCAGCGTGGGGCGAATTTATCCAGCATACGACCGACGAAAATCGCGCCGATGGAATAAATGAGCATATTGATTGTCGCTGCCAGCGATATTACGGAATGTGACCAGCCGTGTTCCACGGAAAGCGGCTTGACAAAAATGCCAAAACAATAACGGGCGCCATAGTTTACTGACATGACCAGGAAAGCGCCCACTACAATATACCAACCCCAGAATATATTATTCTTTTTCCACATACTAAATCAGGTGAGCTTGCTTTACCATTAAATTCGTTTATGGTAAAACGAAATTACCATGCGTGCGAAATATATTCATCAAAGTAAGTCATTTAAAAACAGGCGGCAATTTGTCCGGCGAAAAATGGCGAAGAAGCAGCCGCCTACGCGCCTGAAGCCCGAGATTGCACCGTCGCTCAAAAGCGTGCTTGCGGGAATCGGCAGGCCGGAAAAGGCGCCTTTTGTGCCTGATGATTTTCAACTGCGCGCTCTTGATCAAATCAAAAATAATGATTGTTTGGTCATCGCGCCTACAGGTTCGGGAAAAACATGGATTGCGCGCGAAGCGATAGTTTCCATTTTAGGAAAAGGCGGGCGTGCCTGGTATGCCTCACCGCTCAAGGCTCTTTCCAATTCCAAGTGGCTGGAGTTTGGGCTGCATTTTGATACGCAAAATGTCGGTATCATTACCGGCGATACCAAGGAAAATACTGAAGCGCCGATTATCGTCGGCACGACGGAAATTCTGCGCAATCAGCTCTACGACGCAATGCATCAAGGGTTTGACCTCAATTTTGATTTAGTTATTCTGGATGAAGCGCATTTTTTAGGTGATCCCGATCGGGGCGTGGTTTGGGAAGAAATCATGATTTATCTGCCGCCGCGAGTGAATTTGCTGCTTTTATCGGCAACCATCGGCAATGGCGAGGAAATTGCCGGCTGGCTGAAGGAAATCCGCGGCAAAAAGTGCGCGGTGATACGGGAACAAAAGCGACCTGTTCCTTTATATCCTCTCTTTCTTCACCCCAGCGGCTGTATTTATCCTTTTTTGGAAGGAGAAGGTAAAAGGGTGACGCCCGCGGTTGTTGAGTTTCTTAAAGACAACAAATCCACACGGCGCGCTAGCCGCAATCTGCCCGACTATGCGGGAATCATCCGTGTACTGGGTGGATTCAATTTATTGCCGGCCATTTTCTTTTTGAAATCACGTGCGGAATGCGATACTGCGCTCAATTGCCGCAAATCACTGCCGCCGTTGAATAATTATGAAAAGCTGAATAATGATCTGGCAGAAATGTTGCACCGCTTTCCTTATCTGGAAAATCACCGGCAGCTGAAAGCTTTAAAATCGGCAGGAATCGCCGCGCATCACGGCGGGCAGCTGCCCGCCTGGAAACTGCTCGTGGAAGAAATGATGAGCAGGGGAAACCTGCGCGTGATCTTTGCCACCTCGACGATTGCCGCCGGTGTCAACTTTCCGGCGCGCACCATTGTGCTTTTCAACTCCGATTTGTTCAACGGGCATGATTTTTCGCCGCTGACCGCGACGGAGTTCCGTCAGATGACGGGCAGAGCGGGCCGGCGTGGTCGGGATAAAATAGGCTTTATGCTTACGGTTGCCGGCAAGTTCATGGATCTGGGGCATATCAAGCGCATGCTTTTTTCCGCGCCGGAAGACATTGTCAGCCAGATAAAAAATGATTTTGCCATGGTGTTGAATCTGCTTCTATCGCAAAGGCCGGGTGATGTAAAAATAATTTTTGAAAAGTCGTTTGCGGCCTATCAGCAGAACCGGCATGAAAAAAGCTTATCTGCAGCGACAAAACTCTGGAAAGACTTCATCAAACATCTGCGTTTTCTGCAGCAGGAGGGTTTTGTTGATGAAGATGGCCGGCTGACTGATGACGGCTACTGGGCGGCGCGCCTAAGACTGGATTATCCGTTGCTTGTTGCGCAATGTTTGCGTGAAAATATATTCCCTCAGGATGATGAAAAGGTGCTCGCGGCTGTTATGGCAGTGTTTGCTTATGACCGAAATGACGAGATAAATATTATTATAAAAAACATGCCACCGCGTCTGTATTCGTCACTGCGCAAAATTAGTCTTACTATCCGGCCGCTGACACAGCGCCTTAAAGCAGCAGGTTTTGAGACGGCAAAATTTTATCCATCGCCGGGTATGTCAATGTATTTATGGGCCGGGGGTAAAGAATGGAATGAGGTAATTAAGGAAACAGGTATTGCTGAAGGCGACATGGCCACATTGGTTTTGCGTACCGCCGATAATTTGCGTCAGATAACCTCGCTCAAAGATACGCATCCTGATGTTGCCGCCTGCGCCCAAAAGGCCAGAGAAATGATATTGCGCGAGCCGGTATTGTTTTTATAATTGTCTATCATTTTGTGAGACGTAAAACGGCGGAGATGTTTGATCGATTTCCTTTTAGGGGAATATTGTGGAAAAATTTTTAATGAAAACAGATTTTGTTCCGAGTGGTGATCAGCCTAAGGCAATCCATGAGCTTTTAGCTGGTTTGAAAGAGGGCAGGGAACACCAGGTACTATTGGGCGTTACCGGTTCGGGCAAAACATTTACTATTGCCCATGTCATCGAGCGCGCGCAGCGTCCCGCGCTGATTATCGCGCATAACAAAACGTTAGCCGCGCAGTTGTATGAGGAATTCAAAAGCCTCTTTCCGGATAACGCCGTAGAATATTTTGTCAGCTATTATGATTATTATCAGCCTGAAGCGTACCTTCCCGCCACGGACACTTATATTGAAAAAGATTCCGCCATCAACGAAGAAATAGATAAACTCAGGCATGCTGCGACTTACGCGCTTTTAACACGCCGCGATGTCATCATTGTCGCCAGCGTGTCGTGCATTTACGGTCTGGGTTCACCAGAGACGTACATGGGAATGCTGGTGCAACTGGAAGAGGGTATGGAATACCCGCGAGAAGAGATGCTCAAAAGACTGGTGGAAATCCAGTATGAAAGGAACGATGTTGATTTTCACCGCGGCACATTTCGCGTGCGCGGCGACGTGGTAGAGATATTTCCCGCATACGAAGGGGAACAGGCGCTGCGTGTGGAGTTTTTCGGCGATACCATCGAAGCAATCAGCATCATCGATCCCCTGCGCGGCATAAAGCTGGGCAAACTTTCCAAAACCGCCGTTTATCCGGGCAGTCATTATGTTACGACGCGCGACAATTTGGACAGAGCCATCGCTGATATCCGCGCCGAACTGGCGCAGACACTGGCCGCATTAAAAGAACAAAATAAACTGGTTGAATATCAGCGACTCAAACAGCGCACGAACTATGATTTGGAAATGATGCAGGAAATGGGTTACTGTCAGGGAATTGAAAATTATTCGCATCATCTGACGGGGCGCAAACTCGGCGAGCCTCCGCCGACATTAATGGAATACTTGCCCAAAGACGCGATAATTATCATCGATGAAAGTCATGCCACGTTGCCGCAATTGGCGGGCATGTTCCGGGGCGACCGCTCGCGCAAGGAGACGCTGGTAAAATATGGCTTCCGTTTGCCCTCGGCTCTGGATAATCGTCCGCTTACCTTTGAGGAATACGAAGCGCTATCCAATCAGCGGATATATGTTTCGGCAACTCCTGCTTTATATGAAATGCAAAAAGCGTGCGGTGTACGTGTGGAGCAAATTATCAGGCCGACAGGTTTAATGGATCCGGAAGTCGAGGTGAAGCCGGCCAAGTATCAGGTAGATGATCTGCTGGAAGAAATTCGTAAGCGGATAGAAAAGCGAGAGCGCGTGCTTGTGACAACTTTAACTAAACGCATGGCGGAAAATTTAACTGATTATTACGGCGGACTGGGCATCCGCGTGCGCTATCTGCATTCGGATATTCATACGTTGGAACGCGTTAGCATTATTCGTGATTTACGGCTGGGCGAATTTGACGTGCTCATTGGAGTAAATCTGTTGCGCGAAGGATTGGACATACCTGAGGTATCGCTGGTGGCGATACTAGATGCGGACAAGGAAGGATTTCTGCGTTCCGAACGCTCACTTATCCAGACGAGCGGACGCGCCGCGCGCAATATCAACGGCAAAGTAATTATGTATGCGGACAAAATTACCAAATCCATCCAGGCCTGCCTTGATGAAACTACGCGCCGCCGCGCTATCCAGAAGAAATACAATGAAGAAAACAATATTACGCCGGAGTCGATTATAAAATCGATCAGCAATGTCTTAGGTTCGATTTACGAGGCGGATTACATGACTGTGCCGTTGGCAGAGCGGAAAAATTTGCTGCTCAAAGAAGAAGATTTGCCCACACTGATTGCCGAACTCAGTACTGAGATGAAGCAAGCGGCAAAAAATCTCGAATTTGAAAAAGCCGCTGATCTGCGGGATGAGATAAAAGAATTGAAAAATATACTTTTGCAGATGGGATAATTTTTCTCTTCGTTATTTTAGTGACATTGGCCATCCGGCAGAAGCAATCTGACTGATTAAATTGCTCCTTGATATGTTTAATTAAACATTGTATGGGCACAATCATAAACGAGTGGAAAAGGCGTATTTATGGAAAAATTCGAACGTATTTATTGGAACCCCCGCTATACGGTTTATGATGATGTCATTGACCGCCAGCATCAAAAACTTTTTGCAACTACAAATAAACTTATTGACAAATACGAAAGCGATTCCGAAGAATGCTATGATGTCTTGAGCGACTTGGTCGAATATTTATCGGAACATTTTAAAACAGAACAAGTTGTAATGATGAAGCTTCGCTTTTGGGCATACGAGAAGCATATTAAGGATCATCAGAGATTTATCGATAAAATTGAAGATTTTATAAAGAAGTACCAGAATGGTCAGGTTTGTTTAACAACTGAAATTTTAACTTTTCTGCGCGACTGGATTTTTTCTCACACGACGAAAGAAGATTTGAAATTCGGTGAACTTTTGAAAATATCCCGGCGTGTCTGAAGGATTGATGTTTTATTCTAAACCCCGTTTACAGAATGCTGTGAAATTTTACAAATAATATTTTCTTGACATATCCGAAGGAAAGTTCTTATGACTCTCCCGCAATAGGTAATCCAAAAATAATTAATAAAACTTAAAACGGAGGTATGAGTATGGCACAAGAAAAGGGATTGGATAAACCGGTAAAATTAAAGACGGATTTGGCGAATTTTTTGGGGGCCAGCTCGCTTCCTCGCACTGAGATAACCAAAAAGCTCTGGGATTACATTAAAGCCAACGGACTGCAGGCAAAAACGCAAAACGGCAAACCGGAAAACGCGGGTAAATTTATTGTTGCCGATGCTAAACTAATCAAGATATTCAACAACACCAAGGTCACCAGTAAAACAGGCAAGGTAACCGATCTAACCAATTTGAAAGAAGGCGAAACCATCGACATGATGCAGATGGCCTCCGTGGTTAGCGCCAATATCGAATAAACAAAAATTCGCGTATTTTCTCCAAAACAGGCAGGTTCAACAACCTGCCTGTTTATATTTCCCCCTTCGTCATGACACTGTGTCCAATATTCAATTGACAGTCAAATCGATTATTCATATACTGACATAAGCGCAAAATGTAGAATATCTATTTATCAGTTAGTTTTTCAATGGCTTGGATAGATTATGCCGACAGCCGTTAAAATTGTTGTGAGGAAAGCAATTTTGCGAGGCGATCTTTTCGATTCACCTTGTGCTCAAACCATCGTATCTTGCCTGCCGCTTGAAGTTTGTCCCCATGAATGGGGCGATGAATTTTATTTTGTAATCCCCGTTGACTTGTCTCTCGACGAATCCGCAACCAGAAAAGTAAATATGGGCGACATCGGCTATTGGTTGCCGGGAAAAGCCCTCGCGATTTTCTTTGGACCCACGCCCATGAGCACCGGTTTGGAACCGGTTCCCGCAAGCGAGATAAATGTTGTGGGAAGAATTCTGGATGACGCCACAGCATTAAGAATGGAAAAAGGAGCGAAAAAAATAAGGATTGAATTAATATGAATGAAAATACGTTTTCAAATGAGAGTAAAACGTTATCAATAAAAGTAACCATGAAAGAAAGGAGAACGAGCCATGAAAATAACAGAGATCGAACTTTACCACATCCACATACCGCTTAAACATACATTCTGGCCGACATGGATACCGGGGTATCCTCAGACGCACAATCGCTTCACACTGATAAAATTAGTCACGGATGAAGGAATTGAAGGTTGGTCCGCCGGCATCGCCATGGGCGAGGAGAGGCAGGGTCTGGGCGATCTGTTGGGCGGATACATCATCGGCGCCGATCCTCTGGATATTGACCGGATGCAGAGCCTGCTCAAGCAAGCCGGTTTTCTGGGATGGCTCAATTACTGGATAGAGCCGGCTTGCTGGGATATTATGGGTAAAGCCAAGGGCAAGCCTGTTTACGAATTACTGGGCGGGGAAGCGAGGCCAATCGAAGTTTACTGCTCCTTCGGTGAATTGCACGAACCGGCGCAGCGCGTAGAAGAACTTCTGGCGATGAAAGAACGCGGTTTCAAGACTTTCAAACTACGGGCGAAAGCCGTAGAGTTTAAAGATGATGTCCGTCTTATTGAAGAAGTCAGGAAAAGTGTGGGTGATGACCCAATTATCGGTGTGGACGCCAATCAGGGCTGGCTGACTTCCATCGTTGACCGCGTACCAGCGTGGGATCTCAAACGGGCAACGGATTACGCGAAAGTCTGCGCGGACAATAAAATTGAATGGCTTGAAGAGCCGCTGGACTGGCACGATTATGACGGTTTGGCTGCTCTAAAGAAAGTATCACCGGTTAAAATATCCGGCGCGGAACTAAACCACGGTTGGGACGAGATAAAAATTATGTTCGAAAAAGACTGTTTTCATGTGTATCAGCCGGACGCCACTTTTGCCGGAGGCATCGCGCAGGTCAAGCAGGTCATCGACGCCTGTCACCGGCACAAACGCGAATATTCGCCGCACACCTGGACCAACGGTATCGGTTTTTATGTGAACTGGAATCTGGTACTTGCTGATAGAGATAACACCCACCCCTTGGAATATCCGTTGGAAGAGCCATCCTGGGTGCCGGAATTCCGCGAAGGGATTATCGACCCGATCATTCCTGACAAAAACGCCATGCTCCAGCCGTTTACGCGTCCGGGCCTGGGTTTTGAGATAAATAAAAAATTGCTCAAAAAGTACGGTAAACGCTTTTACCGCCAGACGGAAAAAGGCCTGGCCTTCAAAGTTATCCGTGAGAAAGGCTTAAAAGCCGCGCTGGAGCTGAAGAAAAGAAAAGGCGCTTAGTTTTTATTTTTTAGAATATGTGGTATCAAAAATCAAGTTAATGTGATTCTCTTCCTAAAAGGGAAGAAAAAAGATGAAGGTAAAAATTTCCAATAATTATGATATCATTATTGTCGGTTGCGGGATAGCTGGTTCTGCCTGTGGCGCTTTGTTGTCGGCCATGGAGCAAAAAAAGGTTCTCATTCTCGAATCTGCGTCGCAAATCGGGGGTAGAGCAACATCGTTTCGTGGGGAAGCCATTACGAATGCAGATAAATTCCGCAGGGCGCTGGCTATGTGTGCCCATTCTTGGGTGAGCGATCGTACCGAACCGGATTTGGGTACCATGATAAAAAGGAAAATGCTTAGCGGCTATGTCCTTGAAACCGGAGGGCGAGGCGCATGGTTTACCAACCGGGGGCGCGTTAGCCATGCCTTGGCGCTTTTTAACAAAGCTTCGATTTTTTATCCCAACGAGGGTTTTGTTTGGTATGACCACAACTGGAAACCTCACATTCTTGGGAGAAGAAACAAATACGGTTGGATGGGCGACGAAGATTATGCCGAGATGGTGAAGGTTCATAAGAGCAAGCTTCAGTTGCGCACGATAGCCGATGCGGAAAAATTGGATCATATAACACTGAAAGACTGGGTGGAAGGAATAACAAAGAACGAGTTAGCGCAGGAATTTCATTATGCCATGGGGACTTTTCAGACAATCATCAATGACCCAGCGCTGAATTCTGTCGGTGAAAACTTGAAAGTGTTTCTGCAGGTGCAGGAAACAGGCGTGCATCTCACAAACGGTTCGTGGGCTTTTGCTGGTGCGCCAGGGCATCGTTTCATTACGGAGGGCTTCGCTACTACGGCCAAAGATGCCGGAAGCGATATTATTACCGGTGCCGCAGTTAAAGAAATTATTATTCAAAACGGGAAGGCAGGCGGCGTTTTGGCTGAAATTGAAGGTGAGAGCGTGGCGATAGAATCTCCGGTTGTAATTTGTACTGTTCCACCAAAGGTGTTATTAAAGCTTATTCCACAGAGCTTACTGACGCAGAATTTTGTCACCTCGGCTAAAAAGATAATTCATACATCTATGGTTGCTGCCCAGGTCGGCATGACCAGACCGTTGCATGAATTCTGCGAGATTAAGGTTGACCCCAGGTCTTTTTATCACACCTCCATGCTGATACCGGAAAGTGAGGGCCTATTTCGTGGTAATGTGCCGTTGGACATTATTGCCATGTCGGCTATCGCGCCGACCAGTGCACCGGAAGGGAAACACCTGCTGGGTATGGCCAGCAGCATTTTGGCTGATGAAGCGCATGATAAAAAGAAAGTCAATATCGTGATTGACGGGATGCTTAAGTTCATGGATATTGCTTTTAAAGGCTGGCGAAAATCGGTGCAATGGATGCTCTTCACCGTTGGAGATACCTGCATCCTTTGGAGACATCCAAAGGACGAATGGGTCGATGTAAAATGTTCCACTATTGAAGGTCTATACTTTGCCGGTGATACTTACGGTAAACGTATCAACGAAGGTGGCATTGAAGGCGCGGTACATTCTGCTTTTATCTGTGTCGGTGCCATAAGTGGTAAGAATTATCTGCAATACCTGCCGCCGGTTTTTCGCTAAAAGGTTATGAAATTACTCTTTGATATTTTTCGTATCACTTGGCTTGCTTTATGGGCGGCAGTGGCGACTCTCGTTCTCGCTATCCCTATTATTGCTGCGGGACTGCTGGGCCGCACAGGCAATCTTGCCTTTTCTCTTTCCAAACTCTGGGCCTACACCATGCTGGGCGTTTCCTTTGTCAGCGCTCAAATAGTAAACAAAGAAAAGATTCAAAAGGGGACATCGTACATTATCATTTCCAATCATCAGTCGCTTTTTGACATCTTAGCACTGGTAACCACGCTGGGAGTGCAGTACCGCTGGTTCATCAAAAGGGAAGTGCTCAAGGTGCCGCTCTTTGGTTACGGTTTGTATGCTTCCCGCAATATTTTTATTGACCGCTCCAATACCGTCAAAGCGATAGAAAGCATTAATAAAGGCATTAAACGCCTGCCCAAAGGCGTAAGCGTCATGGTTTTTGCCGAAGGAACCAGGTCGCCGGACGGGCAAATTCATGAATTCAAAAAAGGCGGTTTCATGGTAGCCGTGGCGCACAAAATGCCGATTCTGCCTGTTACCGTCAACGGCAGCCGACAAGTCATGCCCAAGGGAAGCCTTGTTTTTAATCCGGGAAAGATTCAAGTCGTCGTTGGCTACCCGATAGATACCAGCGGCTATAATATCGATACAGTTGATGACCTTATTCGGAAAACGAGAAACATTATTATAGAGAATTTTGTTTCTGAAAAACAGTTATGAAGATTACCCGAAGGGTTGAGATGCTTTTATATTTATCGGGAATCGTTATCTGTAAGAAGCTCAATCTTTTAAATATTGCTTGACTTTATAAAAAGAGTAAAGTAAGCATTTAGAATATCGTATGCCACACCATGGTCTTGTAAGTCGGTGTGGTACATAAAAGTTGAGTTAAGACAATTTGAAGTGCAAGGCGGCCACCATGCTCTTTAAAGGCGTGGTGGCTTTTTATATCTGTCATAATTGGTAATTCGACTTTGGGTAAATTTTTGAGAAAGGAGGATACTGATTATGTCAGAAGGTAGAGTCAAATGGTTTAACGAAAGTAAAGGTTTTGGATTTATCGAAAAGAATGATGGCGAGGACATTTTTGTTCATTTCAGCGCCATTCAGTCCAGCGGCTTCAAAACTTTGACCGAGGGACAGGCTGTAAGGTTTGATATTGTTCGGGGTAAAAAAGGCGCCGCAGCGGAAAATGTGATAATCTGCTAAATAAACTTTTTGTTTAAAAATAAGGCACTCCATGACAATATGTGTTACGGAGCGCCTTTGTTTTAATGTTACTGGTTTGTTTTAAGCTAAAAATGAATTGTCTGGCACCTTGGTAAATGTCTATAATTTCGGCGATGTCCGGGCGGAAATTACATATACACCTGTCTCTTATACACATCTGACGCTGCCGACGATCTACTCTGTGTAGATCTAGGTGGTCGCCGTATCATTAAAA
>ERZ1026810.802-NODE-802-length-14566-cov-4.274604_pt1 | contig 14566 bp, 12 predicted proteins | sample MGYA00520872_ERZ1026810 | MGnify/ENA primary metagenome ERZ1026810 (study PRJEB33270, sample SAMEA104284477) | anaerobic digester metagenome | biome: Anaerobic digester microbiome; feature: mesophilic sludge digester; material: Anaerobic digester biomass | place... | reverse complement strand
GGATCGTACCAAAGCAAAAGCCCGTGGCAAGAATGCGTCAAAGCATCTGCCACGGGCTGATTTCGTAGTGAGCGGGCGGGCGGGCCGAGGCCGGCCGCTGTGTGTCAGTCGCCGGACTGGCGCACGACCTCCTCGACTTGATCGATCACATCGGGTGCAGAGGGAATGCCGTCCGGCCAGGCGTACTCTTCGACCAGTTGCCGTGCCTCGTCGTCGGTGTATTGCTTGGGCGGTGACTTCATGAAGTAGGAGGAGGGTGCCTCGATCGGGCCCGACAGGCCGCGATCCATCGCGAGCTTGGCGCAGCGCACCGCGTCGATGATCACGCCGGCCGAGTTGGGTGAATCCCACACTTCCATGCGGACCTCCATCTCCAACGGCACGTTGCCGAAGGCCCGGCCTTCCATGCGGATGTAGCAGAACTTGCGGTCGGTCAGCCACGGCACGTAGTCGCTGGGGCCGACGTGGACGTTGCCCTCACCCAGGTCATACGGAAGCTGGCTGGTGACAGCATTGGTCTTGGAGATCTTCTTGCTCTCCAGCCGCTCGCGCTCCAACATGTTGTAGAAGTCCATGTTGCCGCCGAAGTTGAGCTGGTAGGTGCGGTCGATGTGGATGCCGCGATCCTTGAAGATGTTGGTCAGCACGCGGTGGGTGATGGTCGCGCCGAGCTGGCTCTTCACGTCGTCGCCGATGACGGGAAGGCCCTTCTTTTCGAAGCGCCTGGCCCACGCCGGGTCGCTGGCGATGAAGACGGGGATGTTGTTGATGAAGGCCACCCCCGCCTCGAGGGCGCATCCCGCGTAAAAGCGCGTCGCCTCCTCGGAGCCTGCCGGGAGGTAGTTGAGCAGGATCTCAGCCCCGGAATCCCTCAGGGCGCCGACCACGTCTTTCTTCGTCGCTTCCTTCTGCCGGGCCGGGACAAAGGCAAGCCGTGGATCGTACTGGTTCATGTGGGGCGCGATGCTGTCGAGCATCCTCCCCATTGCCACCCGGGCCCCTGTCTTCGGGACCTTCGGCTGGAAGACGGCGGTGCAGTTGGGGGGCTGGAAGATGGCCTCGGAAACGTCCCTGCCGACCTTGCGGCGGTCGATGTCGAAGGCGCAGACCACCTCGATGTCGAAGGGCCGCCAGCCGCCGATGTCCCAGTGCATCAGGCCGATGAGGTCCCCCGGTGATTTTTTTCGGTAGTACTCGATCCCCTGAATCAGGGAAGAGGCGCAGTTTCCTACGCCGGCGATTGCGATCCGTACCTTCCCCAAAATATCTCCCCCTTCTGGCCGGTTCGAAAAACGCATGCGGATGAGTTCGCAAGCGATACTATTACAACAATTCTCGGGACAATTCAACGGGAAGGACGCAAAAAATTGGGGGGCCTATTTCTCCCCCGGGCCGTAGTGCTCGTCGATCCACTTCAGGTAGTCGCCGCTTCGGACGCGGGAGACCCACCGGCCGTTCTCGAGGTACCAGAAGATCGTCTTGCGGAGGCCCGTGCGGAAGGATTCGCGGGGGGCCCAGCCCAACTCCGACCGGAGCTTGCCCGAGTCGATGGCGTAGCGCCAGTCATGGCCGGGGCGGTCCTTGACGAAGGCGATCAGCTCGCGTCGGGGCCCTGCGCCGGGCCGGGGGCGGATCTCGTCGAGGATGTCGCAGATGCCGTGGACGACGGCGATGTTCTCCTCCTCGGAGTTGCCCCCGATGTTGTAGGTCTCGCCCCGCCGCCCCCTGTTCATGATCGTCCAGATGGCCTCGCAGTGGTCCTCCACGTAGAGCCAGTCGCGGACGTTCCTGCCGTCGCCGTAGACGGGCAGGGGCTTGCCCTCCAGCGCGTTGAGGGTGATGAGGGGGATGAGCTTCTCCGGGAACTGCCAGGGCCCGTAGTTGTTGGAGCAGTTAGAGATGGTCACGGGCAGCCCGTAGGTCTTGAAGTAGGCCCGAACCAGGTGGTCCGAGGAAGCCTTCGAGGCGCTGTAGGGGCTGTTGGGCCTGTAGGGGGTCGTCTCGGTGAAGAGGCCTTCCCGGCCGAGGCTTCCGTAGACCTCGTCGGTGCTCACGTGGTGGAAGAGGCGGAAGCCGTCCGCCCTGTGTCTCGCCGCCTCGAGAAGGTTGAAGGTGCCCACGATATTGGTGAAGATGAACTCGGCGGGCCGCTTGATGGAGCGGTCCACGTGGCTCTCGGCGGCGAAGTGGCAGACGGCGTCGATCGCGTAGTCCGAAAAAATCGCACGCATTCGCTCCAGACTGCAGATGTCCTCCCGCAGAAAGATGTACCGGCCGGGAAACCGGTCACCCAGATCGTGCAGGTTCTCGGGGTTGCCGGCGTAAGTCAGCTTGTCCACGTTCACGATTCGACCCGCGAAATCCTGTTTTTCCAGAAGAAAACGGATGAAATTGCAGCCGATGAAGCCGCAGCCGCCGGTGATCAGTAGATTGCTGAAGGCCATGTTCCATCCTTTCATTACGGGGATGTCCGGACGGGTTGCATCCAGCCCGTACACAGAGGGTAAGAAGGTGAGAAGGTAAGAAGGTTGGAAAGCTCGCAGCCCATTTCAGGCTCGACGACTCTCCGACCTTCTCACTTTCTCAACCTCTTACGTTCTTCCTCGGCATGGTCCGGCACGGAACTTGCGAACCCTGACGCCGGAGGGCCGGTCCGCACGAGATGCCAGCTACCATGAATCCTCCGAATTTTCAACGGGGAATCCCGGATCCGGCCGGAAGGGAGCGACAGGCATGGCGAGGCACGACCCGGAGACAGGCCCGAAGAGCGGCTGCGTTGACTGCCGGCACTTCTTCATCACCCACGAGCCGGCCCGTCCCTACGGTTGCCGGGCCATGGGTTTCAAGTCCCGGGAGCTTCCCTGCACCGTCGTGCTGCACAGCTCCGGCGAGCCCTGCCTGTGCCGTGAGCCGAGGGCGGCAAGCCCGGAGAGCGAAAGACGGTAAGCGGTCTTCCTGTCGTTTCGCCGTCGCGTTCGCGAACCTCCCGACCGGGCTGCAGGAGCAGGCCGGATGACACTTTTCCGTTGCATTTCAGGACCCGGTTGCTATAGGACACAGGGAACGAATACAGGCCGACGATACCGATGGGGGTCCCCGTCCATGAGTCCGAAGAAATCGACGAAGAAAGAGAAGGAACAGGCAGGCCCGGCGGAGAACGCGATCAGCGCCCTGCTGGCGGTCAGCCGGGCCATTACGTCCGAGAAGTACCTGGAGGACATCTTGCGCCTGATCGTCACCGTGACCGCCGAGGTCATGGAGTCCAAGATCTGCTCGCTCATGCTCATCGGCGACGACGGCAAACTCCACGTCAAGGCGAACCAGAGCATGAGCAAGGAGTACAACAAGAAGCGGCCGGTGGAACTCGGCAAGGGGGTCGTCGGGAAGGTGGCTTCGGAAAACCGCCCCGCCGTCGTGCGGGACGTGAGGGAAGAGCCGAACTACCTCTACCGCGACATGGCGCGCAGGGAGGGCCTCGTCTCGCTGCTGTCCGTTCCCCTGGCCGTGAAGGGCCGCGTCATCGGCGTGATCAACTGCTACACCTCGCGCCTTCACGACTTCACGGAGGCCGAGATCACCGTCCTGACCACGATCGCCAACCAGGCCGCCATCGCCATCGAGAACACGGAGTTGCTCGTCCGGAGCCGGGTCATCGAGGAGGAACTCGAGTCCCGCAAGCTCATCGAGCGGGCCAAGGACATCCTGGCGGCGGAAGACGGGACGGGGGGCGAGGAGGCCTACCGGAAGATCCGGCAGATGAGCATGAACATGCGCCGCCCCATGCGCCAGATCGCCGAGGCGATCATCATCTCCCGGGGCGCCGAGGCGGGACCGTGACGCCGACGCCCCGGCAAGCCGGCTCCTATACGATGCCGTAGGCCAACATGGCGTTGGCCACCTTGGTGAAGCCGGCGATATTGGCCCCCGCCACGTAGTCGCCCTTTCGGCCGTAGGCCTCGGCGGTGTCGACGCAGGCCCTGTGGATGTTCTTCATGATGCAGAGCAGGCGCTCGTCGACCTCCTCCCGCGTCCAGGAGAGCTTCATGCTGTTCTGGCTCATCTCGAGGCCCGATGTTGCAACGCCGCCCGCATTGGCGGCCTTGCCCGGGCCGTAGAGGACGTTGTTGTCCTGGAAGATTTTCACGGCCTCCGGGTTCGAGGGCATGTTGGCGCCCTCGGAGACGCAGATGCAGCCGTTTCTGACCATGGCCTGGGCACAGGGACCGTCGATCTCGTTCTGCGTCGCGCAGGGCAGGGCGATATCGATCCTGATGCCCTGGTCCCGGATGGCCTCCCAGATGTTCTTGCCTTCCACGCAGAGGACCTTCCTGTACTTGTCGGCGTACTCCTTGATTCGGCCGCGCTTGAGGTTTTTCAGCTCCAGGACGAAGTCGAGCTTCCCGGCATCGATGCCCTCCTCGTCGACGATGGTGGCCCCGGAATCGCACAGCGAGATGACCTTGCCGCCCATCTGGTTGACCTTCTCCACGGCATACTGGGCCACGTTGCCGGAGCCGCTGACCGCCACGACCTTGTTCTTGAAGTCCATGCCGCGGGTGGCCAGCATCTCTGCGGCGAAGTAGACGCAGCCGTAACCGGTGGCCTCGGGACGGATCAGGCTGCCGCCGTAGGAAAGCCCCTTGCCCGTGAAGACGCCCGTGTGCTCGTTGCGGATTTTCTTGTTGTAGCCGAACATGAAGCCCACCTCGCGCCCGCCGACGCCGATGTCGCCCGCAGGCACGTCGCACTCGGGGCCGACGTAACGGAAGAGCTCGCGCATGAAGGACTGGCAAAACCGCATGACCTCGCGGTCCGACTTGCCCTTGGGGTCGAAGTCGGAGCCGCCCTTGGCGCCGCCCATGGGGAGGGTCGTCAGGGAATTCTTGAAGATCTGCTCGAAGCCGAGGAACTTCAGGATGCTGAGGTTTACGGAGGGGTGGAAGCGCAGGCCGCCCTTGAACGGGCCGATGGCGTTGTTGAACTGGATGCGGAACCCGCGGTTGACGTGGATCTTCCCCTGGTCGTCCTCCCAGGGAACCCGGAAGATGAACGTCCGCTCCGGTTCCACGATTCGCTCGTAGATGTTGGCCTTCACGAATTCCGGATGTCGTTCGGTCGTGGGCTCCAGCGACTCCAGGACCTCTTCCACGGCCTGATGGAACTCGGGCTCGTTGGGGTCGACCTGTTTTACTTTCGCAATGACGTCCTTGATGATGGACATGCTCTGTACCCCCTTGAAGACTTTGATGGATCCATTTCAGGAACTGACGGCCCCGAACCCTTGCCTGCCGGGGCCCGTCCCTGCCCGGGTTCCCCGTCAATCCGGCCGTCCCGCCACGGCGGTCCGGAAAGGCCGCAGGGCGCCGAATTCGACAAGGGCCGACATGGCGAGGTTCTCCACGTCGATTCCCGCCTCCTGGGCGCAGCAGACGGGATTGAGCCCCCCCGCGAGGATCATGCCCACCTTGTTGAGATCGACGGGGACCTCGCAGACGGGTTCGCTCACCTTGCCGATGGCGAGCACGCCGTCGATGCCCGCGGCCCGGGTATCCCGCACGATCCGCTCCGCCAAGCCCTTGCTCAGGGCGGGGATTTCGCGGAAGTTTCCCAGGATTCTTCCTTCCCCCTCGTCGATCACGTCCCGCACGGAGGTCATCCGGGCCCGGATGAACGCCTCCGAGGGGTCCAGGGAGGAACCCGAGTAGTGGATGAGTTCGACGAACCGCAGGGGCTCGTGCCGGGAGATCTGTACGATGCCCCCGAACTTCGAGTCCATCGGGATGCCGCTTTTCAGCAGGACGCCGTTGATGACGATGCTGCACACCGTGGCGAGCCCCACCTTTCCCTCCGGGACGACCGTCTCGCCGAGCCTCTCGCCGGCCTTTGCCACGGCGACGAGCCCGCTGACGCAGAGCCCCGCATCGAAGGCGGACAGCATGGCGTCGGCGGCCCGGCGGAATTTTCCGCGGGCGATCAGGGAGATGTTCACAGGTACCAGTCCCCGTTTCCGCTTCGGATCAAAGGTGGTCCGGAAGGCGAGCGTCTCGATCCGGGAGATGGCCAGGCTGAGCTTGTCGCGGACGCGGGCGCTGCCAATTTCCTCGATGCCGCGCTTCGTGATCGTCCTGCCGTCGCGCTGCCCCGCCAGCTCCGTCAGGCCCCGCTCGTCGGTCAGGCCCAGGTGGTAGCGGACCATCCGCTCGCTCAGCGGGGCCCCGTGTTCGGCCATGCGCCGCGCAATGAGGCGGGCCCCCATGGGCTGCCCGGCGTCCCGGAGGATGCGGAGGATGAGCAGCCGTTTTCTCTCGATGTCGTGTGTCACGGCGTCCCCAATGAATCGGCAATGTCTTGCCGACGGTGCCTATCACCAAACCCGGAGGGTTGTCAATAAGAAATTCGTTCTCGGCGTCCCTGGCGGTTCGCCGCCCGCTTTGCCCGCCGCGAGGGCCCTGTCCGGAGACTGAACCTTGACTCTTCCCCGTATTTCCAGTACCGTTTTCCAAGCCGGAGCCGCCGCCGGTGAAGACGAACCGCGACGAGGTGAGCATGGATAAATCGGCAACGTGCCCGGCCCCGGGATGCCGGGCGGGCGAGACCCTGAGAGGCTACCTTGTCCGGCGGGTCGAGACCGTCGGCGATCTGCGCTGCACGGCTTACGAGATGGAGCACCTCGCCACAGGGGCGAGGGTTCTCCACCTTCACGCCGATGACAGCGAAAACCTCTTCGCCATCGGATTCCGCACGCCGCCCTGGGACTCGACGGGGATCGCCCACATCCTGGAGCACTCGGTCCTCGCCGGCTCCGAGGCCTACCCCGTGAAGGATGCCTTCAACGAGCTGTCGCGGGCCACGCTGCAGACCTTCATCAACGCCTTCACCTACCCCGACAAGACCGTCTACCCCGTGGCCAGCCAGGTGCCCGTGGACTACTTCAACCTTGCCCGGGTGTACGCCGACCTGGTCCTCAGGCCGCGAATCCTCCGGGAGACCTTCCTGCAGGAGGGGCATCACCTCGAGTTCGTCGACCCGGCCGACCCGGCGGGCGATCTCACCGTTTCGGGCATCGTCTACAACGAGATGAAGGGGGCCTACTCGTCGCCCGAGGGGCTCATGTACAAGGCCCTCCAGCAGAATCTTTTCCCCGATAACGCCTACGGATACGATTCCGGGGGCGATCCCGAGGCGATCCCGCACCTGACCTGGGAGCAACTCAGGGAGTTCCACCGGCTCTACTACTCCCCCTCGAACGCCTACATCTTTCTCTACGGCAGCATCCCCGTCGAGGATCATCTGGCCTTCCTGGAGGGCGTTCTGGCGGGATTCGGGCGGGTGCGGGTCGAGTCGGCCATCGGTCTGCAGCCCCGCTGGAACCGGCCGCGCTCGACGCGGGACTGCTTTCCCATCGCGCGGGGCGAGAGTCCCGCGCGGAAGACCGCCGTCAACCTGGCCTGGATGACGGCCGAGAACACGCAGCCCGAGGAGGTGCTGCTGCTCCGCATCGCCACCCATGCCCTGATCGGCACGGCGGCCGGACCGCTGCGAAAGGCCCTCATCGACTCGGGCCTCGGCGAGGATCTCTCGCCCGTCACGGGGCTCGAGACGGACCTGCGACAGGTCGTCTTCAGCGTCGGCCTGCGCGGCACCGACCCCGGCAGAAAGGAGGCCGTCGAGGCGCTGGTCCTCGAGACCCTGGAAGGGATCGCCGAAACGGGATTCGACCGGGGCCTCGTCGAGGCGGCCCTGCACCAGGTGGAATTCCACGGTCGGGAGATCGTGCGGGGCGCCTACCCCTACGGGATCACGCTCATGGGACGCGTCTTTCACACCTGGCTCTACGACGGGGACCCCCTGACCCCGCTGAAGTTCAACGCCCTCATCGGGCGCGCGCGGGAGCGCTGGCGGCGGGAGCCGGGGCTCTTCCAGGAGGTGATCCGGAGGTGGCTCCTGGACAATCCGCATCGCCTGACCTCCGTCATGGAGCCCAGCCACAGCTGCCTGGAGGAAGCCGAGACAAGGTTCCGGAAAAGGATGGCCGAGCTCAAGGCGACGCTCTCGGAGACGGACAGGGAGAGAATCCGCGACGAGTCCTCCCGCCTCAGGGCGCTGCAGACCGAACCCGACTCCCCCGAAGCCCTCGCCACGCTGCCCCGCCTGAAAAGGGCCGACATTCCGCGCCAGGCCGAGACCATCCCCTCCGAGGAAGGCCGCGCGGACGGGGTCGACGTCCTGAAGCACGAGATCTTCGGAAACGGGATCGTCTACCTGGACTGCGCCTTCGATGTCTCCCACGTGCCCGACGGGATGCAGCCCTGGCTGCCGCTGCTGGGGAAGTTCGCGCGGGGCATGGGCGCCGCGGGCCGCCGGTACGACGAGATGGCGACCCGGATCTCCACGGCCATGGGCGCCCTCGGGGTGCAGATGGCCTCGGGCTTCGGGCGCGACGGCAGGCAGACCTGGCAGCGGATGATCTTCCGGATGCGGGCCCTGCATCGCAACATTCCCGAGGCGCTGTCGCTTCTGGGCGACATCCTCTCCGCGGGGGACCTCTCGGACCGCAGGAGGATGGAAGACCTCGTCCTGGAGAAGCGAAACAGCCTGCAGTCCGCCGTCATCCCCTCGGGGCATCTCTTCGCCCAGCGGACGGCGGCCTCGACGCAGACCCTGCCGTCGCTGCGCGACGAGCAGTGGAACGGGCGAATCCAGCTGCGGCTGCTCAACGGCCTGGCGGAGCGCTTCGCGGCGGACCCTCTCGTCGAGGACATGGAGCGCCTCAGGGCGCTCGTTTTCGGACGGGGCCGACTCCTGCTCAACGTCACCGGCGATGCCGAGGGGGTCGGCCTGCTGCTGGAAGAGATCGGGGCGCTGACGGGGCGCCTCGGCAGCGGGTCGCCGGGGACCGACGGGCCGTCGATGGCCCCGGCGCCGGCCCGGGTCGGGGTGTCCATCGCCGCCCGGGTCTGTTACGTGGCGCGCGTCGTGACGACGCCGGGCTATTCCGACCCCGCCTCGGCGGCCCTCGCTGTCGCCTCGCGGGAGCTCTCCAAGGGCTACCTCTACAACCGGATCCGGGTCCAGGGCGGGGCCTACGGCGGGATGTCCCTCTATGACCCCGCGGGGAGGATCTTCTCCTTCCTGTCCTACCGCGACCCCCGTCTGGAGGAGACGCTGAGGGTCTACGAGGAGGCTGCCACGCACCTGCTGGAGGCCGGGATCGGCGCCGACGAGCTGGAAAAAACTGTCATCGGGACCGTCGGCACCCTGGACCGGCCGTCGGACCCGGCAGGGAAGGGATACCTGGCCATGGCCCGCCACCTCTCGGGGATCACCGATGCGGACCGGCAGGCCTTCCGTGACCGGGTCCTGGCCATGACCCCCGATGAGCTGTTGAGGACCGTCCGGGAAGTCCTGGTTCCGGCCCTCGAGGCGTCTTCCATCGCGGTCTACGCGGGCGAGGACCGGCTCGTGCGGGCCCGGGAAACCGCGGTGCCGGACCTGGTCATCGAGCCGCTGATGGGGTGACCTCCGGAGCGAGTCGCCCCGGGAAGAGAGGGTAAGAGGGCAAGAAGGTAAGAAGTTCGGATAGCCCGGCGCGGGCACCCCGGCGGCACAGAAATTGCTCATTTCTCAATTCGGAAGCGAGGGGGGACCCTGGCTCCCCCGGCGGGCTTCACCTCACAGTCGGAGCATCCATCTTGGACAACCGCACCATCCTCACCGGAGTCGGCATCATCTTGTGCATCGTCGCGGTGCTCAGCGCCGGGGTGTACCTCGAGCGGGGGGGGCTGGAGGAGCTGGGGATCGTGCGGAAAGGGTTTGCCCAGCCCGTCGTGGCGAAGCACTCGCCCGGCGCGCCTCTCGACATCCAGAACAACCGCGTCTACCGGAAGAAGCTGCGGACGCAGAAGGCGCCGAAGGAGTGGAAGGACTTCGAGGATCTCGAGCAGGACATGATCCGCTTCTGCCGAAACCTCGATGAGCGGGAGTACATCAAGGCCTACCGGCTGCCCGAGGGGAGCTACCGGCAGCTCGTCAAAATTCTGAACGACCTGGCCGCAACCCCGCCCATCGTGGCCGGCGAGGCGGCGGACCCCTACAAGCTCAAGCTGAACCAGGAGCACTTCCTGCGGGTCATCGGAAAGGACAATATCGGCCTGATCCTCGACATCCTCGCCAACGAGGCGGAGCTGATGGAGTCCACGGCGGAGATGGTCTTCGACTGGCTCAACAAGGGGATCGAGGCCGGGAGCCCGGAGGTCCGGTTGACGCAGAAGGAGCTCTACGAGTACTCCGCGTTCTTCCTGACCACCCTGTCCGGAAAGGCCTACCTGTGGACGCGGGACTCCAAGACGCGGATCCTGGCCACCTACTATTCCCTCCTCGTCGTGGACAGGGCGAACCGCGAGAAGATGAACCGCCACAACGTGGACCTCAGGCCCGTAGCCGCCCGTCTCCTGGACGACCTGATCAACTACCGCAACCTCAGCGACCGGGGTCAGTACATCAAGAAGCTCAAGGCCCTCGACCTCCCCGTCTCGACGGCCCAGGCGCCGGAGAGCCCCGCCAACGGCAAACCCCAGCCTGCCGGCAGGCAGTAGCAGCGGACGACAGGACTCCCCTCTTTGCTGGCCGGGCCCGCTGCGCGGGGCACCCGGGCAGGGAAAGAGCCGGCCGCGGTTGCGCACCCTGGCGGGATGCGCCGCCGGCCGACCGGTTGTCAGAAGTCGATCATGGAGGGCAGGCCCTTGTCCCGCCTGTACCACCAGTTCGGGAACAGCCGGTAGAGGAGCCTCGACACCGGTCCGATATACTCCTTGGAGCGCTTGTCGAACTGGATCGACTCGATGAGCCGCTCCTCGATCTGCTTGCGGTCGCCCGACTCGTTGAAGATGTGGTAGGCACAGGAGAAGATGGGGCTGTACATGTTCTTCTTCGCCAGATAGCGGTACACGTTGCGGATCGTGTTGGGCCCCTCGGGCGTGCCGTCGATGCGGCTGAGCGCCTTGCGGTCCGTCTCGATGGGGTTTCCGTCGAAGAGCTCGTAGTAGAGCCTGCCGTAGCGGTAGTTCTTGCTGGCGTCCGAGGACAGCGTGACGTAGAGGTCGCCCACGCCCGCCTGGCTGTAGAAGGCCTGGAAGCTTCCCCCCAGGAGCCTCGCGAGCGAGCGGATCTCCACGCCCGAGCGGGCGAAGATGGTGCCCGGGATGGAGTTGCCCAGGCTCATGCTGTCCGTGACCCCCTTGATGTTGGCCACGATGTTCTTGAGGGCCCCGCAGGCCTCGATCCCCACGGTGTCGAAGTTGTAGTAGGACGTGATCTCCCGCCGGTCGAACTTCAGGACGTCTTTCCGGACGGTCTGGGCCACGCTGCGCGGGCCCGCGATCGTCAGGGCCACCGGCTTTCCCAGGGCGATGTCCACGTCGAAGAACGGTCCCCCCATCGCCACGACCTTGAACTTGTGCTGGATGTGGACCAGGTCGCCGTGGATCATCTGCGAGGGGGTGATCAGCTCCTTGGTCTTCTCGTCGGACACGAGGCCCTTGATGGCTGAGATGATGCAGGTCTTGCCGCGCTTCTTGGCGATCATGGGGCGCAGGTAGTCGAGCAGGCGCGAGAGCCGGTTCATCGTGATCGCGAGAAAGATGAAGTCGTTGTCGTTGACGACCTGCTCGAGGTCGTGGGTCGCCCTCACCTCGGGGGCGAGCCGCGGGACGTTGCCCATCCCCCCGTAGAGCCGCGCGAGGTCGCCGGTGAGGTGCTTCGGGTTGAGGTGCTCCTCGTTGATGGCGCGGCATACCTCGGCGTCGTGGTAGTAAATGGTCACGGGCCTGCCGTTGCGGCCGTAGATGTAGGCCAGCGCCGTGCCGAGCCTGCCCGGTCCGATGATGGCGATTTTGTTTGTGTCCAAAAGCCTTCCCTGTCCGGAGAATAGGCCGAAAGTATAGGCAGCCGGAAACCTCCTGTCAAATGAAAAGGGCGCCGGCGGACGGCGCGCCTTTACTTGATGAGGCGCGATCTCATCCGGACGAGCGCCAGCGGGAAGGACAGCGCGCTGAAAACCGCAAGGTACAGCACGTGCCACAGCAGCGCCCCGTCGAGGAGGCCGAACCCGGCGGCGCGGGAGAGTTCCACGAGGTGGGTGAGCGGAAGGATCCAGGCGACGGTCTGCGCCCAGCCGGGAAGGGTCTCGAGGGGGAAGAAGGTGCCGCCGAAGAGGAACATGGGCGTCACGAAGAGAAAGATCGGCAGGTTGAACAGATCGATGTGCTTCACCACGGCCGTGAAGAACATTCCGATCGAGGCGAAGGCGAAGCCGGCAAGGAAGGAAAGGGGCAGGATCAGCAGCCCCTCGGGGTACCGGATCAGCCCGAAGAGCGTGAGGATGGCCTGCATGATCGCCGTTGCGATGACGGCCTTGGTGGCGCCCCAGACGATTTCGCCGGCGATGATGTCCTCGAGATACAGCGGGGTCGCCAGCATGGCGTCGAAGGTCTTCTGGTAGTACATCCGGACAAAGGACCCGTAGGTGGTCTCGAAGAAGGAGTTGTACATCATCGCGATGCACAGCAGCGCCGGGGCGATGAAGGCCACGTAGGAAACACTCGCCCCCCGCCAGGCCACCTCCCCCACGAGGGCGCTGAGGCCGTAGCCGAAGGCGAGGATGTACAGCAGCGGCTCCAGAAGCGGGGGCAGGAAGCTCACCCGCCAGGTCTTGCGGTAGACCACGACATTGCGCCGCCAGACGCGAAGATAACGGTGGGATATGCGGAGGCCGGGCGTCGTGTTCATTCCCGCAGTTCCCTGCCCGTGAGTTTCAGGAAGACGTCCTCCAGGGTGGCCGTCCGCAGGATGCAGCCGTCACGGCCGCAACGTCCGCTGAGCTCCCGGTAGAGCCGGTCCCGCTCGTCGCAGTAGATGATGATGCGGTGCCCCAGGTCGTCGTGCCGAAGCCCGCGGTCCCGCACGAAGGCGCGAAGCTCCTCGCCGGGCTCGCCGACCTCGATGATGTCCTTTCCCGCGTATTCCCGGATCAAATCCCGGGGACTTCCCTCCACGAGGATCCTCCCGTGATCCATGATGATGAGCCGGTCGCAGAGCCGCGAGGCCTCCTCCATGTAGTGCGTCGTCAGCAGGATGGAGAGGCCCCCGGCCCGCAGCCCCTCGAGACGCTCCCAGAGCTGGTGGCGCGACTGGGGGTCGAGGCCCGTCGTCGGCTCGTCGAGGATCAGCAGGTCGGGCTCGTTGATCAGGGCCCGGGCGAGCACCAGGCGCCGCATCAGGCCCCCCGAGAGCTCGGGGATGGGTGTGTCTCTCCGGTTCTCGAGGGCGATGAACTGCAGCAGCTCGAGGGCCCTCCCGGCGGCTTTCGGGGCGGCGATGTCGAAGTAGGACGCGAAGACCTCGAGGTTCTGAAGGACCGACAGCTCGGGGTCGAGATTGTTTTCCTGCTGGCAGACGCCGATCCGGTACTTGGCCCTGCGGAGCGACCGCCGGCGGGTCACGTCCTCGCCGAGCACGCGCAGCGAGCCTCCCGAGAGGGGGGAAAACCCGTAGATCATCCGGATCGTCGAGGTCTTGCCGGCGCCGTTGGGCCCGAGGATGCCGAAGCACTCCCCTCGGCGGGCGCGGAAGGTGATCCCGTCGACGGCGGTGAAGGCGCCGAAGGTCTTCCGGAGATTGTCCGCTTCTACGACGTAATTCATTCCTACGCATCCGAGGGTCGGGAACCGAGACGGCGGAAGGCCCGGACGGCTCCCCCGAGGGTCACTCCGTGCCGGCTTCCCGGCTGTATCCACGCGGGGCGCCGCAGCGTAAAAAAACTTATCACGTTCCCGGCGGGAAGGCATACCGGATCCTGACCGGCCTCCGGCCGGCGGGGCGGAGGTAGGCGACGGCCGGTCTGCCGAGGGCGATGACGGCATGGACCGCCTCGTCGTCCGGGATGCCCAGGGCGCGCCGGATGGAACGGTCGCGGCGCATGGCCTCGACGGCAAAGCCGACCAGGCAGGTCCCGAAGCCCATGGTGTGGGCCGCCAGGAGGATGTTCTGCGCGGCCAGCAGCGCGTCTTCCCCGGGGCAGGAGGCGCCGGGCCTCGTTGCGATGACGATCGCCGCCGTGGCACCGTGGAACAGCCTGTCGCGGCCCGTCTCGTCGAACTCCCGCAGGGCGTCGCGGACCCGGTCGTGGTAGCGCCGGTAGTAGACGCCCAGGCTGTCCTTCAGGAAGAGCCGCGAGAAAAAGCGGGCGGCGGGGTTTGCGGCCAGTCGGTTCAGGCGCCCGTAGAAGCGGGCGACGAGGGCACCGAAGGCGATCATGCTCCGCCGGTCGGGCACGACCTGTCTCTTATACACATCTGACGCTGCCGACGATCTACTCTGTGTAGATCTCGGTGGTCGCCGTATCATTACACAAAAAAACCACATTTCCACTCCCGCCCCACCCCGCACTCCCACACTACCTTTCCACCTCTTCACCCCATACTACACCCACCACTCTCTCTCCCCCCTACTCTTACTCCCCACGTCCCAACTAACATCCTCCCCCCCCCCCCTCCACCTCCCTCTACAC
>ERZ1026810.794-NODE-794-length-14750-cov-5.636600_pt1 | contig 14750 bp, 13 predicted proteins | sample MGYA00520872_ERZ1026810 | MGnify/ENA primary metagenome ERZ1026810 (study PRJEB33270, sample SAMEA104284477) | anaerobic digester metagenome | biome: Anaerobic digester microbiome; feature: mesophilic sludge digester; material: Anaerobic digester biomass | place... | reverse complement strand
ATCTACAAGAGCCGGTTCAAGGGTATCAAAGCTGGTGAGAATGTGGCCTAGTGGCAGAGAAGCAAAGTCAGCTACCTTTAGTGCTACTTCTAATTGCTTGGCACTAATTGCCTCGGCGTCACTAAGAAGCTCTCCTAATCTTGTTCTTTTAGTTGTTTTCGATTTCTCACCGAGTTTGCCGAGGGCCTCAGAAATGCTGATGTGTTCTTTGCAAACGTGTTTGACAGCTTGGGCGACAACAGGCTTAGTGAAAATTCCTTCTCTTAATAGCGATTGGCCATCCAAGACTTCTTTCAAATCTTCGTCTGAAATGAGATCGAGCAAGATCAAGCATTTGCCAAATGGTAAGCCGCTAAACGTAGATAGTTCTTCAGTTTTGCTGCAAGATTCCGGGCTGATGACGCCAAATTCTTGAAGCAAGTTTCCTAGTCGTGAAGCTGACGGTGTCGACATAATCTCTCTATTGCTGGGGCAACCGAAATTATACTGCTTAAGCAGTCGACCAATTACTCAATTTTCAAGAAATGGAATTTACAAATCAAATTTCTTAGAAGCTTGCCTGCGGCCTTGCCGTCCCCATTTCTTAAGGCATCGATTACTGGCAAGTGGGCTTGGCCGAAGTGGCAGAGCTGGTCGCCGATCTGCCAACGCAAACCCTGATTGACATCGTCGACGAGATGGAGCCGGACGAAGCCGCTGACCTGTTGGGCGATCTGGCGCCACACCAGGCCGAGGCAACGCTGGCCGCAACAGACGCCGAGTTGACCCAGACCAAGGAGAGTCTCGACGAGCGAACAAACGACCTGTCCGATAGCAATGAAGAGAACGCAGACCTCACCGCTCGGGTCTCGGAGCTCTCGAACGAAAAGGCAGAGGTGCAGGACGAACGCAACGCCGCCCGCGAAGTCTCGAGTCTGGCCACCCAGGCCGCCGGCAAAATGCTGGAGTGCCGCGATCGAATTCTCGATGCCATGCAGTACTCAGCAGCACAGCTGTACGACTCGACGATTTCTGCGCTGGACGATGCTGCGCCCATCTGCCAAGAGGCCAACACGCTGGTGTCGGACCTGGTCGACTCGGTCGAGGGGTGAGCTCAGGCAGAAGCGCCGCGTTAGCACTGGTGCTCTCGCTGAGTTGTGCATGCGGAGGAATGAGCGAAAGGGCGCAGCCAACCTCGACGATCACACCGGCCCCGACCACCCCATCCAAGACCACTTCAACCTCGGTGGCCAAACTGTCCAACGACGAGTTGCTCGACCTGGCCAGAGCCTCGGTGGTTCGGGTTCGCAATACGGGGTGTGGAGCGGTCTCTACCGGATCGGCGTGGCTCGCTGATGACCAGACGATGATCTCCAACCGACACGTGGTCGAAGGCCTGCGCTTTCTGGAAATGTCGACCTGGGATGGCCGTGACCTGGACTCGAAGTCCGCCAAGGTCGCCGAGGAAGCCGACATTTCGAGGATCGCCGCCGACTGGAGTGCTGTCGCCGCATTGCGGCCGCTGAAGGTCCGAACGACGCCTGTGGAGGACGGCGAGCGGATTGCGATCGTCGGATACCCGGAGGGCAATGAACTCCAGGTGGTGACGGGCGTGTCCACCGGATACGCCCTGGACCCGAAGCTTGCCGAGCGAGCGATCCTGAAAACGACATCAGTGATCAAGCCGGGCAACTCGGGCGGCCCGGCCCTCGACATGCAAGGCCGGGTCGTTGGTGTTGCCTTCGCCGAAGAGGTCAAGACCGACGAAGCATTGGTGATTCCGATCAGCGACGTGACCGGCCCTGACGCTGTCGAGATGATCCCGGCCAAACGCTGCGACGAATGATTCGACCCAGGCCTGACTTGGGCACGGCATCTCCGTCGACCACGTGGCTCACCGCATCCGGATCAACGCCACAACCGGGCACACCCCCCTGGGTCACTAGTCGGTGATGGTCGAAGATGAAGGCGGTCTACAGGCCACCGTGCCAAAGCCTGAGCATGCGAGCTTGCCTAGCCGGGAGGCATACCAAAGGTTAAGGCCCTAGCCTTTGGTAAGGGAACCCATGGCGAAGGATGACCCATGGCCGGCATGTTCGACGGAGTCCCGACACTGGATGCCCCGCGACGATGCCTTGATCCCCCGCAGCCGACGAGCCCAGGTGAGCGGTGACTACGAAGCCACGGTGACCCCCCTGATCGCCGACCGCTCGTCCATTCCGCTCTCGGGCTCCTTGGCGGCCGACGTGGCGGAAGCCGAGGCCGCCATCACCCGATTCGACGAACGAACCGGTGCCAACCTGGCGGGGTTTTCGGTCATCGCACTGCGGACAGAAGCGGCCATGTCGTCGCAGATCGAGAACCTGACGGCAGCTGCCGGCTCGATTGCAGTCGCGGAACATGCGCCTCCGTCGAACGACCCACACAAGTCCAACGCTGAACTCATCGCGTCGAATGTGGCCACCCTGCTCGCGGCCCTGTCCCGCAACTCACCACTCGACACGATCGAGGTCATCGAGCTTCAGCGGATCCTGCTTGAGGACTCTGCTCCTCGGTTGACCGGCAGATTTCGGAACCAACAGGTGTGGGTCGGCGGAAGCAGCTACTCACCCCACGGCGCCGTGCACGTTGCGCCCCACCACGAACGTGTGCCCGCGGCAATGACCGACCTCGTCGCCTTCGCCAACCGAACCGACCTTGGCGCCCTGGCCCACATCGCAGTCACCCATGCCCACTTTGAGACCGTTCACCCGTTTCCCGACGGCAACGGCCGAACCGGCCGCGTCCTCATTCAACGCATGCTCCGCAGCGCTGGACTGACCCGCCGCTCCAACGTTCCTCTATCGGCAGGCCTCCTCACCGAGAGCACTCGCTACTTCGATGCCCTGAACCGCTACCGCGATGGCGACGTGGAACCAATCATCGGCACATTCGTCGACGCCACTTTTCACTCGCTCAACAACGCCGACCAACTCGTTGACAACCTCTCCGCCGCCCGCCTCAGATGGACCGACCGGGTGGTTGCCCGCTCTGACTCTGCTGTCTGGCCCTTGCTCGAATACTGCATCGGTCACCCGGCGATCACCATCAAGGCTGCCGTCACCGCTCTGGGCGTCTCAGAGGTTGCCGTCTCGAATGCCATCGACCGACTGGTCAGCTTGGGGATTCTGCACCAGAACTCACCTGCACGCCGGAACCGAATCTGGTTGGTGTCCGATGTGCTGGACGCAGTGGAAGATTTCATGGACCGAGCCCGCCGTCGCTGACCATCTCCGGGTCGACGGTCGGACCGATGAGAAAACGGGTTCTGCTCCGTCGGTTCTCCGTGTCAACATGTTTCGCTGCCTTCGCACCTGACGACGGGGCCCGAATTTGGAGTTTGTGATGTCATCAGCACATGCAGTTGAGGCCGCCGGGCTGGTGAAGCGCTACGGCGACACCACGGCACTGGCCGGGGTGGACATCAACGTGCCCACCGGGACGGTGACCGGAATCCTCGGCCCCAACGGTGCCGGCAAAACCACGGTGGTGCGCATCCTGACCACGTTGACCAAGGCCACCGACGGCTCGGCGATGGTCGCCGGATTCGACGTCGTCCGCCACCCGACCGAGGTCCGTCGACGCATCGGTCTTGCCGCGCAGGACGCCACCGTCGATCCGCTCCTGACCGGCCACGAAAACCTGGTGATGAACGGCGAACTCCATCAGCTGTCGAGCCGAGACGCCAAGGCGCGCTCAAAGGAACTGTTGGAACAATTCTCGCTGTCGGCCGCCGGTGGCCGGGTGGCCTCGGGCTACTCCGGCGGCATGCGGCGACGATTGGACCTGGCCGCCACGCTGGTCGGCCGCCCCTCGGTGCTGTTCCTCGACGAGCCGACCACCGGGCTGGACCCGCGGGCGCGGACCGAACTGTGGGGTGTGCTCGAGACGCTGGTGGACGACGGAACTTCGATCCTGTTGACCACCCAGTACCTCGATGAGGCCGACCGCCTGGCCGACGACATCATCGTGGTGGACCACGGCCGGGTGATCGCCCGTGGCGACGCCCGCAACCTGAAGCGACAGGTCGGCGGCGACAACATCGGCGTCACACTGCGCGATCCGGCCCAGCTCGACCAGGTGGTCGCCACCCTGGCCCGCGTCACCGGCGCCCGGCCGATCGTCGACCGCCCGGCCCGCACCGCCACCGCCCCCACCGCCGAAGGCGTCGCCGGTCTCGCATCGGTTGCCAACGCACTGGCGGCCGACGGGGTGGCCGTCGAGGACCTCAGCCTGCGCCAACCGACCCTCGACGAGGTGTTCCTCACACTCACCGGCGCGCCGGCAGACGACGTCCAACCATCCAACGAGACCGAGGAGGCACGCCCGTGACCGCCATCACCAATCCCACCAGCTCCAACGGTCGCAGTGCCCCGGCACCCGCAACATCCGAGGCGCTGCCGAAAGCACGCGGAGCACTCCACGACGTGTGGGTCATCGCCCGCCGCGGCCTGATTCACATGAAACGCCAACCTGAACAGCTGAGCGACGCCACCATCCAACCGGTGATGTTCGTGGTGATGTTCGCCTACGTCTTTGGCGGTGCCATCGTGGTGCCCGGCGGAGGCAACGCCACCCCGCAGCGTTACCGCGAGTTTCTGATGGGCGGCATCATGGCCCAGACGCTGGTGTTCACGGCGTTTGGGGTGGCGCTTGGCCTTGCCAACGACCGCAAAAATCAGGCGGTCGACCGATTTCGATCGCTGCCGATCTCCCGCGGTGCGGTGCTGGGCGGGCATGCGGTGGCCAACATCATCAAAACGCTGCTCCCGATCGCGCTGATGTCGATCACCGGCTACATCATCGGATGGCGCATCCGAGGCAGCGTGTTCGAGACGCTTGGTGCCTATGCGCTGATGGTGGCGTTCGCGTTCGCCATGATCTGGATCGGCGTGCTGCTCGGCAGCCTCGTCTCCACCCCCGAGGGAGTCAACGGCATCGCGTTTGTCGCACTTTTCCCACTGACGTTCATCGCCTCAACGTTTGTTCCGATCTCCTCGATGCCCGGCCCGCTCCGCACCATCGCCTCGTGGAACCCGATTACCACCGTGGCCGACGCGCTCAGGAAGCTGTTTGGCAACCCCAATGCGCCGGCCCGGCCGGGCGACCCGTGGTCGCTCCTCCACCCGGTTGCGTACTCGTGGATCTGGATCATTGCCATCATCACCATCTGCGCGCCGTTGGCGGTGCGCGCCTACCAACGCTCCATCGATTCCTGACCGCTCGGCCCGGACACTTGCAGAGCCTGCCCGAGCAATGCGGCAACTCGGCGGAGTGAATACGCTCATCGCATCGTGACGACAACAACCGACTCCGTCGCAGCCCACCTCGGCGAACCGCCGAAGCTGGGCTATCTTCCAGCCTGGGACGGATTGCGAGCGTTGGCGGTGGTGGCCGTGATGCTGTTTCACTTCGACATACCCGGTTTCAGGGGCGGCCTGTTGGGCGTCGACGTCTTCTTCGTCATCTCTGGCTTTCTCATCACCTATCTACTGCTTGGAGAGGTCGTCAAGCACGGCCACATCGAGTACCGCCGATTCATCGGCCGGCGGTTCACCCGGCTCTACCCGGCGGTGCTGGCAACCATCGTCGGCACTTGGGTGGTCTGCCTGTTGGCCAGGGGAGCGGCGGCGCCAGGCCGAGACCAGTCGCTCGCCGGGCTGACCTACACCATGAACTGGTTTGACCTGGCAGAGCCCGGGGTCGCCACCTACTTCGCCCACCTTTGGTCGTTGGGGGTGGAGCAGCAGTTCTACCTGACCTGGCCGCTGATCCTGATGGTGCTGTTGGTGAGGCGCCCAACCCCACAGCAACTGCTTCGCAGGTGCCTGGCGCTGGTCGCCATCGTGATTGCCGCACGGGCCGCCTACGTGGTTGCCGGGTTCGCCTGGCGCCCGGCCGGTTGGAACCCGGCTGCGCCGGACCCATTCTTGTATGGCGCCATCTCGGATCGGCGCAATCAGGTCGTCGACTGGGCCTACTTCGCCTTGTGGTTCAGAGTTGACGGGATCTTTCTCGGCGCAGCCGCCGCCATCTGGGCAGCGGGCGGCGGCACCATGAAGCGTTGGATGTCGACCACCTTGACCATCTGTTGTTCCGTCGCGGTGGTTGTCGCGATCGCCATGGCCGAGCCGCGCACCGAATCGCTGTTTCTCCTCTGGATTCCGTTGGCGGGAATCGCCACCGCCGGACTGCTCGCTGCGTCCTGGGGTGCACGGTCATCACCGTGGTCTCGCTGCCTGAGCATCCCGCCGCTCAAGCTCATCGGCCAGTGGTCCTACTCGATCTACCTGGTGCACATTCCGGTGTGGGTGCTGCTCGGCCAGAAGATCAGCAACCAGCGCATCCGTGCCTTGGCCTCGATTGTCATCACCATCGCCGTCTCCGGCGTCTTGCACACCGCGCTCGAAAAGCCCGCCAACCGCGCCCTTCGACGCCGTCTCAAACTTGGATGAGCCACCTCGCCGGACCGCTCCACCGTCACGGCGAGTTCGGCCGTGCTCAACCGGGCATCGCCCCCGTCAGCACCGGCGGCAACCCGAATTCGGCGAACAGTTCCGGGTAGAGAAAGTTGTGATGGCCGGTGATCTCACCGTCGATGACGTCGATCACCTGCAACGCCCACGGCTCCCAACGACCGGCGCCCGCCGGCCTGTAGCTGGCAAACCCAGCGGTGCCGTTGACCTCGACGGGCACCAGCCTCGACCCCGCACACTCGTGGCCCGGCCCGGCCATCCACCCGGTGACCTGGTCCACCCCCTGGAGCCAGAGGTCGTGGGGCGGCATCGTGATCACCGCGTCAGACGCCAACAGCTCGGCCAGTGCACCCATGTCGTAACGCTCAAAGGCGTCAACGTAGCGAACGAGCAGCGCCTCGTGTTCGGGGGTGAGCGTGGGGTCGAGTGCCTCGATATCGAGTTCGACCAGCGTGGCCCGCGCCCGTTGGAGGGCGCTGTTCACCGACGCCACGCTGACGTCGAGCAGGGAGGCCACTTCGGCCGAGCGCCACTTGAGCACCTCGCACAGGATCAGCACGGCGCGCTGCCGGGGCGGTAGGTGCTGGAGTGCTGCGACGAACGCCAGACGGATCGAGTCGCGGGCGATCGCCACCTCGGCAGGGTGGCCCGAGGTCTCGATCACCCGGCCATCCGCGATCGGTTGCACAAACGTGCGCTCGGGCAAGGGCACCAGCTGTGCGGTGGCCACGGTTGATGGGCCACCGAGGTCCATCGGACGGGCACGTCGCTGGGGTGCGCGGCCCATATCGATGCACACGTTGGAGGCGATCCGGTACAGCCAGGTGCGAACCGACGAGCGGCCCTCGAATCGGTCGGCGGCCTTCCAGGCCCGCACCATCGTCTCCTGTACGGCGTCCTCCGCCTCGGCGCCCGAGCCCAGCATCCGGTAGCAGTAACCGGTCAGCTCGCGCCGTCGAAGATTGAACTCGGCGTCCAGGTTGAGGGTGGCTGTCTCCATTCACCGAACACTACGACGATGCCAGGACAGTTCAGGCGGACGCCCTCAGCCGGCCCGCAGCGCCGCGATCAGGTCGTGCTTCTTCATGCCCGAGCGGCCCTCGATGTTGAGCTCCTGGGCACGCTCGTACAGCTCGGCGCGTGTCCAGGTTTCGTAGCCGCGGTCGGGCGAGATGCCCTGCACCCGATCGGTGACGTCTTGGGCGGCAACGGTCGCCGTCTTGGCGCCGTCGTCGGCCGCAGCGGATGCGGCGGAGCGGAGCGACGTGACCTGAGTCGTAGCCGTCTCCTTCACCCGCTTGGCTTGCGCACGGGCCTGGCCGGAAGCGGTCTTGGCACCGGTCTGTGCCGTGTCGGCAACCCGCTTCGCCTGCGTACGGGCCTGGCCGGCAGTGGTCTTGGCACCGGTCTGTGCCGTGTCGGCAACCCGCTTTGCCTGCGCACGGGCCTGACCGGCAGTGGTCTTTGCCCCGGTCGAGGCGGTCTCCGCCACATCCGCAGCGGCGCTTCGCGCCTGACCAGCCACGGTCTTCGCCTGCGTCGACGCCTGCGTGGTCACGCTCTTCAGGGCCGTGCGGGCCTGGCCGGCATCGGGGTGGGCGGTATCGACGGTGTCCTCGGCGGCACTCCGAGCCTGACCCGCCACGGTCCGAGCAGCATCGGTCGCCGACTCAACGGTGTCCTCGGCGGCACTCCGAGCCTGACCCGCCACAGTGCGGGCAGCATCGGTGGCGGTGTCGACCGTGTCGTCGGCGGCACTCCGAGCCTGACCGGCCACAGTGCGAGCAGCGTCGGTGGCGGTGTCCACCGTGTCCTCCACGGCCTGCAGCGTCTGGTCGGAGGCTGTGGCGACGGCGTCAGAACCGGTCTCGAAGATCGACCGTACTGCGCCCACCAACAACTCGACCCCCGAGCAGGCAGTCCGCAGGCTTGCGATCACCAGCGCCCGCTGCAACGACACCAGGCTGGCGGGCAACGCCGGGAGGCGATCCTCCAGTTGGTCGAGGCGGTCGTCCAGTGCACCAGTGATTTCGTTGGATGCGTTCATGCTGATCCTGCTTTCGAGCAACGCTCGTCAATGTGGCCCGGCGGCGTGGGCCTCCTCCCACATTGTTGAATGCCCGGCGCTCCCAGTGGTAACGCGCCGGGGGCGTCATGTGTCACGTCGGTTCACAAAGCCCGATTATTCGATGACGATGTCGAGTCCGTTCAGCAGCCGCGCCGCCTCGGGCATTGAGAACCTGGCGCCCTTCAACAGCCCTGAGGTGACGTCGAGGTCATAACCCTCGGCCCCTCGAAAGTCGGCCTCGAGAAGCCTGGCGTTCTGGAAGCGCGCACCCGACAACTCGGACTCGGCGAAGGCGGCCCCGGCGAGATCAGCATCGCTGAACTCGGCCTCACGAAGGTCGCAGTTGCGAAACTCGACCCTGGGCAAATGTGCCTGCATGAAAACCCCGTATCGCATGAAGCACTCGCGGAACCGCAGTTGGTTGCCGAGGCCACCCGCCTTGGGGGCACGCCAATCGACCCCCTGCATGCGGCACCTCTCGAAGCGCACGTCGCGCCAGGTGCAATCGTCGACCACGAGCACGCCAAAATCGCACTCCCGGAAGACGCAGTCAACGAACGTGCAGTCGGCGAACCTGGTCTGCTCCAAGCGCAATCCGTCGAAGACGCAATCCTCGAACTCGACCCGAGTCAGTGCCACCACGGTGTGGTCCGCGCTCTCGAAGGCGACGTCCAAGCACTCCTCGCCATCGCGCACCGAGCTGAGATTGGCCATGGCAACGACCGTAGCGTGAGCCTCCGAGCCAGTTCGTTCGGAGACGCCGTACGATCTTTCGGGACGGCCCCGGCGGCCGTCGACTTACAGGAGGACCAGATGAGCACGGCTTCCAACCCGACCATCGAGCCAATCGGCCGCGACGCGCTGCGGGCACGATACCGAGCCGAGCGGGACAAGCGGCTGCGCACCGACGGCAGCAACCAGTATCTCGAGCCCACCGGCCCCTTCGCTCACTTTCGCGACGACCCCTACTCCGAGCGCGTCGAGCGCGACCCGGTCACCGACGAGGTCACAGTGGCCGTCATCGGCGCCGGGTTCGCCGGGCTGACCACCGGTGCCCGGCTGGCCGAGGCCGGCGTAACCGATGTGCGCCTGATCGAAGGCGGCGGTGACGTGGGCGGCGCCTGGTATTGGAACCGCTACCCGGGCGCCATGTGCGACACCGCTTCCATGGTCTACCTCCCCCTCCTGGAGGAGACCGGGCACATGCCCAGCCAGAAGTACACGATGGGCCACGAGAACTTCGCCCATGCCCAACGGATCGCCCGGCACTTCAACCTGCACGAAAACGGGCTCTTCTCGACCGAGGTCACGTCCATTGACTGGGACGAGGCCGCAGCGCGCTGGGTGATCCGTACCGACCGCGGCGACGAGGTGCGGGCGCAGTTCGTGGCGATGGGCACCGGGCCGATGCACCGCCCCAAGCTGCCGGGCATTCCCGGCATCGAATCCTTCGCGGGTCACTGCTTTCACACAAGCCGTTGGGACTACGCCTACACCGGCGGCGGCCCGACCGGCGAGGCAATGGACCATCTGTTCGACAAGCGGGTTGGCATCATCGGCACCGGCGCAACGGCGGTGCAGGCCATTCCTCACCTGGCTCGGGATGCCGGTGAGTTGTTCGTGTTTCAGCGGACGCCGTCTTCGATCGACATCCGAAACAACCGACCAACCGACCCCGACGAGTTCGCGGCGCTGGAGCCCGGCTGGCAACGGTGCTGGCTGGAGAACTTCGCCACCCTGCAGACCGGCGGGTTCACCGACGAAGACCTGGTGATGGACGGCTGGACCGATATCGCCAAGCGCATCCGCGACCGGGTGATCGTCGAGATGACCACCACCGGCGAGGCGTTTACCCCCGAATTGGTCGCCCGCGCGTACGAAGACTCCGACGACGAAAAGATGAACGAAATCCGAGCCCGGGTCGATGAGATCGTCACCGACGAGACCACCGCCGAGGCGCTCAAGCCCTGGTACCGGCAGCTGTGCAAGCGGCCCTGCTTCCACGACGAGTACCTCGATGCCTACAACCGGCCCAACACCCACCTGATCGACACCGACGGCAAGGGGGTCGAGGCGATCGACGCCACCGGCGTTTGGGCGGCCGGAAACCACTACCCACTCGACTGCCTCGTCTTCGCCTCGGGCTTCGACGTACACCTGGCCCACTCGGCCACCTACGAGACCACCGGACGGGGCGGGCGGACGCTGAGCGAACATTGGGCCGATGGCATGCGCAGCCTGCACGGCAACCACGTGGCCGGATTTCCCAACCTGTTCATCGTGGGGTTGAACCAGGGCGCCAACCTGATCTCCAACGTGACCCACAACCTCACCGAGGCCGCCACCGCCATCGCAGCGGTCGTCGCCCACGCCCTCGCCGTTGGAGCCACCGAGGTGGAGGTGACCGCTGAGGCCGAGGAGGCCTGGGTGGCGCAGTTCGAGGGCTCCACCCGCGGATTTCTGGGCAACCTCGACTGCACGCCCGGCTACTACAACAACGAAGGGGCCGACCCCACACCAGCCCAGCGGCTCAACGCGTGCGGCTACCCCGACGGGCCGGTCGCCTACTTTCAACTCCTCGACGCGTGGCGCACCAGCGGCGACTTCGACGGGCTGACGTTCAACGTTCAACCCAAGGTCGCACCGGGCCCCAAGAGCACGGGGTAACCGTCGGCGTCACCTCGCCAGATCGTGTTGTGGTGCAATCGCACGCAGGCGGAGGTACGCCAGCACCGTGACCGCGCCCGCCTCAGTGAGGTACGCACGAGGCGGTTCCACTCGCCTGAACGGGTCCTTGGCCCACCGGCCCATCTGGTACTTCATGACCCCGATCACCCGCCACCAATGCCATCGGTCCCAAATGCTCAAACCAACCTCGTGCTGGTCGAGGGATCCCTCATCGGTTCGCCAGCCCAGTTGGTTCACCACCGGCATCAGTTCCTCCGCCAGCGCGTCGCCGACGGCGTCGCCCTCGACCATGCGCATGCCAACCAGCTCGGCCATCATCGCCTCGAACTCGTCACCACCCCTCAGGCTGGGAACCACCAGGCGCCACAACGACACCGGGTCGGCCAGCGATGAGGCCCCCAACTTGGTGAGCTTGAGCGTTCGGCCCGTGCGTCGGGTGAGGCGCAACCGGGTTGCGGCCTCACGTAGGTGCAAAAGTTGATGCACCTCGCTCTCGCTGCGGGGCGCCCTGTCGTGATCCCACCAACCGAACCGCTCGGCAGCCGCCCTCACGGTGACGGGCGTCAGGTATTGGGACTGGGTGAGGTTCGCACCCTCGGCGGCCTCGCCCAGCAACCACAGCATCGGTGCCAACATGGTCTCGACACCCTCGGGCGGCTCAATCGGGTTCAGGAGGCGGTTGGCCACCTCGGATCGCCATCGCTGCAATTGCGGCACCCGCACCGCCCCGATCCACGATTCCACCCGGTCGGTGATGATCATCGTCAATCGGGTCTGCCCCGGCGGGAACTCGACCGGTCTGTTGATGACCTCCGCGGTCACCTCGAGGGCGCGACGTTTCCACGCTGCTCCGTCGGGTCGCAGGCCGGAACGCACCAGTTCCGCCTCCAACGCATGTTCAACCGCGGTCAGCGCGTCGGACTCCTCGCCGCCCATGATCGACCCCCAAGCAAACTCCTCAAGGTCGGGCGCCACCAGCCCGGACGCCTTGCGGGCCGCAAGCGCCTCCGCATGTCCTGACTCGGGGCCCTCACCCCAAGCCTCCAAGATGCGTGCCGTCTTGTCCGAACGAGCGATTTCGGCGTATCGATCAAGTCCCAACCCCTCCAGCAACGCCGCCGCGCCGGCGACGGCGTCCTGCCAATCATCGGGATCGAGCCGCTTGGGTACCCGCCACCACAGCGTGTCCTGCAGGTAGGCCTGACCCAGTACGTCGATGTCCTCACCAGCGGTCAGCAGGTTGGCGGCCAATTCCACGAAGGGGCCAAGCGACGGGTCGCGCTTGGTTGCGGCGGCAACCACCTGTTCAACGGTTGGTTTCATGAAGTCCATGGTGCCACCGTCCCGCTCCGGGTTCGCCATCACGGCGACCGCTGCGGTGAGGTGTGCCCGGCGCTTCTACGCTGACCCAATGCGGGTTGCATTCGTCACCACCGATGACCTCGACGCCCTCGGCACCGAGGACGTGGACCGTCCGATCAACGAGGCTGCCTTCGCCGCTGCCGGTATCGACCTGCACCACCGGCCGTGGACGCAACCGGCGAACTGGGAGGACTACGACCTGGTGGTGATTCGATCACCTTGGGATTATCCCGAGCGCACTCCGGCCTTTTTGGCCTGGCTCGCCTCGGTGGAACACCTGCCCACCTTGATGAACCCGGCTCCGATCATCCGCTGGAACCTGGACAAGCGATACCTCACCGAGCTGGGCGATGCCGGGGTCTCAGTGGTGCCTACCGGGTATGCCACATCGCTTCATGAGGTTGATGAGCTGCTGGCCGACGAGGCCAACCACCTGGCCCGGCGCGACACTCCGGCCGAGGTTGTGGTGAAACCGACCATTTCGGTTGGGAGTCGCAACACCGGCCGGTTCGCCGTTGAAGACCCGGCAGCCCGCGCCCTGGCCGAAACCATCTTGGACTCCGGCGGCACCGTGATGATTCAGCCCGCCATCGCCTCGGTGAGCAGGCGGGGCGAGGTGGCAGCGGTCGTCTTCGACGGCGCCATCTCGCACGGTCTGGTCAAAGGACCGATTCTGGACGTTGGGGGCCGCCTGCTCGGGGGCGGCTATCAGGAGGCGGTGTCGGCCACCGAGCTTTCCGCCGGACATCGAGACGTTGCGCTGCGCGCGGTGGAGGAGGTGCGGGCGTTGGCTGAGCAGCGTGGCTGGGTCGCCCCCGGCGAACACCTGCTCTATGGCCGCTACGACCTGGTGCAGTTGGACGACGGCTCCCAGGCGCTGCTGGAGGCGGAGCTGTTCGAGCCGTCGTTCTTTCTCCAGGTCGATCCCGGCGCACCGGAACGCCTCGTCCAGGCGGTGCGTCGCCGTGCGCTCCAGGTCGCCGGGCAGCGCTGACCCAACCGGGGGTTCACCCAGCCACGATCTCGCCCAAGGACGACATCGGAGCCTCGGCTGACGTTGGCTCGACGCCAACATGGTCGCCAGCGACGGCCTCACCGCTGTCGGGTCGGGACCGTGGTGCAGCATCATCACCAGGCAGCAGGCGATCGATCAGCACGGCGGCGAGCACCACGATGGCCACCTCGGCAGGAACCCGGAACCGGGTCAGACCGTAGAGCAGTGCAGCGGTCACGGTGACCATCACAAACGTGGCCAACAGCGGCCACACAGCCGTGCGCCGACGCCACAACACCACCACTCCGGCCATGGCAGCGGCCATCAGCGGGTAGTAGACCCACGTGCCGATCAGGCTGAGCGACCGTTCACGGCCCTCGCCCCTGCTGTACTCCGCCATTTGGGTGGGCTTGTAGACGCCCCACACCCGGCCTATCCGGGCCGCCAGCACTGCGGGAACGCGGTCGAGGTGATCACCCACGTACTCGATGGCAGCGCTGCGGTAGGCCGCCGACACCTCCGACTGATCGCCCTCGGCGGGCACGTCGTCAGCGCAGAACCCATTCCACAAGCCCGTAATCGGACCGAAGTACACGCTGTCGCAATTGGCGCCAATCAAGGTGAGCCCGTCGTTGGTTGACACCAACACCGGCCGTTCAAACCGGATGGCGTTGTAGATGGTCCACGGAGCCATCATCATCAGAGCTGCGGCACCAACCACGGCCAACCTGATCACCTTCACCCGCAGTTCCAGGTCAACCCGCCACAGCAGGACGGGCAGCACGACCAGCGGCAGATACATCGCCAATTCGGCTCGCGCCAACACGGTCAACCCGATTGCCGCCCCCAACCAGAGCGCTGCCCACACGGTTGGTCCACGGATCAGGCGGTAGGTAAGCCACAGGCAGGTGGCCATACCCAGGGCGGTGAGGGCCTCGGACATCACGACACCGTCGTTCATCCACAGGTTGGGGTACAGCGCTGCGATGCCTGCGGCGATGAGCCCTGCTCGTTCGCCTGTCTCTTATACACATCTGACGCTGCCGACGATCTACTCTGTGTAGATCTCGGTGGTCGCCGTCTCATTAAAAAAAAAAATACAACAAAAAAAAAAAAACACAACACACGTAAGCAACACACTACA
>ERZ1026810.776-NODE-776-length-15031-cov-4.194713_pt1 | contig 15031 bp, 28 predicted proteins | sample MGYA00520872_ERZ1026810 | MGnify/ENA primary metagenome ERZ1026810 (study PRJEB33270, sample SAMEA104284477) | anaerobic digester metagenome | biome: Anaerobic digester microbiome; feature: mesophilic sludge digester; material: Anaerobic digester biomass | place... | reverse complement strand
GTACAAGCAGCAGCACCAGGGCGAGCCTCAACGGGGCGGACCACAGCGGGGCGAACCTCACCGGGGCGAAGCTCACCAGGGCGGACCTCTACGGGGCGAACCTCACCGGGGCGAAGAACACCCCCAACATGGCCCGCCTCCGCACGCAGATAGTGCCCGATGACGGCCCATTCCGGGGCTACAAGAAGCTCGCCGATGGCTATGTGGCGATACTCGATGTTCCAGAATCGGCACAGCGGAGCAACGCGACCGGGCGCAAGTGCCGCGTCTCAGAGGCCGTGGTCCGCCGCATCTATCATCCCGACCACCCGGAAGCCGACGTGCAGGAGGGCCGGAGCAGACATGACGCCGCGTTCATCTACCGCGTCGGCGAGACTGTGCGGCCGACGGAACTTTTCGACGAGAACCGCTGGAACGAATGCGGATCGGGCATTCATCTGTTCATCACCCGCGCCGAGGCGGAGGCTTACTAATGACCCGGGGCATCAACCTCCGCGGCCATTCACCCGACCGCTACCGCCGGGAGGTGCGGGAGCCGATGACGCGCCTGCGGGCGTGGCTGCCCGGGCCGTGCGTCTGGACGAGCTCCCGCGTGCGCGTCGTGCTGGAGTCGATCATGCAGCAGTACCCGACCGTGGGCGAGATCCCCTACAAGCCCGCCCCGGCGACGCGCGCGGGGCTGACCTGCTGCCACCTGCGGATAACGCGGCAGCAGCGGGGGATGATCGACCTGATCGCCCTGCTGCATGGCGTGTCGATCAGCGAAGCACTGCGCGGGATCATCGCCGCGTGGATGGAGGGGCAGGAATGACCGATATCGAGCGCCGCCACGACCTCCCGCGCTGCCCGTTCTGCGGGCAGTGGCCGGCGGATGCGGGGGAGTTCTACGTCTGCTGCGTGACCGACGGCTGCCCGATGTCGAAGGCGGGGTGCGTCGAGATCGAGGCATGGTGTCAGCGCCCGCTGGAGCGGGAGTACGACGCTGACCTCGCCCACGCGCGGGAGGCATACGAGTATCAGGCGCGGACCCTGGATCAGGTCCGGCTCAACTGGCCGGCGCTGCGGGATATGCTCGACCGCACGCTGGCAGGAGGTGTACGGTGACATTCATCGCGGGGATCATCGTCGGCGTCGTCATCGGCGTCGTGGGCATGGGCGCGGTGGTGTGGGCGGTGGTGTGGGCGGTCGCCTGCACGGTGCTGCGCCTGGCTGAAATCGAGGCAGGGGAGGCGCTGCCGTGACTGACACGCCCTGCCGCGATGCCGGGTACATGGAGGACGAGGCAGCACGCGTCGCCCGCTGCAACTGGATCGCCTGCGAGGACGGGCTCGGACTCGCTGCCCTCGGTCGATGCTCCGCGCGGGGAGACTGGACAGACCCGCACTGCCCCCGGTTCACGGCATCGCAGCCCCTGGGTATGATCACGCGGGCCGTGCTAGGCCCCGATCCGATGGAGGAGCAGCCATGACGACGGCATGGGCCGTGGTTTTCATCGGCGACGACGGCCGCCGGGAGATAGCGGCGGACACGATCCGGCGGACGCGCAAGGATAGCCAAAACGCAGCGGCAGATCCGCGCCAGATGTTTCCCCCCAGTGGCGCCGATGCCATCTGGCGCCGCCTCCGCCGCTCTGGCCGCGTCGCCTGCGTGCGGGTCGAGGTCCGGGAGGTGGAGGGGTGACAGGCTATGGCGCATTCCTCGACGCCAAGACGCACGTCGGGGCTGATCATGGATTCGACCCAATCTGGCAGCCGCAGAGTCTGTTCCCCTTCCAGCGCGCGCTAGTCGAATGGTCCTGTCGGAAGGGCCGCGCCGCGATCTTCGCGGACTGTGGCCTCGGCAAGACACCCATTCAGCTGACATGGGCAGAGAACGTAGCCCGATATACAGGCGGGCGAGTGCTTGTTCTGGCACCCCTGGCCGTCGCCTTTCAGACGATCAATGAAGGACGGAAGTTCGGGATAGACACGGTGCACCGTCGCGAAGGGATAGAGGCCACGGATCGAATCGTGGTGACAAACTACGAGCGCCTCCAACACTTCAAGCCTGAAGACTTCGCGGGTGTCGTCTGTGACGAGTCCAGCATACTCAAGAACTTCGATGGAGAGACGAGGAAACAGATAACCGACTTCATGCGGAAGCGCCCCTATCGGCTGCTCTGCACGGCTACAGCGGCTCCGAACGACTACATAGAGTTGGGCACCTCAAGCGAGGCCCTGGGCGACCTCGGATCGATCGACATGCTCCAGCGATTTTTCAAGAGCGTCAGTGGAACATACGCCCGGTGCGGAGGGCGATCAGGATATGGCGCCGCCCGATGCTCGAAAGATCACGGTAGCACGGGGCACTTCTACCTTCGGCCCCACGCCGAGCGCGATTTCTGGCGCTGGGTGTGCTCCTGGGCCCGCGCCATGCGAAAGCCGTCGGATCTCGGATTCGAGGACGACGGATTCCGACTGCCTCCATTGAGCGTGCGCCAGCACGTAGTCAAGGCAAGCGCCCCGCGGGATGGATACCTGTTTGATCTTCCTGCCGTAGGGCTGGCCGAACAGCGGTCGGACTTGCGTCGCACGATCGCGGAACGGTGTGACATGGCCGCAGATCTCATCAACGCACACGATAGACCTGCCGTCGCGTGGTGCAATCTGAACGAGGAGGGAAATCGTTTAGCCAAGTCGATCCGCGGAGCCGTAGAGGTTTCGGGTCAAGACACCGAAGAACACAAGGAATCTACGTTCCTCGGATTCGTGCGCGGCGATATCCGGGTTCTTGTGACGAAGCCAACCATAGGGGGATTTGGACTCAACCTCCAGCACTGTGCTCATCAAACCTACTTTCCGTCACACTCTTACGAGCAATACTATCAGTCTGTGCGCCGGTGCTGGCGCTTCGGCCAGAAATCGCCCGTGGTTGTCGACATGATCACCACGGAAGGGCAGGCCGATGTTCTGTCAAATCTCCAGCGGAAGGCCGACGCTGCCGCGTCGATGTTTGAGAATCTGGTTGCTATGATGAGGGATGAGCTGCGGATTAGAAGGGTTCCGACTAACACACTACCCGAGGAGATACCGGCATGGCTGTAAGGGATCAGTCCGTCACGGATCGCTATGCTCTGTATAATGGGGATTGTATCGAGGTGATGGCATCCTTGCCCGATGCATGCATCGATCTATCGATCTATTCCCCGCCATTCTGCGGCCTATACAACTACAGTTCAGACGAGCGCGATCTATCAAACTGCCGGAGCTATACGGAATTTTTCGAGCACTATAACTTCGTCCTACAGCAGATCGCCCGGCTTACCAAGCCCGGGAGGATCTCCGGAGTGCATGTAATGGACGTGCCCGGCCGAGGCAATGGAGCGACGGCACGCATGGGATCAGGAGCGAATCTGGGCACGGGCCTGATCGACTTTCCTGGTGATGTCATCCGTGCCCATGAACAGCATGGGTTCGTTTTCGCGGGGCGCCGTGCTATATGGAAGGAGCCGCTTGGGGTCCGCAACCGCACAATGGCGAAGGGTCTCGCGCATAAGCAGATTGTCGAAGATTCGACGCTCTGCGATGTGGCGAGCGCCGACTATCTTCTCATGTTCCGCAGGGCTGGCGAGAATCAGATTCCCGTGGCGCATCCGCACGGGCTTCTTCGCTATGCCGGCGAGCGCGCCATCCCCGCCGAACTGTTGAAGTATCGTGGGTATAAGGGGAAACAGACCGAAAACCGCTATAGCCACTGGATATGGCGTCAGTACGCGTCGTCTGTGTGGGATGATGTCCGGCTTGATCGGGTATTGCCATACCACGCAAGCCGCGACCCCGAAGACGAGCGCCATGTCCATCCGCTTCAACTAGACGTTATAGAGCGCGCCTGCATTCTATGGAGCAACGAGAACGAGGTCGTTCTTTCACCTTTCGCGGGCGTCGGCAGCGAGGTATACGGAGCGGTCCTCAATGGCCGCCGCGCTATCGGCATCGAGCTCAAGCCGTCATATTACAAGCAGGCTGTCCACAATATGGCCGTCTGCAAGCCCGACGGCGACCAGGAATCGCTCTTCGCGGCGGAGCCCCTTGACTGCGCCGACGCAGTAGACCATATTCCCGAAGCCGGGGCGGGCCCGGCGGAAACGGAGGATGTGTGAACATCACGAATCGCATGAATCTCCCGGCGGCGCTAGTATCGGCATGTCGCCCCTACCCACCGACGCCCGGGCGCTACAGCGTGACCGAGCTGGTCGGGCCGGCGATGCTCGCCCGGTTGCGCCGGGAGCACTGGGACGAGCTGGAGGAGGACGTAGCGGATCGGCTGTGGGCGATCATGGGGAGTGCCATGCACGGGCTCCTCGCAGAGCACGGACAGGCTGACGAGCTGACGGAGGAGCGGCTGACCCTCGAGATGGAGGGCATCACCGTGTCGGGCCGCCCGGACACCTACGCGGATGACGGCACGCTGTCCGACTGGAAGTTCACCACCGTCTACAGCCACGGGGAATTGAAACCGGAGTGGACCTCGCAGCTCAACATCTACGCCCACCTCCTGCGGGCGCATGGGTTCCCCGTCGAGCGGGCGCAGATCATCGCCATCTATCGCGACTGGTCGCGCCGGCACGAGGCGCAGGGGATACCGCATGCGGCTGTGATCCCGGTGCCCCTGTGGGCGCCGGCCTACGCAGACGGCTACCTCCTCGGCAGGATCGAGGCACACCAGGCCGCGACTCCACCGATCTGCCTGCCGGACGAGCGGTGGGAGAGGCCGACAACCTTTGCCGTGGTGAAGGCGGGCCGCAAGGCGGCCCTGCGCGTGCTGGAGAGCCTCGACGCGGCGCAGGCGTGGAAGGCCGAGAACGGCGGGGACCGGATCGAGGAACGCCTGGGCGAGTGTGTGCGCTGCATGAGCTACTGCCCGGTGCGGCAGTTCTGCGAGTTCGGCCGGAGGCTGGCCGGCGGAGAGGAGACGGAATGACACATTCGGAGTCCACTGCGAACATCGCCGCGGCGCTAGCTGCCGCGCAGGGGGAGTTGACACCGGTCGCGTTCGACCGCGACAACCCGTTCTACCATTCGCGGTATGCCACCCTGACGGCGTTGCGGGAGGCCATGCGCCCGGTGTTCGCCCGGCATGGCCTGTCCGTGGTTCAGGGCGCGGCGGAGAACGGGGGCATCGAGACGACGATACTGCACTCGTCGGGCGAGTGGATCACGTCCGACGGCCTGCCGATGAAGCCCGCGAAGGACGATCCGCAGGGCATCGGCAGCCTCATCACCTACGCCCGGCGCTACGGACTGGCCGCGGCGGTCGGGCTGGTCGCGGACGAGGATGACGACGGAAACGGCGCGACCCACGGCAAGCCCCCTCAGAGCCCGCAGGACGTACCGACGCATTCCGGGGCATCCCAGAGCCCGGAACCCCCGAAGGGCGTTAACGCAGAAGGCTCAGGCGTTAACGCAGGGGTATCGCGGGTCAAAGGCGGAGCGGCGGCCATCGTCGGCTGCCTCTCATCTGCCCCGAAGTTCCGCACGATCACGGTCAAGGGTGCGGAACAGGAGATCGTGGAGTTCTTCGTCGATGGCGTGCCGGAGCATGGCGAGGTCAAGGTCGTCGGTTGGCACGAGGGCCGCGACTACATGCACGCAGGCGACCACAAGATCGGCGACGTGCTGGAGATCACCGGGCGCTGGGACGAGTACCGCGGCGCGTGGAAGGTCAACACGAACGACATCCGCGACGGGATACCCTGGTAATGCCCCGCCTCGGATTCCACGATGACGGCGACCGGGCGCGGGATGACGACGACGCCTATCGCCAGGACTGGGCGGAGGCGCACGGCTACATCCCGCGGACGGAGCGGCCCCCACTCCCGCCGGCGCATCTGTGCCCGGCGCAGTACGGCTACCTCGTCCGCGGCAGCCGGGAAGGGTGCCCGCACTGCAAGCTGCCGGCCCCCCTTGACGCCGGGCCTGGAATCGAGTAGGATCAGGGCATGAACGATGCAGCGTTCAATCAGACAGTCCGTCCGCGCCGCCGGTTCCGTGGGTGCTGCATCACCTCGGGGCCGGCGGTTTCTATTCTGCCACGCCGCGGATGCACACACGGCAGGGCGTGGAGGACCCATGGCTAAACTTCCCCGCGATGCTGTGAAGCAGTATTTCCCCTTCTACCCCGACCGCTGGTTGACCTCGCGCCGGCTTCGCGTCTGTTCCCCTGCTGCCCGTGGCGTCTTGATCGACCTCATGGCGATGGCATGGGAGGATGGAGGCAAGGTTTGCGATGACCTGGACGTGTTGGCCGTCAGCATGGGACTGACGCCTGACGGATTGCAGGTCCTTCTGGACGAGCTCGTGAAGCGGGAACGGATCACGATCACGAACCGGAAGGGCCTACCGCCGACTATCCATGTGCCCCCCCTGGAGGCTATCCATGCAGAGGCTGTCGCTTACATCGCAGCCCGGCAAGCTGACGGGAAGAGGGGGGCTGACGCACGATACAAGGGTGCCCATAGGGACCCTATAGGGTCCCTACAGGGTGCCTATCCACTGACCGGAACTGACCGGACCGGAACTGACCGGACCATACCGGAAGAGAAGGCCGAGAAGCCAGTGCGCAAGACTCCCGCTCCGCGGTTCGTCCCGCCGACCGTCGCAGATGTGCGGGAGTATATCCAGTCACAGGGCTACGGCTTCGACGCGGAGAGCTTCGTAGCTTACTATCAGTCGAACGGCTGGAAGGTCGGACGCTCCGCGATGAAGAACTGGAGAGCGGCCTGCACGACTTGGGAGCGAAGGCGGAAAGAGGGGTCGCATCCCGCCTCCGGTTCCGGCCATGCCTTTCGCCGCGCCTCCCAGGCGGTCACTACCGACGGCCCCGGCAGCACCCTCGAAGGCGTGCTGAAGATCGTGGAGGGATAGCATGGAGCGGATCGGCGCACGATACAAGCACTGCACGTTGGACAGCTTCGACGCGGCCGACAACCCGCTGGCCCTGGAGGCCGCCCGGGCGCTGGCCGACGGATCGCTGGAGATGCTGTTGCTCTTCGGCGGGGCGGGCCGGGGGAAGACTCATCTTCTCATAGCTGCCGGCCGTGACTACGAACGGCCGGCCGTCGCCGGGCATGCCAGCGAGCCGGACGAGCGTGGACATCGATACTGGATTGATGGTATCCCCGCCCGCACTTCCGCGTTCTGGCCTGTGCTGGAGCTGGTCGGTGCCCTGCGGGGATGCGCGGGCGGGCGGTGCGATGATCCCGAGCCGTCCTGCCGCCGGGCGGGCCTCCTCCTCCTAGACGACTACGGCGCGGAGACCTGCACAGACTACGCATGGGAGGGGTTGCAGAGGATACTGGACTACCGATATCGGGAGAAGCGCGGAGTCGGGATCAGCACGAACCTCACGCCCGAGGAGTGGACGCAGCGGTACGGGGATCAGATGCTTTCGAGGCTGTCGGAGGGCGGGCGGATAGTCCGCATGACCGGCCGGGACCGCCGGCCAGAGAGGGGGAGATCATGAAGCGCTGTCCGTTGATCGGCCGAATCGTAGAGCACCCATCCGGATGCGATGGCTGCGACGGCTGCCGGGAGGCAGAAGAGCGGCGGCAGCGCCGGGAGGACGAGCAGGCCGACGCCGGAATGGATGCCCGGCGGGAGAGAGGAAGATGATGGACCTGACGCGGGAGTATTACGAGGCAGTACGAGACTGCACGCCGGAGGATTGCGGGGATTGCATCCTGCGTCCAGCTACGAACCGGGCCTGCTACACGGTCGACGTCGATCCGGGCAAAGAGGCGCGGCGAGTCTGCACGGTGGAGCCTCGGACGTGCTCCGAGGCGAGGAAGGGGGAGCGATGACGCTGGAGGAGATACGGGGGATGCTGGAGAAGGCGACGCCGGGGCCGTGGACCCTGAACCGACACGGATACCCAGCCGTTTACTCGCCACACGAGTTCGTGGAGGCGCCCGATGAGGGGGTGATCTGTGGGATTTGGGCTCCCGAGGGGCATCCCTATCAGGGCGCCAACGCAGCCCTCATCGCTGCCGCCCCTGAGCTCGCCGCGCAGCTGGTCCGGGCGGTGGAGCTGATGCAGGGGCTTATCCCTGATCCATGCCATTGCCCCGATTGTGAGGCCGCCCGCATGTTCCTCGCCGAACTGGAGGCGAGTCGTATCGCTGACTGCTACCCGGCGCCGGCGGAGGCCATGCGATGACCCCCGCCCTCCTCGCCGCGGCGCTGCTCCTGCCGCAGCCTACTACGCTGACGGTCTCGTACTACGGCCCCGGCTTTCACGGCCGGCAGACGGCATCAGGGGCGGTCTTCGACCAGCACGCGATGACGGCGGCCTCTCCGTCGCTGCCGTTCGGTTCGGTGTTGCTCCTCGAGCGCGACGGCCGGGCGGTTGCCGTGACGATCAACGACCGCGGGCCGTATGCGGTCGACTCCATCGGGGCGGCCGTGTGGCCGCTCCAGCCGCATCCGACGCGGCAACTCGATATCAGCGCCGGGGCGATGAAGCGCCTCGGCGGAATCAGTGCGGGGGTAGTCACCTGCCGCGCGTGGAGGTTGCGATGAACCATTGCCAGTACCCGCCCATCGGCTCCGGGAAGGAGCCGTGCCACGGCGCCGCCCGATTCCGCGTCAGGTACAGATGGGCGTCAGACCCGCACTGGTCGCGCGACTATCGGACCTACTGCGAGAAGCACGCGACCCGCTACGCTGCGACGCTTCGGCGGGAGCAGGACATCGCAGCCGTGGAGGTGATCGAGGCATGACCCGCGTAGAGTACGCCATCCAGGTGGAGGTCGCGGCGCTGCTCGACGCCCTGCGGCTGCCGTGGCTCCACGTACCCAACGAGCGCCACTGCTCGCCCGCGCTGGGTGCGCGGCTGAAGCGCCAGGGCGTCAAGGCGGGGATTCCCGACGTGCTGATCTGCCGGGCGCATCGTGTCGGCCCGGCGGATGGATCGCATAATATCGTCCTACCGCCGAATCGGCACGGCCTGGCTATCGAGCTGAAGGCGCCGGGGAACTACCCGACGCCGGAACAGCGGGCATGGCTGGAGCGGCTGGAGGCGGAGGGCTGGACCACCGCCGTCTGCCGGTCGTTGTCGCAGGTCGTGGACGTGCTGCACGACTGCGATTTGCTCCGGCACCCGGAGTCTGGCAAACCGCTGGACATCGACAACGCGCGGCACGGGTTCATCACGGAGGCGCGTTCGTGACCCGCTGCTACTGGACCGAGCGCCGGGCGGGTTGCCTGGCATGCGCCGGGATCAGTATCTTGTTCTGGCTGCTGGTCATACTAGTGGCAACACTCGGAAGGGGATGATATCGTGGGCGACAGTCGAATTGACACCGTCGGGGACTGGGTTCGCGCCAACTACCACAGGTGGGGCAACATGCCGCGGGACAGGCAGGCGCGAATCGACGCCTGCGTAGATGCGACAGGCACGACGCGGCACTACGCATCATCCCGCATCCGCGCTCTGGAGGCGGCGGGGAAGATCCCGGTAGGCGCTCCCACTCCCGCCCCCTCACCCGCCACGAATAACCCCAACATGGAGGCCGCGATGACCGCAGCTCCAGGCGCGATCAGCGAGGACATGCTTCGGTCGGAGATCGACGTTCACTTCAAGACCCGGCGGTTCCTGGAGGCGATCCAGCCCGGCGAGTTCTACCGGCTGGACGACGCCGCCGTCGCGGCAGGTGTACCGAAGGCCGCCGCCCGTCAGGTGTTCGGTGACGCCAGGTATGCGGCCTACCGCGGGCAGGCGGTCGCCAACGGGGTGCAGTACCTCGGCCATCCGGACAGGATCGCGGCCATGAAGCAGGAGGCGATACTCCGATGACGGGCCAGCCGATCACCGAGGCCGCACTCCGCGGAGCCCATGAGGAGTACGAGCGGCCGCGCGTCGCGGAGCTCGAGGCGACCCTGGACATGATCGCCCGGCAGTCCCGGGCGGTGGACATCGAAGTGCCGACTGACAGCAACAGCCTCCGGTTCGGCCTGATCGGGGACACACACCTCGGCAGCCTGTACGAGGCGACGGACCAGCTCCGCGCCTTCTACCGGACCTGCGCCGATGCCGGGATCCGCATCATCCTCCATGCCGGGGACGTGCTGGACGGGCACCGCATCTACAAGGGCCAGGAGTACGAGCTGCACAAGATCGGCTGGGAGGCACAGAGCGACTGGTTCGCGGAGGTCGCCCCGGGCAAGGATGAGGGGATCACCACCTACTTCATCGCCGGCAACCATGACGCCTCGTTCAAGAAGGCCGCCGGCATGAACGTCGGGCGGGAGCTTCAGGCCCGCCGCCCGGACTGGATCCACGTCGGAGCAGACTATGGCCGCGTCGAACTCCGCACGGCAGACGGCCGGCCGTGGCGCGTGCTCCTAGTCCACCCCGACGGCGGCACCCCCTACGCGATCAGCTACCGGGCGCAGAACATAATCCGTGACCTGGAGGGCGGGAGCAAGCCCCACATGGTCGCAATCGGGCATCTGCACAAGTCGATGCTGATGCCTTCCATCCGCAACCTCGCCACCTATCAGGTCGGATGCTTCCAGCGGCAGACCCCGTACATGGTCAGGAAGCCCACGGCGGCACACGTCGGCGGCTGGATCATCTCCGTGACTCCCGGAACGTCCGAGAGCCTGTGCAACCAGATCGAGTCCCGTTTCATCGCGTTCTACAGCGAGGCTGTGGGATGCGAGGAGGTGATAGCGACATGCTGACGCGTGAATCTCTCGCCGCGCTCGTAGCAGAGCGCGATCAGTGACGCCCTACTTTCAGGATGAGCATGTGACGATCTATCACGGTGACTGCTGGGATTTGTTGCCGAACCTTCCGCACGTTGATCTTGTCCTCACCGATCCGCCCTACGGCATACCCGAGGCAGCGTGGCGCAGAACGTATCACGGTAGCCGTGGCAGGTCTCCGCTGTGGGGCAGTGTGCCGTCGTGGGACAAGGTGCCAGAACGGATAAAGGACATCGTTGAACTGGCTGACAACGTGGTGCTGTGGGGTGGTAATCACTTCGATCTTCCAGCCGCCCCGCATTGGTTCGTGTGGGACAAGTTGCAGAGCAACAGGGGGGCAGACTGCGAGATGGCATGGACGAAAGGCACTGCCGCACACAAGGTCTTTCGTATGTCCAGAATTGACGCTTACGTCAACAAGGCGTGTGGACTCAAGAAAGAACATCCGACACAAAAGCCGCTGGCTCTTATGGTCTGGTGTATCGAACAAATGGGGCTTTGCACTGGGTCAATGGTGTTTGATCCGTTCATGGGTGCGGGGACGAGTCTTCTGGCAGCGAGGAAGACGGGACATAAGGCCATAGGCGTCGAACTGGAGGAGCGATACTGCGAGATTGCGGCGAAACGCATGGCGCAGGGCGTGCTGGATTTCGGTATTGCCAACACCGGGATCACCGGCGAGAGCTAGTTGTGGAGGATTATGCGGCGCTGGAATGGCAAAAGGAAGTGGTGGCTGCGGCGGGGCAGCCAGGTCCGGACGGGGGGCGGGCGGCTGGATGCGGCGCTGGAGCGCGTCGCGGCCCTGGTCCGGGGCAACCTCACGACACGGAACATCCTGCGCTCGGTCGAATGGGAGCCGGAGGATGTCTGACTACAAGGCCTGCCCGGTCTGTGGCGGGGCACGTGAGGTGCCCGATTACAGCCCGGTTCAACACGCGATCGTCAGCCGGAAGTGCCCGAACTGCAAGGGCAGGCCGTGGCCGCCGAAGCGAGTGAAACAGGTGCAACTCAACCCCTCATACGGGATCGCCCTTGCCGTAGAGCGGTTTGCTGATTACCTTTCGCAGTGCGAGAGGGAGGGGCTCGTGCCGATCAGCCGGAATACCTACGACACATGGCGCCGCCGGGCGCGGCAAGCAGCCGCCGGGCGCGGCAAGCAGCCGCCGGGCTGCCGCTGACATGACGGCGTTGTTGGTCCAGCCGAGGGCGATGCGCTGGTTCTGGCAGTGGTCGCCGCCGCCCCTCGGTCTACTCTCGATGGCCGCTGCCGCACCGGGCACCCGCGTCATAGACTGCGCACAGAGCGGCCAGGAGGAGGCGGATGTAATCGCTGACCACCGGCCGGACATCGTCGGCGTCACGGCATTCACTTCGACGCGGCATGAAGCCCTCGCCGTCCTTGAAGCAGCGAAGGCCGCAGGCGCCCGGACGGTTCTCGGCGGCCCGCATGTCAGCGCCCGGAACATCGCGGAGCAAGTCGCGCAGCACTATCCTTTCGTCGATCACGTCATCCGGGGGGACGGCGAACGTGCATGGGCGCGGCTAGTTGCAGGCGAGTCGCTGCCCCGGGTCAGCCTCGAATACCTGCCCGACCTCGACGCCCTGCCCGTGCCTGCGTGGGGGCAGGTTCCCGTCATGGAGTATGCCCCGCGCGACAGCGGCATATACCAGGGTGTCGATCTGGAGACGACACCGCGCATCTCCATCGTCGTCTCGCGGGGCTGTCCCGGTCGGTGCGCGTTTTGCCGCGCATGGAAGCGCCCCATGCGCCGGCACTCCGCGGCATGGGTGCGGCGCGCGCTCGAGCCCCTTGCCGACATGGGGGTCCGGCACATCTGCATCGACGACGACTGTTGGGCGACGGATGCTGCCAACGCGCTGGAGATATGCGACGTGCTGTCTGACCTCGGATTCGTCTGGCAGGCTACTACGCGGGCGGATCTGATCACGGCGGAACTTGCGGAGTACATGGCGGCCGCGGGATGCTGGCAGGTCGCCGTCGGTCTGGAATCGGGCTCCCGCCACGTGCTGGATCTGATCGGCAAGCGGCTCGATCTAGACGCCGTGCTGACCGCCCGCCGGGCATGCTGGGATGCCGGGCTCCGGTTCAACGCGCTGACGATGACGGGCTATCCCGGAGAGACTGACGACGACCGCCGGGAGCACGCCGCGTTCATGGCCCGGCTTGACGCGGATGATACTGGCACCCTCGGTGTTACGGTCATACTCCCCGGGACGCAGCTATATTCCGAGGCAGTGGCCGCCGGTCAGATATCGAACGATATCTGGCTAGGCCCTAGACGGCACCTGATAGCGACCCCTGAGGGGCCACGGATGTGGAGTGAGGCGTAATGGGCACACTTGTTGAGGGCTACGAAAGGGCTGGTGGGATCATCTACCGGCTGACCCGCATCGACAAGCCGCACCTCGGGCGGAAGTTCGGCTGGTATCTGGACGATCCCGACGGAACGCCTCTCGAGGGCTTCTACATGCCACTGACGGAATCGGAGATCATCATTCGCAAGCGTGCCCGCGAGCACGCGCGACATCTCGGATTCCATATCGTCAAGGTCTACGAGCGCACATGATCGACGTAGCCGCCGCCCTGGCCTGTGGCTCCGCTCCGTGCCCGCTCTGCGAGGCTACCGGCACGGACATCGACGGCTCGCTCTGTCGGGCATGCGCGGGCACGGCACTGTGGCACCCATATCCCTGGACGGAGCCGGGCGACGGCACCGGCCGTGCGCATCCATGCTCTTTCACGGTCGAGGAATCCGCGATTATCACGGCAGCGCCTTCCGTTCGGCTGGCATGGATCGGATACGCGGCTGTCTACGGTCCGGTGCGCTCGCTGGACTCGATCCGCTCCCACTTCGATCACTGCCGCCGGACTGGATACCGTCCTGCATGGTCGGAGGCGATGGAGGATATCGTAGAGACAGCGCCGACAGCTCGAGACGCGATCCTCACGATCCGGGAACAGTTCCCTACCGCGGCCTTGACGGACAAGGCGATCACCCACGCATGGGGCAGCCTGCACCATCCGCCGCCCGAACATGCGCAATGACATCATAGGCTGACCGTAGATTACCCCCGGACTCAACCTCCGGGGGTTTTCTCATGCGTGCATTCTGCCTCTGCTGGGGCCATAAGGACTAGCCGTGGGCATCGAGTTCGTCCGCACGGTGCGGGACGCCGCCTTCAAGGCGCTCTCGATCATCGTCAGCTACAAAATCTGGATCCTCGCAACGGCGACATGGCTGGTTGCAGGCGACTACCTGTCGGAGCTGTACTGGTTCCTGTTGGCCGTACTCGTGATCAGCACACGCAGTTTCGAGAAGGCCGTGGGCATAGGCTTCACGGGCCGCACGTCTGCCGGGCACTCACGCCCGGCGATCACCGGCGCCGATCAGGGCGCTGGAGAGGGGAACTGACATGGCTACCGATACCGTGTACAGGGGCGGAAGCTCGCGCTTCGACACCGACAACTTCGACATCACCGGCGGGCTATCTGTCGGTGGAATCGCCGTCATCACGGGTGCCCTCACCGCCTCCGGGGGCGTGACGATCACCGGCGCGCTTTCCGCCACAGCCGGCTTCGGCTCCGTCGTGACGGGCAACGGCACCGCGCCGACACTGCCCTCTAACGTCACTGGCTACTACGGTTCGGGTGGAGCGGCACACGCCATCGTGCTGCCCAACGCCGCCCTCTGCGCTGGCCGGATGATCAACATCCACGAGGCCGGATCGGGCACCCTGACGGCCACGGGCTACGGATCGCAGCTCATCGGCGACAACGGGACCCAGGTGTACACGCCGGGCAAGTACGGCTGCTATTGGAGCAATGGCATCAACTGGCTTATCGTAGCCGAAAGCGTGTAATGACTGCCGCGCGGAAAGCCTGGTGGCAGGAGAACGCGATGAAGCTGGCCATTCTCCTGTTCGGTGCAGGCGTTGCATGGAGCGCGGTCAAGATTGAATCTCAGGCAGCGCGGGAGCGGCAGGCAGCCGACCACGCAGTCATCGAGGTCCACGAGGTCCGGCTCGACGAGATCGAACAGTGCATCTCCGGCATGGCGGCCACGAATGAGGCCATGCTGAGGCAGATGGAAGACCTCAACGAGAACGTGCAGAGCATCAACGAATTCTTGCGCGATGCAGCGCAGGGACTGTCTCTTATACACATCTCCGAGCCCACGAGACTCCTGAGCATCTCGTTTGCCGTCTTCTGCTTGAAAAAAAAAAAAACACCTCGGTCATCAATAAGCAGTACTGCAACAAGACAG
>ERZ1026810.772-NODE-772-length-15089-cov-2.444660_pt1 | contig 15089 bp, 13 predicted proteins | sample MGYA00520872_ERZ1026810 | MGnify/ENA primary metagenome ERZ1026810 (study PRJEB33270, sample SAMEA104284477) | anaerobic digester metagenome | biome: Anaerobic digester microbiome; feature: mesophilic sludge digester; material: Anaerobic digester biomass | place... | reverse complement strand
GAGCGCCTGCCAAACCGCCGGCGGGTCCAGGTTGACATGCCGGGCAAAACGGTTGGAAAAGCTTTCATATCGAGTAGCCCAGCCATGCAGCCCAAGTTCGTTCAGAACTTGCATCCCCTACAAATCTGTGCGGAAGCGCTGATTGGGTACGGCAAAGTAAAACATACCCCCTGGCGCCATCGCTCTCCCGACTTCATTCAACACCTGCTGCACGTGGGGGATATGTTCAAGCACGCTGTTGCTCATGGCATAAGCAAAACTCCGTTCGGGCAGTGGCAAGGCAGAACCATCCGCTTGCACAAGCAGCGTGTAAACCTCCCGGCTTGCGGCTTCATGCAATGGCTGCCACCATGGATCAATGCCCAAGATTTGCTGACCGGTGAGGTAAGCCTGGGCAAAATGCCCATCGCCCGCACCGATATCTAAAATAGGTCCGGGAATATCAAAACGGGCATACAGGCTATGTTCAACAGCTCTCAGCATCCCGCGGAAGTAAGGCAAGCTGGAAAGATGCTTCCAGCAAATCTCATCCAACTCGTTGGCAGAAAGCTCCCTCATCAATGCAGCACCTCTTTGAAGAGTGCTTGATACATTAGAGCCACTTCCTCCTTGGCAAACCTTTGAAGATAAGTCTCAGCATTGGGCAATTTAGACTTGCCCTCGTCTAATGTAGCTATAATGGCTTGAGCTAAGGCATCAGCGTCGCGTATAGGCACGATTTTACCCATTCCCGTGTTCAAGACAGGTTGACGTACGCCGGGTAGATCCGAGGCGATCACGGGCGTACCTTGCAGCATAGCTTCAATCTGGACAATGCCAAAAGATTCTGTGCGGTTCAGGCTGGTGAAAATGAGCGCGTCACACGCCCCGAAAAAGGCACGGAATTCTTCATCCGGCAGGAAACCAAGCGGCTTCCAGTGCTCACCAAACGGTTCAAGCAGCGCTTCGATCTTTGCCTGATACGCTTCCTCACCCAAAACACCCTTCCAAGTGCCGGCATGCACCACCCGAGTTTGTGGGTCGACTGCTAGTACCTTTGGCAGCGCTTCGATCAGATATTCGTAGCCCTTCTCGGCAGCCACTCTACCAGCAAGCCCTAAAATGCGCTCATCCGGCTGTAAGCCATATTTTGTTCTAAATGCCTGTATCTCTTGCGGCGAGGTGCGCACCCAATCGATCGGGGTTGGCACCTCTCGTACCTTTGCAAGGTACGGCTTGAGCCAAGGAGAATGCTCAGCATAATCCAGCGAGTTCTGCACAATGATATTTGCCTGGCGCAGCACGTCACTTTGCCGCTGCTGGGTACCCCAGCCAGCCAGCCGGTTGAGCAGACCAGCGCTCATTTCCAGGTCACAGTGATAAGTGACCACAAGCGGTTTAGCTTTCCGCTTGCATTCGCGGGCAAAGCTTGGCGATTCGAACTGCGGCAAGTGCAGGTTGACCACATCCGCCCAAGCCACCCAACGCCTAGCAGCTGCATGCAGCCCGCGCAGAATCACGCCTTTGGAAATTCGCAGGAGAACGGGGATTCGCACAACCTTCACGCCGTCTATGTCTTCCTCGAGCGGTAAGTCCGGAGTGAATTGGGAAGTCAGAACCACCACTTCGTGCCCTAATTTCACCAAACCTTGCGCTACACGCAAAGCATAAATCGAGAGCCCAGATTTATAGGGCTCGAAGTAAGTGGCAGAAATTAAAATTTTCAAGCAATATCTCCTTGCTGCTTGCGCCAATGGGTAGCCTTACTTGCCAGGCTGCCAAAGCTTTCACCAAGGACATAAATGCCTACCATTCCAAGAAGGCTGGTTCCAATGAATTGCACCGCATGCGATATTAGGGCAATCGCCAGCGCCGAAGATTGGTCCACACCTAATAAACTGTAGAGCGCCACATGAGCTGCCTCATACACCCCCAAATTAGCTGGAGCGGCAGGCAAGGCGTTAGCAAAAGATCCGCCAGCGACGATGAATACAGACCACCAATCTTGGCTGGCGGGCAAGAGCGCTCGCTGCAACACCACAACGGATCCCATCGAGCACATCCAGCTGGCTGCTAGCAATAAAAGCGCATACAGAAATCTGATCGGATCGAGCAGAATCTGAAATCCCGCTAAGAAGCCGTTTATCCTGGGCAGCCAGCGCAACAGACGTGGTTTATCAGCCCAACGGGTTTGGAGTTTAGCGTTTATATTCTTCAAATTGCGCGCAGCCAAACCTGCCACAATGAATAACAACACAGTAAGCACCAACACTATGCTGGCTAAGGTTTGCATCGAGCGTGCACTTACCACCCTCGGGAGCATCAACAAGAAGTAGGTTGCGGCTAAAAAGAAATCCAGCGTGCGCTCCGTGATGATGCTGGCGAGTACTTCCATAAAACCAGCTTTAGTCTTGCCTTTTCCAGCCAGTAAGGCTGCCCGTCCAAATTCGCCTAATTTAAAAGGCAAAACGTTGTTGAGTAAGTAGCCGGCATTAATCCCAAAAAAAGATTCCCAAAAGGTGAATTTCCCTTCTAACAAAAAAAACCAGCAAATCACGCGCAAGACAAGGCTCAAAAGGAACAATCCTGCCACGCTTAGAATTGTGGTGGCTTCCACGCGGCGGAAAGCAGCCCCGACCTGATTGAAATCAACCTGTTGACTGAGAAAATAGATCGCGGCTGCTGTAATTACCACTGGCAGCAGCCAGCGTAAAACACTGGAAAGATTAGCTTTTTTAGGCTCGTATGGCATTAATCTTCTAACCTCAGCATCGCCATAAAGGCTTCTTGGGGGATTTCGACGCTGCCAACCATTTTCATACGTTTTTTCCCTTTTTTTTGTTTTTCAAGCAGCTTCTTCTTGCGCGTAATATCACCACCGTAACATTTAGCCAAGACGTCTTTGCGCAAAGCTTTAACATTGGCGCGGGAAATTACCTTGCCTTGTGAGTAGGCTTGAATTGGGATGGTAAAAAGCTGCTGCGGGATGAGCTCTTTAAGTTTGCTGACCAGCGCTTGACCTTTATGATAGGCATCGTTTTTATGCACAATGGCGGTGAGCGCATCGACTTTATCGCCGTTGATGAGAATCTCCAATTTGACCAAGTCACCTGCACGATATTCTAAGAACTGATAATCCATGGAAGCATAGCCGCGTGTTCCAGATTTGAGCAGATCGAAAAAGTCGACGATGATCTCAGAAAGCGGGATTTCGAAGTTGAGTTGCACACGATTAGCTGATGGATATTCTTCGCTAATGTAAATACCGCGCTTGCGCTTGACTAAGTCCATCACCACGCCGTAATATTCTGAGGGTGTGAAGATGTTGAGAGTCAGCCAAGGCTCACGAATTTCGACAATACGGCTCTCATCGGGGAGATCGGCAGGGGAATCAATTGTAATGACATCCCCATTGGTCAGCAGCACCTGATATTCCACCGAAGGGGCTGTAAAGACCACATCTAAGTTATATTCACGCTCCAGCCGTTCTTGAATAATCTCCATGTGGAACAAACCCAAAAATCCGCAACGAAAGCCAAAATTGAGGGCTTCGCTCGATTCAGGTTCAAAACTTAGCGAAGCATCATTGAGTTGCAGCTTCTCGAGAGCATCTTTGAGGTTAGGGTAATCTTCGCCTTCAGTAGGGTACACACCGGCAAAAACCATAGGTTTAGCTTTACGATAACCCGGGAGGGCTTCAGCTGCCGGCTTTACCGCATTGGTAATGGTATCCCCCACGCGGCATTCTGAGACTGTTTTTAGACCCGTAGCGATATAACCTACATCACCAGCTTCCAATTTATCAATCGGGCGTAAATCCGGCGAAAAAACACCAATCTCTATTGGTTGTGTGCGGATGCCATTCGCCATCATCATAATGCGGTCGTTAGGTTCGAGTTTGCCATCAAACACCCGTACGTAGGCAATCACGCCCTTATATGGGTCATAGTGTGAATCAAAAATTAGCGCTCGCAAAGGCTGGTCAATATTTCGGGATGGCTGCGGAACCTTTTGGGCAATTGCCTCGAGTACCAGGTCCACATTTTGCCCCGTTTTGGCGCTGATGGGAATGATTTCTTCTTCAGCTACACCTAGGAGGTTGACTAAGTCTTTTTTAACCGCATCCACCTGTGCGCTGGGAAGGTCAATTTTGTTAATTACAGGAATAATGACCAGGTTAGCATCCAATGCTAAGTAAAGGTTAGCTAACGTTTGTGCCTCAATCCCTTGGGTTGCATCCACAACTAAAACCGCACCTTCACACGCATAAAGTGCTCGGCTGACCTCATAATTAAAGTCGACATGCCCAGGGGTATCGATGAGGTTAAACTCATAATCCTGCCCATCCCTGGCATGATAGACCATACGCACAGCCGAGGCTTTGATTGTGACGCCCTTCTCGCGTTCCAATTCCATGTTATCCAACACTTGCTCAGTCATGTCACGAGCAGAGATGGTGCCGGTCAATTGGAGCATTCGGTCAGCTAAAGTGGATTTGCCATGATCGACGTGGGCAATGATGCAAAAATTACGGATATTTTCCATGAGGCTTCAGTGGCGTTCGCTCCTCCCTATTCATTTTCCTGCGAAATCACCTGAGCTATTGCCTCGGGAATGGTTATATGATCGGAATTACTACCTACGCGTAGCGCTAGTAAAAATTCAGTGTTTCCGTCCGAACCTGTAAGCGGAGAGCGGGTGAGCCCAACCAAGCCATAGCCCAGTTTTTGAGCTAAAGTCATTACCTGCTCTAAAACCTGGGCGTGTACAGCGCTATCCCGAATGACACCGTTGGTGTGCTTCACGATTTCCCGCCCGGCTTCAAACTGAGGTTTAACCAGAGCGACCACTTCGCCAGGTTTACCTCCAAACCAGTTAAGCACCACTGGCAAAATAAAATCCAAAGAAATGAAGGAGACATCGATGGTCACGAAATCAACTGGTTCCGGCAGGCTCTTGAGCTGCCGAGCATTGGTATGTTCCATGACCACAACGAGAGGATTGTTACGCAAGGATTCGTGCAGCTCTCCTTGCCCAACATCAATGGCATAGACCTTGCGAGCGCCATGTTGAAGCAGACAGTCGGTAAACCCGCCGGTGGAAGCGCCCACATCGGCACAGATTTTATTCAGTGGGCTCAGCTTAAAATGTTCTAGGGCGGCTTTGAGCTTCAACCCAGCCCGTGAGACAAACTCCGGTCTGGCTATAATGGATATATTGCAATCTGGAGTCACCATCTGCGATGCTTTACTCGCTATAATGCCATCGACCTTAATCAAGCCTTCATCGATGGCGCGCTGGGCACGATTGCGACTCTCCACTAAGCCTAAGTTCACCAAGTGTTGGTCTAACCTAACTTTTCTCATGGCTCTATTCTAATCGGTTTTTTCGAATTCTCTCCGCATTGGAAGTTTACAATTAATGATAATATATCCTGCATGCAAGCTATCCTCGAAACTTTGCGTCCTAAACAATGGATAAAAAATCTGGTCATTTTTGCCGGCTTGGTCTTTGATGGACAGTTACTTAACCTGCAGCCATTCTTGCGCGTGCTACTTGCCACGCTGATTTTCTGCCTTGTTTCCGGTCTTACCTATACCCTCAATGATTTGTTGGATATCAAAGCAGACCGCTTGCACCCGCAGAAGAAAAACCGCCCGATTGCGTCTGGACGCCTAAGTGTTCAGCAAGCAATCCTTTTGGCTGTTATTTTAGCGCTAATTGCTTTTCCAGCAGCATTTTTGCTCTCCATTGAATTTGGTTGGGTATGTTTAACATACACCTTGCTCATTTTGGCTTATTCCAAGTGGCTTAAGAAGGTCTTGATTCTGGATGTAATGATCATCGCTTTCGGTTTTGTTTTACGCGTAATCGCCGGCGTGGTCGTGATTACGGTAAATTATTTCTCACCATGGCTGTTCCTCATCACCACCTTGCTCGCGATCTTTTTAGGTTTTGGCAAACGCCTCTCCGAGCTGAAGATGTTAGAAACCCATGCCAGCGAGCACCGTAACGTTTTGGCTGGCTACTCAATCCCGCTGCTCAAAGATTATATTAATATTGTCCTTTGTGCTACTCTCATCACTTACTGTCTCTATACATTTTCCGCCCATCCAGCCGTGAACACGTACGCGATGATGTTAACCATTCCCTTTGTGCTCTACGGTCTATTCCGTTATATGTACATTATCGAAAATAGTCAATTGGCTGCCGCCCCAGAAGAAGCCCTGCTCCGGGACCGCCCATTGCAGCTGGTGGTGCTTTTTTGGGCTCTGGCTGTTATTGTGATTATTTATTTTATTTACTAAGGTAAAAATGCCAGTTATTTCTTCCAGCGCCGGTGCAAAGCTCATCCTCTTAGGAGAACATGCCGTTGTCTACGGTCAACCCGCTTTAGCCATACCATTTTCGGGGCTAAAAGTGCGCTGCGTGGTAGAGCCATGGATCAACGCTCCCACCGGCACATTGCACATCAAAGCTCGCGAGCTTCAGCTGAACCAACCCTTACAAGCGCTGCCCGAGGATAACTTCCTGCGTAAAGCAGTAGAGTTGGTTCTCGCTGAATTAGGGGTTATCCAAACACCAACCTGTAAGCTGATAATTGATTCTGATATCCCAATATCAGCTGGATTGGGAGCCAGCGCTGCAATCGCAGTGGCTACGATGCGGGCACTTTCAGCGTTTTTAGGGCATCTTCTCGATAAGGAAACGCTTAACCGCTTAGCCTTAGAGACTGAGAAGTTGATGCATGGTAACCCTTCGGGTATTGATAATACTGTAATCGTTTATGAGCAACCGATTTTATTTCGCAAAGGTGAACCCATCGAGTTTGTTTATCCAAGCAAAAACTTACATTTTTTGATCGCCGATAGCGGCATTAAAAAGGCGACTGCAGACACCGTGGCTTACCTTGCGCAGCAGCGTGAACGTAACCCCCAGCTTATCGAGGCTGCGCTTGCGGAAATCGGAAACATTGCTCTTTTTGGCAAGAAAGCTTTTGAGCAAGGGGACCTATCCGCTTTAGGCGAAGCGATGAATGCCAATCAAGCACTTTTAGCACAGCTCGATCTCTCATGTAAAACGTTGGATCAGCTCATCATTGCTGCGCGCCAAGCTGGCGCTCTGGGCGCTAAGCTAACCGGCGGCGGTAAAGGCGGAAACATGCTCGCCTTAGTCACGCCGGAAACCCAGGAGGCAGTCAGGAAAGCACTGCTTTCAGCTGGCGCAGTCAACATTTACCAGACTGATCTGAAAGGGGTGCAAGACCATGACTGATCTGGATCCCAATCTGCTGTTTATTAAGCTCGGTGGTTCCTTGATTACTGATAAAGACCAAGCAGAAAGTGCGAGAGCCGATATAATCTTTGCGCTGCTTCAGGAAATACGTCAGCAATTGCAACGCGAGCCAAGCTTGAAGATCCTGATTGGGCATGGATCGGGTTCCTTTGGGCATCATGCCGCGCGTAAGTTTGGCACTCGCCAAGGCGTTTCTACACCAGAAGACTGGCAAGGGTTCCAGGAAGTTTGGCTAAGCGCGCGTAAGCTGAACCAGATTGTCGTCCACCTCGCCGCTAAAGCGCGCTTGCCAGTGATTAGCTTCCCGCCTTCGGCTGCAACCTTCACCGCCAACCATATTGTGCAACAATGGGAGCTGACACCAATGCGCAGCGTGCTGAACCATGGGCTTATCCCCTTGGTTTACGGGGATGTGGTTGTGGATACGGCGCTTGGTGGCACCATCCTTTCAACCGAGGACCTGTTTGTCTATTTAGCCAAGCAGCTGAAACCAGCACGCATCTTCCTCGCGGGCAGTGAAGAGGGTGTTTTTGCTGATTTCCCAGCGAATACTCATCTAATTCCTATGATTAACCGCGATGAAGAACTTTCAAGTATCCTGCAGGGTTCTGCCAGCCAAGACGTGACCGGTGGAATGCTCACCAAGGTTAACCTGATGCAAGCACTTTGCCGTGAGCTGCCAGGATTGGAAGTGCGTATTTTTAGTGCTGAAGACCCAACTAACCTCAGCAAAGCAATGCAAGGCAAACCTGTCGGGACGTTAATCCACTGAGGTATAGCGATATCACTCTCAGCTTTTACATTTGGAAAGCCTTTTGAGCATTACACACTATAATAGCGGGAGTGTGGTTCCCTGATAGGGTACACCGAGAATTTTTAGTGCAGAACTTAGCGAAAAGGAATGCAGGATGATCTATACCAGGCAGCAACTGGAAGAATATGAGAGCCAAACCTTGGCGTCTTATGCTGTTCACAGCAAAGATTCAAAAGGTCGGCTTCACCCAGAAGAAGAGGCTGACTTTCGGCCTCGTTTCCAGCGTGACCGCGAGCGCATCTTGCATACCACCGCATTCCGCCGTCTGGAATATAAAACCCAAGTATTCATCAACCACGAGGGCGATTATTACCGCACTCGCCTAACCCACACGCTTGAGGTGGCTCAAATTGGGCGCTCCATCGCCCGTTCTTTGGGGCTGAATGAAGATTTGGTCGAGACCATCTGCTTAGCGCATGACTTAGGTCACCCGCCTTTCGGGCACTCTGGTGAAAATGCACTAGCGCGCCTGATGAAGGACTTCGGCGGATTTAACCACAACAGTCAATCTCTGCGCATCGTCACTGTGCTCGAAGCCCGTTACCCAGACTTCTCCGGTCTAAATCTGAGCTGGGAAGTATTGGAAGGCATGGTCAAGCACGAAACTGATTACGATATCGCCGAGGCGAAGCAGTTCAACCCAGAGCTGCGCGGGCATTTGGAAGCACAAATTGCCAACTTAGCTGATGATTTGGCTTACACATCTCATGATTTGGATGATGGCTTGCGCTCTGGCATGATCACACCAAATCAGCTGGATGGTATCGCCCTTTGGGAGATTATCAACGAGAGCATCGGTCGGCGACGCAGTGAAACTTTGGATTCCCTTTCCCGCCATCAGATTATCCGCCGCTTGATTAATTTTGAGGTCACAGACCTCATCCAATCCACCGATCGCTACTTGCGCCGCAGTAACGTCAAAACAGCGCTCGACGTACAAAAGCTGCCTTTTAATGTGGCAGGATTTAGTGAAGACATGTACCGACGTAATCGCGAACTTAAGGATTTTCTCTTCTCTAACCTCTACCGTCATTATCGCGTGGTACGTATGGCTGCCAAATCAGAAATTATAGTGACAGAACTTTTCAATATTTATCAAGCCAACCCGAAAACACTACCTACTGAGGTCCAGGAGTCTATACCCGAGCGGGGGTTGGAACGGACGATTTGCGATTACATCGCCGGCATGACCGACCGCTTCGCAATCGATGAATACAAACGTCTGTTTGATGCAGACGTATTACCATAGGAAGTTTATCAATGATAGGAAATGAGCAATTTATTACACAAGCAGGAAAACGTAAATTAGAGCAGGAATTAGCCGAATTGGAAGGCCCACGCCGTCAAGAAATCTCCCGTCGGCTCAAGAGTGCGATTGAAATGGGCGATCTTTCTGAAAATGCGGACTACATTTCTGCGAAAGAAGACCAGGGATTCCTCGAAGGCCGTATCCAGGAAATCAAAGCCATTCTCAAGAACGCAACGGTTGTTGATGAAAACAATACCAATACCCACGAAATCCAGATTGGCAACAAAGTTACGCTTCAAGAAGGCGATTACCCTGAAGAAGTCTATGAACTGGTGGGGGCTAATGAAGCTGACCCGAAGGCTGGCAAAATTTCTTACGAATCGCCTTTAGGTGCAGCTCTCCTTGGCAAACACAAAGGCGACACCATCACTGTAAATCCGCCTGGTGGCACGATACATTTCAAAGTCGTTAAAATTGAGTAATAAGGCTAAATTAATGCGAACCGGCTGGAAAATTTACTTAAGCTCCAGCCGGTTTTTTACATTTTAGTATTTTTACCGACGATAAACAGCTAATTCTACCGTCGCGCGTTGGAAATAACTCTGCGGTGGCAAGGGTAAATCACCATAAGCCATGTCCACGATGCGAGCTTCCATGCGCAGTGTTGCAGTCTCCAACTCAAAAAGTTTGCCAGGTTCAGCTAAAACCGGTTCGCCTTTAATTTCCAAGCGTTGACGGAGATTGGGGTCATTGAAGATATGTTCGCTCATCATTACTTTCGTGACTGTCTGAATGTCGTTTTTATCAAACAGCCAGATTTCAAAAGCAGAAATCTTTTTGGGATCACCGACACCGATCGTATCAGAAATGCTTACGCCGCATTCTCCTAAGAATTCACCATTAGGCGCATCAAAGGTAAAAGAATCATCATATAAGTCGTCTCCAAACATATATGTGGTCATAAACTGGGCTATCGGTTTTTCCTGCACCATGGTTGCACGGTTTGGTTGAGCTTTAGTCGCGGAAACAACTGCAGGAGTTGAGACCGAGGCATTCCGTGTGGCAAAAGGTACAGCAATGGGTTGGTGATTAACTGGAATGCTTTGAGTGGAAGCGCTCGCGCGAGCCGTTGCAGGCACTGCTGCAGGGCGAATGTTATCCAAAGCGCCAGGATGTGTTTTTACGCGGTTGCTATAGAAAAAGAAGTAAACGAAGGCTGCGCCCGCCACAAGTAAGCCCAACAACATCAAGCCTAATTTAAGCAAAGGATTCCCGTCTTTCTCCGCAGCTGCATCGGTATTGGTCTGCTCCCCAGTAGCTGCTGGAGATAGCACAACTGGTTCAGCATTAACGGCTGTAACAAAGCGGTTAATTTGATCTTGATTGAGGAAACCTGGGTCCGCCTGGACTTCAGCTAAGGTTGCCTCGGCTTGGCTGCCCAGTTCTTGATAAAGCTGCTGCGCTTTAGCTTGGTCAAAAGTCAAGTTGTAATTGGTAATAACCATGCGCAGGTAATCTACGCGCAGATCTGGGCGCATAGTTTCGGCATTGGTATCCACCCATTGTACGGGCCAGATCACCCAGCCGATGAGTAAACCCACAAGTAAGCCTAAAATTGCAGCTGAAATCGCTAACTTTTTGGGTTCCTGTAGTTCGGTTTTGATGGTGTCGATGATGTTTTCCATGTTCCTGCACCTCTTTTAATAGTAAAACTATTCCTAAAGATGCAGGATTCATACCAATTTAGCTTTCCTGAGGTTGCAGCTCTTCAAGGTCAAACACATTTTCGCAATTGAGGCAGCGGGCATGATGTTTATTTTGTGCCACCAGCGTTCCCGCGCAATTGGGGCATGCTTTTTCTAGCGGTTGGTTCCAAGATGTAAAGTCGCACTCTGGGTAACGCGAGCAGCCGTAAAAGACCCTCCCTTTGCGGGTTCGCTTTCGTACAACTTCACCTTCTTTGCACTTGGGGCATTTGATCCCAATGGTTTCTAAGTAGCTTTCGGTATAGCGGCAGGTTGGGAAGTTGCTGCAGCTAATAAACTTGCCAAATCTCCCATTACGCAAGACCAGCTCATGGCCACATCGTGGGCATTCACGTCCGAGTCTTTCTGGTTCGATTTTAGTAACCGGCATATTTTCTTTGGCATGTGCTAAGCTGGCTTCGAAGGGACCATAAAATTCCCGCATCACCTCCACCCAATCCACTTTTCCATTGGCAATTTCATCCAGCTGCTCCTCCATTTCTGAAGTAAAACCGATATCCACAATCGCTGGGAAATACTCTACGAGTAAGTCGTTGACGATAAAACCAACTTCTGTGGGAATCAGACGTTTCTTTTCCATGGTGACGTAACCGCGTGCTTGAATGGTCGAAAGGATTGGAGAGTACGTTGATGGACGCCCAATCTTATTCTCTTCCAAAACCTGTATGAGCGAAGCTTCACTGAAGCGTGGCGGCGGTTGGGTAAAGTGTTGCGATGGATCCACCTTAATCAGCTCTTGCTTTTGACCCTCCGCCATTTCCTCCAAGGGCAAATCCGCTTCTTCTTCCTGTTCGGACTCGTCCTCATTTTTGGCTTCTTCATAAACTGCCTTGAAGCCATTGAAGATTAACTTACTTGAGGTGGCACGGAATAGATAATTATTCTTTTCCGACTTTCCGGAAACCTCTACTGTGGTAATCTCCAAAATGGTAGGCGTCATCTGCGAAGCGACAAAGCGCTTCCAAATCAGGTTGTAAAGCTGGTATTGATCGTTAGTCAGATACTGCTTAATTTCAGCTGGTTTATACATTACGGAGGTTGGGCGGATAGCTTCGTGAGCTTCCTGTGCGGATGCGGCTCGGGTTTTATACTGCGGCACTTGCTCAGGTAAGTATTCATCTCCGAAGTTTGCTTTAATATAAGAGCGTGCCTCGGCAATGGCTTTAGGTGCAACATGCACAGAGTCCGTACGCATATAGGTTATCAAGCCTGTTTCACCGCCATTACCAATATCGATGCCCTCGTAGAGCTGCTGTGCAAGAGCCATGGTCTTCTTCGCTGAAAAGCCCAAACGCCGCGAGGCATCCTGTTGCATAGTGCTGGTGATGAAAGGTGCAGAGGGTTTAATATTCTTTTGCGACTGTTTGATGGAATCCAACTGGTAAGCTGCTTGAAGTAAATCTTTCACCACTTGGTTAGCAGCATCTTCATTAGGCAAGTCCAGGTCTTGACTATTGATTTTCTTTAGGCTGGCTGTGTAAGTTTTTTTGCTGCCCTCAGGGGTAAAAACCGCAGAAATCAACCAATATTCTTGGGGGATAAAATCTTGAATTTCACGTTCGCGCTCCACAATCAAGCGTAAAGCCACCGATTGCACTCGACCCGCAGAAAGCCCGCCATGAACTTTATTCCACAAAATCGGGCTGACGCTATAGCCAACCAGCCGATCGAGGATTCTGCGCGCTTGCTGTGCGTTGACCAGATCCATATCAACCTCGCGTGGATGAGCAAAAGCTCCATCAATAGCTTCCTTTGTGATTTCGTGAAAGACTACACGTTCGGTTTTCTCCGGTGGGATACCTGCTGCATCCATCAGGTGCCAGGCAATCGATTCGCCTTCGCGGTCCGGATCTGTTGCCAGATATACTTTAGAGCTTTCCTCGGCTAATTGCGCAATCTCTTTAACTAAAGGACGCTTTTCATTAGGGACTCGGTATTTAGGCGCGAAATCATGTTCCACGTCCACACTCAACTGAGACTTAAGCAAATCCCGGACATGCCCCACTGAAGCCACCACCGTGTAATCATTCCCTAAGAACTTACCAATGGTTTTCGCTTTGGCAGGCGACTCAACAATGACCAATTCTTTCCCGGATGCCCCCCGTGTAGCAAGTCCACTCTTCTTGCTCTTTTTTGATCGTTCGCCTTTTTTCGGCTTGTTTGCTTTCAACTGGCTAGCCTTAGGCTCACGGATCTGTGGCTTGCTATGCTTGGTTGCCGGAGAAACTTTCGGCTGCTCCATGCCCGCGTGGGCTTCAGTCATCCCCATGCGAGAAACTGTGGTTCCGCACACCGCGCATTCCCCTTTGGTAATGGGCTTGCCATTCACCGTAAAGCTTGCTACGGGATTAACCATCTCCCGCTTTTGTTTACATTTCATACAATATGCTTCCAAAAATAACTCCTCGTCTACCTTCTTTAAAAACGCACCTATCATACCACAAGCATTTTTACCAGCTGCAAGAGCTGGAAATGCTTTGTATAAGTTTACGATCTTAATAGAGGTTAATCGATTTTCCAGCTTTGAATTGCGGCGTATTCCATTCCCTTAACGCGCTCGACCAAACCTTTCAACTCCATGAGTGTGAGCTGGGCGGTCAGCTTTTCAATGCTTGTATCCATTTTTTGGCATAAATCATCAATATGTAATGTATCGGCACCGAGTGCGCTCAGTACACGCGCTTCTTCTGCATCTAAATCTGGCTCATCAGCTTTCGGCAAACGCATTTGCTTAGGCAGGTTGAGGTTCTCCAGGATCACAGCAGGGCTCGTAAGAGGAATAGCGCCGGCTGCCAGCAGATTATTCGTACCGCGGCTCATCGGTGAGAGCACCGAGCCAGGTACAGCAAAAACATCCCGTCCTTGATCAGCACTAAATTTGGCGGTAATCAAGGCACCGCTTTTTTCGCCTGCCTCAATCACCACAGTTCCACGCGAGAGCCCAGATATGATGCGATTGCGCGGCGGAAAGTTGATCCCATCCGGTTTCGTCCCCGGAGCATAATCGCTGACGATGGCTCCGTGTTCCTTTATCCGCTCCGCCAGCCGGCGGTGCTCCGGCGGATAGATGATATCAACTCCGCTCCCCAGCACCGCGATCGTCCTGCCTCCGGCTTCGATCGCTGCCTGGTGCGCCAGCCCGTCCACCCCACGCGCCAAACCGCTCACCACCGTCACCCCGCTTTGAGCCAGGTAGGCGGCAGTATCCTGCGTGATTTGCTTGCCATAAGAGGTAACGTTCCGTGTACCCACGATCGCCACCGCAAGGTCGTCCTGGACAGTTATTGTGCCTTTGTAATATAAAACCGGCGGCGGTTGAGCAATTTCTTTCAGATATCGCGGGTAAGCCTCATCCTCCCAGGTCAGAAAGCTAATATCCTTCGACCGCAGTTGTTCCGTCAGGGCGAGCGGATCTAGGCTTTCGCGTTTTTCGAGGATGTCGCGGACGTTTTTCTCAGAAAGACCAGCGGCGAGCAGCTCCGCGCTGTCTGCCTCCCACGCCCTGCTGAGTTCGCCAAAAAAAGAGAGCAGCTTCCGGAACCGGACCGCTCCAATGCCTTTTACGTGGCTGAACGCCAGCCAAAAACCCGTCTGGTCCATCACCCGCGCAGCCCTTCCAACAGGCGGACTTCCAATCGTTTTTGGTCGAGATCGACCTTCTGGATCACCTCTGGAATCGCGGGAATAAGCAATTCCTTGCCATCCGGTTGGTCGATGATGTAAACCTCATTCGCGCCAGTTTCCATGATAGCCGCTAGTACGCCGAGCTTTTCTTCCCCCTCCCAGACCGTCAAACCGACCAATTGGTGGTGGTAGTATCTGCCTTCTGGCAGGCTGGGGAGATCCTTTACCGCGGCGAAAACGTCTTTGCCGGTCAGTTCCCGCGCGCTTTCAAGATTATCGTAGCCTTCCAGCTTCAGGAGCATCAGGTTGTTCTTCCAGCGCGTGGCGATGACCTTACGCGCCTGGTACTCGGAGCCAACAT
>ERZ1026810.759-NODE-759-length-15200-cov-6.058449_pt1 | contig 15200 bp, 16 predicted proteins | sample MGYA00520872_ERZ1026810 | MGnify/ENA primary metagenome ERZ1026810 (study PRJEB33270, sample SAMEA104284477) | anaerobic digester metagenome | biome: Anaerobic digester microbiome; feature: mesophilic sludge digester; material: Anaerobic digester biomass | place... | reverse complement strand
GGCGTCACGCGCGAAGGCAGACCGGGTAATAAGGAGGTGCGACTCGCTGTAACGAATTATGGTGGTGAAGTGCCAAGCAGGAGGTGTAGTAACTCAGAGGAAAAAGGCAACGGTGAAAGCGGTGGGACGAAGGTGTAGTTTTTTTTTTCAAGCAGAAGACGGCATACGAGATGCTCAGGAGTCTCGTGGGCTCGGAGATGTGTATAAGAGACAGACCCGGACAGACGACAGGAGCTTGTCACAAAGTACAATGAGCTTTTCAATTCCAACCGTCCCCGTGAGTACGACGGCTCGCATATTGTGTTCAGCGGTATGAACCCCGAAATCAAGCTCCGTGAACATCAGCGGGGTGCCGTTGCTCACATTCTCTACGGCGGGAACACCTTGCTTGCACACGAAGTTGGCGCAGGCAAGACCTTTGAAATGGTCGCCGCCGCTATGGAAAGCAAACGCCTTGGGCTTTGCCAAAAGCCGCTGTTTGTCGTTCCCAACCACTTGACCGAACAATGGGCAAGTGAGTTCCTCCGTCTTTATCCTTCTGCCAATATTCTTGCCGCAACCAAAAAGGACTTTGAGCCGAGAAACCGCAAAAAGTTCTGCGGCAGAATTGCCACCGGCGACTATGATGCCATTATCATCGGGCACAGCCAGTTTGAGCGTATTCCTGTTTCCCAGGAGAGACAGGAGCGACTTCTGCAGGAGCAGATTGCGGAGATTGAGGAGGGCTTGGAAGAACTCAAGGCGAGCCGAGCCGAACGCTTCACAATCAAGTCCTTGGAGAGAACCAAAAAGGGCTTGGAGACAAGACTACAGAAATTGCAGGACAGTTCCCGCAAGGATGATGTAATCACCTTTGAACAGCTCGGCGTTGACCGTCTGTATGTGGACGAGGCACACAATTACAAGAATTTGTTCCTCTACACGAAGATGCGAAACGTGGCAGGTCTTTCGACCACCGATGCACAGAAGTCCTCGGATATGCTGCTTAAGTGCCGTTATATCGACGAGATAACCGACAACCGAGGCGTGGTATTCGCAACGGGCACGCCCTACGCATCACCTTATCAACACTAAAAAATACCGAAATTCCGCACTTTTTCAAATGCTGAATCTCACCTCAATACCTGTTTCATCGGATATAAGCACGACATCGATCATAGCTGCCGCTACATCGTGCTTTTCCTGAACCGTCAGTTTATCCCACTGCTTCATAGGTTCTTCCAAAGGCTTTGTGTCGATTGCTTTACGCTTACGGCACATAGTCTGCATTTTTTTATCGAGCTCCGACTTCTGTTCGTGCAGGGCGCTCACACGCTTCTGAATGTAGTCAAAGAGTACGCTGTCCGCATCAGCGAGCTTTTCCATGAGCTTCTGGATCTCACCGTCAATGCGAATGATCTCCGTCTTGATACTCTCTGTTTCGGTGTCGGGCTTGCTGTCCTCACGCTTTGCGATCTTGAGCTGTTCAATACGCTTCTGCATTTCTTTCAGCACAGCGTCCTCGACCTGTCTCGGCTTTAACTGAATGGGCGGAGTGGGACAGCCGTTCAGCGTGAACTTGCCGTAGTCGATGAAGCGATGATACACCACACCTTTTCTGTTCGCACAGTGATTGAAGTGCATTGCATATCCGCAGCAGGCACATTTCACCATACCCACAAGCCAAGAATTCATAGCCTTGCCGTTTGTCGGAAACTTGCTCTGGTGCGATTTTCTGTCCTGCACTCTCAGCCACGTTTCCGCAGGCACAAGCCCCTCATGGTAGGCTACCTTGACGAAATGCGTGTCATCAAGACCAGCGTGGACAAACAAGCCGTGAATGCCGTCATAGGCTTCGATCTCATCAAGCATTTCATATCCTTTGGAAAGAAAATAGCGGTAGACCTCTTTATCCGCACGAACATACAGCGGATTTTCGAGAATACGGCTCAGGTGCGACCTGTCAAGATTTGAAATGCCTGTTTTCGTGCGTGGTGTCGGTCTTGAAGCATTGATACCGTTCTCAGTCATGTATCGGATAATATCGGTCAGAGAATTTTCAGGGTGCTGATACAGGTCATACGCCACACGCACCGCCTCGGCATTCTCCGAGGGAACAAGCACTGAGCCTGTTTTACCGCCCACTGTTCTTCTTTCGGGAGTATAGCCGAACTGAACTTTACCACCCTGATAAAAGCCCGTTTCTCTTGCCTTAGTCTGGAAAGCATCGGCTACACGGGCAGCGATAGTCTCACGCTCAAACTCTGCGAAGTTCAGCAGATTGTTTCGCATCATACGCCCCTCTTTTGTCTCCGTATTGAACGGCTCGGAGAGGGAGTAAACGGTCACGCCGTAGCGGTCAAGCTCGTCTGTAATGTTGAGATATTCACGCATATTTCTTGAAAATCTATCGTACTTTTTCACGATAATTCTGCTGATAAGTCCCTCACGGGCATCGCTCATCATCTGCATAAATGCGGGACGGTGCATCACATCTTTGCCCGACTTGCCGTCATCGCAATAGATACGATAATCACTGTCACCGACAAATCTGATACACTCCTCCTTTTGTGCGGAAATGGACAAGCTGTTGTTGCCCTTATCCTTGTCACTAACGGATCTACGAACGTAAATTGCCGTGATACCGTCATTTGTTTTAGTTGTTCTTTTCATTGTTGACCTCCAATTGCGTTTGCAATCGGACGGTTGGTTTTACATCTATATCATAGCGCAACCGTCCGAAAATTGCAACAGCGTTCTTGTAACTGTAATCATTTTTCGGCAGATTGCCAGATCATTCAGTTGTTTCTTCTGTTCCATTGCGGCGCATTGCACCGAGGAAAATATCATACATCTTGTTGATCTTCTGCTGCCTGATAGTATCATTCACATTATCGGGATAAGTTACCCTGACTTTGATACCCTCATCAGACACATAGTCAACTGCCTTCTCTCTTTTCTCTACGGCAGATGTTGTATTCAAATTTTAGTCCTTTCCGACAGCTTTATCTTTCTCGCTGTCTGTCATTTCGGGTTTGGTTATCAGCATCATCGCATCTTTCAGCTCATGCTGGATCGTGTAAGTGTCGCAGTACCAGTTATCGACATAACGCTTGCAGACAGCAAGCTGAATATCCATAGGTCTGCGGCGGAGCGTACCCTCTGTCATACGCAGGAGCTTTGCAACGGCAGGCAGGAAATAAAGACATTCATCGCCCTTATGCTCCGCTATCTCGTCACGCTGTACGGCATAATCGTCCGAAGTGAATTTTGCAATGATCTCATCAACGGACTCCTTGTAAATGCCGTCATAGTTGAACAGCATACGCTCTTTGTCGAAACGCCCTTTGAATGGGATACCGCTTGCAGCGAGGGCAATGCTTATCAGCTTTCCCTTGTCGGTATTTATCGTAACATATTCCTTGTTGTTGCTCTCATAATCGTCACCAACGAGGAAGACATAGTCACTCATTCAAAGCCCCCTTTCCGTCAATTACCGCCTGAGTAGCTATGGGGAAAACTGCTGTGCTTGACGGCAGTATCGTCCTGCTTGTCCGCATCGTCCGTGACCGAGGAAGTGCTGTCCGCATCATCATCGGACTGCTCACCCTCACGGAGCTTTTCAAGCTGTTCATGCTCATGCTCGATAGCGGAGAACAGTTCCTTGCCGCTCAGCTTGTACTTGTCGGACAGGAACATAATGTAGAGCTTATTGTACTCTGCCTTATCCTTATCAAGCTCCTTTGTCTCGTCAGCGATAGTTTTCTCACGCTTGGCGATCTTCTTTTCGAGTTTCGCCAGCTTGTCAGCGATAGAAGTTGTAGCCATATCATCACCACCATTCTGAAATTTTAGTCGAGCCGAACTACTCAGCCCCATACTAAAATTATAGCGCACTTTCGGGGTGAAAGTCTATTCGCAGTGCGCATGAAGTTGAGTGCGCCATAAAACTTTTCTTATCGTGAAAATGATATGGGGAATTTTGATTTGGACAGGCAGACATAAGAAAAAGCTGCGGAGCGGAGTTCGCTCACACAGCTTCAATCATTTGTTGAATATAATCCCAGATCCACCACTATTTCTGTACCCGTCAAATAGCAAAACTCAATTATATCGTGTGAGAATCCTATAACCCTATCATAATTCTCATTATCTGAGCAAGGAAATATTTGTATGCTAAATGTCACATTGTACATCTCTTTGATTTTTAGTAATTCATATACATGAGGTTTCAGCTCATTTACGATACTCTCACACTGTAAAAAGCGATTGGTTTCAGGCTCTATTCTCTTGCAAGCATACCATGATGAAAAGTTGTATCTACTCTTTTGGTTTGGCTTTAATTCACCGTATTTCATTACTTCAAAAGGGATTATGCCAAGCATTTCTGTAATCAAATCTGGATCAAAGCCACTATTATTTTCTGGAATAAAGCCTTTTGTGAAATCCAAATATCCTGCACTCTGTATCATAAAAAAAGCGTAACAAGAAGTATTCTCTATGTTCATTCTATTCTCCTATACTTCGATTTGATTATCACTCAGGTTCACACCTAAATTATACCACAGCACCCCCGAAAAAGCAATCCCATTTCCGAGAAATACCCCTCCAAAATCACCGTCATCATCAACAGAAATCCCGTGTTGAAACTATGCAAGAGAGAATCGCCATGAACAAACTGTAAACTTTTCAGGAAATCATGCCCGAAACCTCAAATTTCACGGTAGATAAGTAGAGGGGTATTTTCATGGGCGGTCATACGGGGCAGAAATTTGAATGTAACGATAAGCATATCGACATTCAAAATCGGCTCAGGGAGAGCCGAGAAAATAGTTTCACCAGACTGCCGCCCACCCAGCATCATAACTGCGCCGAACCCCGGTAAAATACCCTTAGAGCCGTGCGGATACAGAGAAAAGTCGCATAGCTCCAAACACGCAGGAGCGTGAAAAGAGCCGTAGGAACGGCAAAAATAAAGACACGGGCGGTCACGCCCGACATATTTCACAAGCACGGTATAAAGTATTACGATTATGGAAAATCGTAAACTTTATACGGCTTGTCAGGGGAAAATTCCCCTAAGACCCCTGAGAGCGATTGCAGGAGCAATCGAAGAACGGCGGCAGAACCGCCGAGAAAGCGAGGACAACAGAATGTCACTATTCAAAAAATCGGGCGAGGGCTTCCTTGCAAAGCTGTTCAAGCACAAGCAAGTCGGGGAACTTGCGGAAGAACTTGCCCACACCTATGCGGACGAAATGCAGGAAGAATTGCAGTCCGAAAATGACGAGCCTACCACCGCCGAGGACACCGCAGCCGAGCCTGTCCCAATGCTCGAAGTCACGGAAACAGGAGAGGTTGACTTCACAGAACCGCCCGAAACCACCGAGGGCGAATCACCACCGCAGGACACCGAGCCGAGCGAAGTACGCAAGCACCTGATAACATTCAGAGTGAACGACATGGAACTTGAGGCGATCAACCGCCGATATGCTGAAACATCATTCAAAAGCAGGGGCGATTTTTGCAGATATTCTGCACTCACCGTGATGAACGTGGAGGAAGATACCGAGGACATCAAACAGATAGCGAGGTATATTTCCTCTATCTCCAATTCGTTCAATCAGGTAGCCCACCGTGTCAACAAAGGCGGCAAACTTTACGATGAAGATATTGCCGATATGAAAGAGAGGTTAGAGGAAGTTTGGCAGTTACTCGTATCCATACGATCCACACGGGAACATACGGTGCAATTGCTTATATCTGCAACCCAGACAAAACCGCAGACGGCAAATATGTTGTTAGCAACCTGTGCGTATCTACTCCATGTGGTGCATCAGAACAGTTTAGGAATATCAGGCAGTCAGTTGGTACAGGGCGATGCCGAAGCGAATGCCAGCACATAATACAATCGTTCGCCCCCGGTGAAGTCACTCCCGAACGGGCTTTGCTTATCGGGCAGGAACTTTGCAAGGCACTTTTTAATGACGAGTATCAGTATGTTTTAGCCGTTCATTGCGACCATGAACATATCCATAATCATGTGATAGTAAACAACGTAAATTTCTACACGGGCAAGACCTTTGAAACCGAGCATAATCAGGGTAAGATACCCGACAGAGCGTGGAGCAAACTCCGCACCATTTCAGACGAGCTATGCAAGAAACACGGACTATCTATCATCGAGAATCCGCATCTTTCAAAGGGCAAGAGCCATTGGGAGTGGGAGCTTGACAAGCAGAATTTGTCGTGGAAAGAACAGCTTAAAAGAGCCATTGACGAGGTTATCAAGGTCAGTGAGGATTTTGAGGATTTCCTTGCAAAGTGTGCTGATTTCGGGATATTGGTTGACTACAATCCCGACCATAAAATTGACCTGAAATTTATGCTTGCAGAGCAGAAAGAGCGTAATCCGAGGGCGAAGTTTACAAGAGCGAAAACGCTGGGCTACTTCTACGAGAGCCAGCAGATCAAAAGGCGTATCGAGAGTTACAAGTACCAAATGTCACACCGTCCGACAGCGAGAATTATCCGAACCACAGCGGAGAAATTCCAACAGTCTCAGGGCTTGACGAATTGGGCAGACCGTGAGAATATGAAGGCGGCAAGCAAAGCACTCAACGAGATGACGGCAAGCAATTCTACGCTTGAAGAATTGGAGAGTGCAGCTCTCACTGCTTTTTCACAAAGAATGGCTGCCAAAAGCGAACAATCCGCCCTCCGCAAGAAGTGGGACGAGATACAAGAGCTGTTACCGCTTGTCGAGGAAGTCATCAAGTATACAGACATTCACAAGAGATACAAGTCGCTCATGGGCAAGGAGCAGACCAAATTCGGCAAGCAATGCGCCTATGAATTGTCGGAGTATGACAGGCTTTTTGCAAAAATCCGTGAGATCATTCCGGAGGGAAAAGTCCCGTCACCTGAACTCCTGCGTAAGCAATTGGAGAAGATTCAGGAGCAGTACAACGAGCAGTCAGCCAAGTATGATACCGCCAAGAAAGAAGCGGACAGGCTTGCCCAGCAGATACAGAAAAAGCGGCAGAGCCAAAAGACGCTCGACCGCTACTTACAGAACGAACAAGCTGCCAAGAGAAAGAAAGGTCAGCTTGAATAAAGAAAGGAATTTTTATGAGTAGAATAGGTTATATCCGTGTTTCCACGGAACATCAGGAGACAGCAAGACAGCAGGAGATCATGTGCGACTATCAGGTTGACCGCATTTTCTCCGAGAAGATTTCGGGAGCGAACAAAGACCGCCCACAGCTCAGGGCAATGCTTGACTATGTGCGTGAGGGCGATACGCTCTATATCGAGAGTATCAGCCGTTTAGGACGCTCCACAAAGGACTTACTGAACATCATCGACACCCTTACCGACAAAGGGGTAACACTCGTCAGCCATAAGGAGAATATCGACACGGACACTCCTACGGGCAAATTCATGTTGACCGTGTTCGCTGCACTCTCTCAGCTTGAAAGAGAACAGCTCAAACAGCGACAGCGTGAGGGCATCGAGATCGCCAAAGCACAGGGCAAGTACATAGGCAGAAAGCCCATTGAAATCGACTGGACGAGGTTCGGGCAGCTCTATGGGGAATGGAAGTCCAAGAGTATCACGGGGCGTGACTTTATGCGGAGAATGGGCTTGTCGGCTAACACTTTTTACCGACGTGTCAGGGAGTATGAAGCAGAACATGGGACAGCCGAGCCGACCTCTGCTTGAAAGCACTCTAAAACGAACGGAAACGCCCCTCAGAGCCGTCCGAGACTGCGGAGTGTAAAACTAACCACCTGAAAAGAAAAGACCTGAGAAGTGCTTGTAAGCATATCTCAGGTCTTTGTCCGTTATTCAGTTCCAATAGAGTATGCTGTCATTTTGGCGCGCGCCATAATTCCGATATGGACTTGTGTGGAACGGATTACAGGTGTTCCAATAGACTACGGTCAAGCAACACACATCAATATTGTGCCTTAACGAAATCTTAACACCGTAACCGTAATCTTAACAGCACCTTAACCGCTCATGTGATATAATAAAGCTATCATTTGGACGAGAGGTGTACGATGTTACATAAAAATAGAGTGAAAAACAGAAATCATATGACTTCATTTCAGGTCATCATTATCAGTTTCTTTTGCCTGATTCTGGTAGGTACGCTGCTTCTGATGCTGCCGATCTCATCAAGGCAGCGGTGTGTGACTTCATTCCCTGATGCAATGTTCACGGCCGTTTCAGCTACCTGTGTGACCGGGCTTGTTGTAAAGGATACTGCTACATACTGGTCTCTGTTCGGACAGGCGGTCATTTTGACACTGATACAGATCGGAGGTATGGGCGTTATCACCATAGGTTTAGCTATTATCAGAGCATCAGGCAGGAAGATAGGTCTGTGGCAGCGCAGTACAATGCAGGAATCCATCTCCGCACCGCAGGTTGGCGGTATCGTGAAGCTGACAGGCTTTATCCTCAAAACATCACTTATCATAGAGCTGATCGGTGCAGCATTGCTTGCACCTGTTTTCTGCAGGGACTTTGGTATTGCAAAGGGGCTATGGTTCTCTTTGTTTCACAGCATATCGGCTTTTTGCAATGCAGGCTTTGATCTGTTCGGCGTCAGAGAACCCTTTTCCTCTCTGACCTCTTACCACAGCAATATCTATCTCAATCTCATCATAATGCTGCTGATCATCACGGGTGGTATCGGATTTCTCGTCTGGGGTGATATCGGAACGCACAAGCACAGGATCGGACGCTTCTCACTGCAAAGTAAGGTCGTACTGATGACTTCGGCTGTCCTGATCGTACTGCCCGCGCTGTATTTCTTCTTCTATGAGTACGACAATGAGGGGATCCATGACCGGGTGATCCATTCCCTGTTTCAGTCTGTCACGACCCGGACCGCAGGCTTTAACACAACTGATCTTGCTGCTATGGACGAATCGGGTACTGCCATTATGATCATTCTGATGCTGATCGGCGGCTCTCCCGGTTCCACTGCAGGCGGTATGAAAACGGCAACTTTTGCTGTCCTGTTTCTTTCTGCGATCACAGTGTTCAGCCGCAGAAATGATGTGCAGTGCTTCAAAAGAAGAATATCCGATGAAGCAGTCCGCAGTGCAGGCGCTGTTTTGTTTATGTATCTTGTATTGTTCTTTACAAGCGGTATCATTATCAGCAGAGTGGAAGATCTTCCGCTGCTGACCTGTCTGTTTGAAACGGGCTCAGCTATCGGTACTGTAGGGCTGACACTCGGCATTACAAGCAGTCTGTCTGCTGTATCCCGTGTGATACTGATGATACTGATGTTTTTCGGGAGAGTTGGAGGACTGACACTTATTTATGCTGCTCTGCCATCAGCAGACGGTCAGAATTCACGCTTACCGCTTGAAAAAATATCCGTAGGATAAGGAGTCTTATATATGAAAACAGTTTTAATTATCGGAGTAGGACAATTCGGCAGTCATATTGCCAGACGCATGGAGGAGCTGCGGTGTGAAGTCATGGCAGTAGATGAAAATGAGGAGCGTATCAACGAGATCCTGCCCTATGTGACCAACGCAAGGATCGGTGACAGCACCAATGAGGAATTTCTCCGTTCGCTTGGAGTAGGAAACTATGATGTATGTATCGTTGCCCTCGGCAGCCTGTTTCAGTCCTCTCTGGAAACAACATCTTTGCTCAAGGAGCTGGGGGCAAAGAAGGTCATATCCCGTGCGACAAATGATGTACAAATGAAATTCCTGCTTAAAAACGGAGCCGATGAGGTTGTCTATCCTGAGATGCAGATGGCACTTCGCATCGCTACAAAATATGCTTCAGACAGCATTCTTGATTTTATTCATCTGGATAACAATTACTCGATCTATGAACTGAAAGTGCCGAAGGACTGGTTCGGAAAGTCGCTTTCACAGATCGATATACGAAAGAAATTCAAGTTCAATATTCTGACGATCAAACGTGGAGCAGAGGTATTTATCCCTGCACCGGACACCGTAATAAAAACTGATGACATTGCATTTGTCATAGGTGAGGTTCGGGATATCCAGAAATGTTTCAGAATTTAGGAGATGATCGTGTGAGAGATATTCTGCTTGCACTGTCTGTAGGAGCAATGTTTCTCTACGGCTTTTACATTATGAAAAAAGTTGATGAATTCCTCGAGGAGATACAAAAGAACAGCAGCCCTGAACAAGAAGCATCAGAAGACGCTGTTGACGAACACAAAAGTGATATGTTATAATAACAAGGGTGATCCTTATGACTGCTGAATCTATCAAAAAATCTAAATCATTGTCTGTGTTCAAAGACTCCGCCGTATGTCTTGTGGTGCTGACCGCTGCAACCCTTGCCGGGTATGCTTTCAAAGCCTTTCATCTTGCCGATGCGGATATCATTATACTGTATATCATCGCTGTACTTGTGATATCCATTTTCACGTCTAAGATACAGTTTTGTCTGATCTCATCGGTAGTGGGCGTTGTGCTTTTTAACTACTTCTTCACCTATCCTGAGTTTTCTCTTTCAGCTCACGATGCAGGCTATCCCGTCACATTTGTTACGATGTTTATTACAGCATTTATTGCAGGAACGCTTGCCAATAAGCTCAAACGCAATATTCTGATCGCCGAGCAGAATGCCCGTGAAAAGGAGGGGGCAGCACTTCTGGCGCAGAATGAACAGCTTAGAGCTAATATGCTCCGTTCCATATCCCATGACCTCAGAACACCGCTTACTTCCATATCGGGAAATGCAAGCACGCTCATTTCGGGCGGCGATACGCTTGATGAATCAGCACGTCAGCAGATATACACGGATATTTATTCCGAATCTATGTGGCTTATCGGAATGGTGGAAAATCTCTTATATGCCACACGAATTGAGGACGGCAGAATGCAGCTCAATATCTCGGTAGAGATACTTGATGACATCGTGCAGGAGGCTGTCAGACACACCGAACGCACTCACTCAAAGCGAAATATCATAGTAGATATGCTTGACGAGATAATCCCTGTCATGGCAGATGCGAACCTTATCGTTCAGGTCATAGTCAATCTTATGGATAATGCAGTCAAGTACAGTGATGAAAATTCTGATGTTACCGTTACTGTGCGCCGTGAAAATGCGTATGCAGTGATATCCGTGTCCGATCACGGCACAGGTATCTCCGATGAAGAAAAGGAAAAGGTATTTGATATGTTCTATACGGGCGGAAGCCGTTCCTCAGACAGCAGAAGAAGTCTTGGGCTGGGACTTGCACTGTGCAGGTCAATTATTACTTCACACGGCGGTACTATATCTGTCAGCGACAATATACCAAACGGTACAGTTGTCAGCTTTACTCTGCCAATAGGAGAGGTCGATCTGAATGAATGAATATCTTGTTCTGGTGGTGGAGGATGACAAGCCTATCAGAAATCTTATAACAACCACTCTTAAAATGAATGATTATCGCTTTATCACCGCCGTCAGGGGCAGAGAAGCGGTCATGCTCAGCGCTTCGCACAAGCCTGACATCATCATACTTGACCTTGGACTGCCCGACATTGACGGCGTTGAGGTCATAGAGCATATACGCACTTGGAGCGATGTTCCTATCATCATAGTCAGTGCAAGGAGCGAGGACAGGGATAAGATAACAGCACTTGACAAAGGTGCAGACGATTACCTGACAAAACCTTTCTCTGTCGATGAGCTTCTCGCAAGGCTCAGGGTGATACAAAGGCGGCTTATGAAGTCCGAAAATATCTCGGTCACGGAGTTTGTCAACGGCAGATTGCGGATAGACTATGTTTCGGGCTGTGTTCACCTTGATGATGAAGAACTTCACTTGACACCGATAGAATACAAGCTGCTTTGCCTGCTTGCCAAGAATGTCGGCAAGGTGCTGACACATAAGTACATTATCCAAAGTGTATGGGGAACTCCTGCGGATAACAGCGAAGCCTCCCTGCGTGTATTCATGGCTACCCTGCGAAAAAAGCTGAGTGACAGCAGTCAGGCGTTGATACAAACACATATCGGTATTGGGTATCGTATGATGAAATTATAGCTTTAGGGAGCAGTACAAAGCAGACACTTTATTTGATGATCTGTATTGCCTTCAATGGCTGCAAAAACAATTGAACTTATTTTTTCTAAAGGAAATAAGGGCAATGCCTTCCACTCACGGAGGACATTGCCCTTTTCCTTATGCTGTGATCATATCAGTCCTGAATCTCCTGCATCATAGTCGCACCGCCCCTGAAGCAAATCTTGTAGGCAGCTCTCATTTAAATCATATTTTTTTAGTATTCCTGACTCGATTGATCGTTCGTTCAAATTCACCGCTGTCGAGCCATTCGGCAAGAAAGAACTGTTCAAGCATAGGGACTGTGCAGGAATAGAATCCGACAGTCTGTTCATATAGAGGCAGCAGTTTCTCAGGCAGAAGCATATAGGCAACACGAAGTGAGGGAGCGATAGTCTTTGAGAAGGTGTTGATGTATATGACATGATCGTTTTCCGACTGTGCAAACAATGTCTGCGGTGCTGTTCCGTTCAGAGTGTATTCAGAATCATAGTCATCCTCAATAATGACCGCATTCCTCTGATACGCCCATTCCAGATAGACCTGTCTGCGCTTAGCAGAAGCAGTTACGCCACTTGGAAAGCTGTTGAAAGGCGTGACATGGAGGATCTCTGCACTTGTTCTGATGAGTTCATCAGTACGGATACCCTCTCCGTCCATTTCAAGCATATCACAAACAGCGCCGTTTGCCTTATAGACTGCTTCTATTTTTTCGTAAGAGGGCGATTCCAACGCAACGGTCTTTCCTCTGCCAAGCATCTGGATACAGATCCCGTACAGGTATTCAGCCCCCGAACCAATAATGACCTGTTCTCTGGATACATTGATATTTCTGCATCTTGAAAGATAGCGGCATATCGCATCACGAAGCTGTGAACAACCACCCTTTGGAGATTTCATCAGTATCCGTTCCCCGTAATCAAGGATCACTTTTCTCAGCATTGCTGCTACCGAGGAAAACGGAATATTGTCGTTATGCAGAATATGATCCCTGTCTATTTGAAAGATCGTCTCCTCTGTTGCAGAAACAGGGAAGAAGCTCTCGACAGCGTATTTCACATAGCAACCGCTTCGCAGACGCATTTCACAGAACCCTTCATCGCAAAGCAGTTGATAAGCGTGTTCTATCGTCGGGAGACTGACAAGACAATCTCTTGCAAGCTCTCGTTTTGAGGGGAGTTTTGCACCATGTACAAATGCTCCCGATATGATTCTATTGCGCAGTTCATTGTAGACCTGCATATAAGTCGGCACGCTACTTTCACGGTCAATTCGGATATGCATTTTCCCCACCTCTTACTTTGATTATACTACTTTCTTAGGCGTTTGGCAATCGTTTGAAAGAAATATTCATAAACTGTAAAATCCTCGGTCAGTTCCGGATGGAAAGCGGTTGCAAGCTGATTATCTTGTCTGACTGCAACGATCCTGTTATCGTGTGAAGCAAGAACTGTGACATTATCACGCACATTCGTTGCATACGGTGCGCGGATAAATGGCATTTCGATTTCTTTCCCTGCAAATATATCGACACAGCGAAAGCTGCCGAGCTGTCTGCCGTAAGCATTCCGATGCACAGATATATCCAATGTTCCAAAGCAAGGAGTACCGCCGCCTGATATTTCTTTTGCAAGAAGGATCATACCGGCACAAGTCCCAAAAACAGGCAAACCATTCTGTATCATTTCCTTTAACGGTTCAAGCAGGTCAAGCTCTGTCAGAAGTTTCCGCATCGCTGTACTTTCACCGCCCGGTAGGATCAGACCGTCAAGCTCCGTCTGAATGTCATGTCTCTTGCGTATCTCCACTGCCTCAGCACCAAGCTGACATACCTTTGCGGAATGCTCTGCAAAAGCTCCCTGTACTGCAAGTACACCTATCCGCATTATTTACCTCTTTCTTCCATAATGAGCTTGATCTCGCTCTCATTGATACCGACCATAGCTTCACCAAGTCCAGATGAAAGTTCAGCGATCAATTTTGCATCATTATAATTCGTAACAGCCTGTACGATCGCACTCGCACGTTTTACGGGATCGCCGGATTTGAAGATGCCCGATCCAACAAACACACCTTCTGCACCGAGCTGCATCATCAGTGCGGCATCGGCAGGTGTCGCAACACCGCCGGCGGCGAAATTTACGACCGGAAGTCTGCCCGTATCGTGAACCTGTTTCAGCAGCTCATACGGCACTTGAAGTTTCTTTGCTTCTTCATAAAGTTCGTCCTCACTGAGCGATACAGCATGACGGATCTGTGTATTCATCATTCTCATATGACGAACTGCCTGCACGATGTCGCCGGTACCAGGCTCGCCCTTTGTTCTTATCATAGATGCTCCCTCGGCAATACGGCGAAGGGCTTCACCAAGATCTCTGGCACCGCAGACGAACGGCACTTTGAATTTTCGCTTATCCACATGGAAAACATCATCGGCAGGCGAAAGCACCTCGCTTTCATCAATATAGTCGATCTCGATTGCTTCCAGTATTTGTGCTTCAACAAAATGACCGATACGGCACTTCGCCATGACCGGAATAGTCACAGCTTCCTGTATTGAACGGATCATAGCAGGATCGCTCATTCTTGACACGCCGCCGGCAGCCCTGATATCCGCAGGGATACGTTCCAGAGCCATAACTGCACACGCACCTGCTTCCTGTGCGATAACCGCCTGTTCAGGAGTGGTAACATCCATGATCACGCCGCCTTTGAGCATCTGTGCAAGTTCCTTGTTGAGCTGATATCTTTCTTCCATTATGAGTACCTCATTTCTGTTTTTTCTTATTATAGCAAAACTGGTCATATTTGCATATAACCAGTTGCGTTTTATTTTATGGTATCAGATGAAACATAGGAACAATCGAAATCTATGCCACAAAGCGGAATGATATTATCGTTTCATGCCAACAGCTTTACAGCAACGATCATTAAAAAATGACCTCCGGCACAACTATATGCCCTGTTCCTCCGCAGTATTTTGTGGTCGTGTTTATTATTTTCTGTGCTGTTTCGGTCAATAGTTTATCGGGAGTTGCGGCGTTGCCCTGAACGATATCAATCATTTGTATTCCTCCTTTCGTTTATTATCGTAAAACCAACCGTCCAAACATAACCCAAATAATCGTTGTTAAGGTGTTGCTTACGGCAC
>ERZ1026810.744-NODE-744-length-15520-cov-3.986617_pt1 | contig 15520 bp, 14 predicted proteins | sample MGYA00520872_ERZ1026810 | MGnify/ENA primary metagenome ERZ1026810 (study PRJEB33270, sample SAMEA104284477) | anaerobic digester metagenome | biome: Anaerobic digester microbiome; feature: mesophilic sludge digester; material: Anaerobic digester biomass | place... | reverse complement strand
TCTCGTTGTGTGCTTGCTGTTTCCGTCCTTCATACTCGTTTTTTTTTTTTTTTCAAGCAGAAGACGGCATACGAGATGCTCAGGAGTCTCGTGGGCTCGGAGATGTGTATAAGAGACAGGTAGTGAGGACTGCCCTTGGCCGCCTCGCCCATCTCGGCGGCGATCGTCGCGGTCAGCGTCCGGACGGGCTCGAAGAGGGAATGGGGGATGACGGCCGCGTTCCCGGTGACCATCATCACGGCCATCGTCTCGCCGAAGACCCGGCCGATGCCGAGCATGGCCGCGGCGATGATGCCCGGGAGGGCCCCGTGGATGATGACCCGGTGGAGCGTCTGCCAATGGGTCGCCCCGAGGGCCAAGGCTCCGTCCCGGTACTCGCGGGGGACGGCGTTGATCGCGTCCTCGGAGATGGTGATGATCGTCGGCAGGGCCATGAAAGCGAGCATCAGGGATCCGGAGAAAGCGGTTAACCCGGTCGGCAGATTGAGGAGGCTCTTCAGGAAAGGAACGAGGACGGTGATGCCGATGAAGCCGAGGACGACGGAGGGGATGGCCGAAAGGACTTCGACGAAGGACTTGAGTATCGCCCGGAGGCGCTTGGGAGCGACCTCGGCGATGTAGAACGCAGCGGCGATGCCGAGGGGGACGGCGATCACAACCGCCCCGGCTGTGACGAGCAGCGATCCGAGGATCAAGGGCAGGATGCCGAGCCGGGGCGGAGCGGAGATGGGATACCAAAGATGCCCGCCGAGAAATTCGCCCGGCGACGCCGTTTTCAGGACGGAAACGCCTTCCCGGAGCAGGAAGACGAAAATCAGAAGAACGAAGACGATCGAGGCGATCCCGCTGAGAAAGATGAGACGCTCGATCACGAACTCGCGGAGCCGGCGCGGGGAGAGCTTCATCGGACGGGCACAAAATCGGTCGCCCGGACGATTTCCTGGCCTTCCGGCGACAAGACGAAATCGAGGATGTCCTTGACCGTCCCGGACGGTCCGCCCCGGGTGAAAAAGTAAAGCGGCCGGGAGATCGGGTAGGCGCCGGATCGGACGGTCTCGATCGTCGGCGAGACGGCCGGGGAGCGGTCATCCCGGGACACGGAGAGGACCTTTTGCCGCGGACTGATATAGCCGAGGCCGTAATATCCGATCGCGTTTTCGTTTCTGGCCGTTTCCTCGGCGATGGCGTAAGACGAAGGCATCATCAGGGCCGCCGGGGCGAATTCCTCCGGTCCCTTGCTTTTTCCCCGGCGGAGGACGTGCTCCTTGAAGAAAATGTGGGTTCCGGAGTTGACCTCCCGGGAGAGGAGGACGATCGGCCGGTTCTCGCCTCCGAACGCGCTCCAGCGCTTGACGTTACCCATGAAAATCTCGCGGAGCTGGTCCATCGTCAGGGCGGAGACGGGATTTGAGGGATGAACGACCACGACGATTCCGTCGAGGGCGACGATCGTTTCATGAACGACCATGCCGGCCGTTTCGGCCTGCTGGATTTCCTTCTCCTCGAGATCCCGGGACGACTCGGCGATGTCGCAGGTGCCGTTCAGGATGGCGGCGATGCCCGTCCCCGAGCCGCCTCCGGTGACGGCCACGTTGATTTCGGGATGGAGCGTGTTGAAAGCCTCGGCCCAAGCTTGGCCGAGGTTGACCATGGTGTCCGAGCCTTTGATTTGGAGGGCGGCCGCTCCGCCTGAGCCGGTTTTCTTCCCGCCGCAAAAAACAGCGGAAAGGACAAGCGCGCCCGCGGCCAGGAAGGCCGCGAGCGTCTTCCAGACCGGAACCTGCGCCTCCTTCCTCTCCACAGACTTCTCCTTTGGAAATAATTACGGGATAGTGAAATTCATTATAAAAAGGGGGGGGGATCCTGTCAAGAAAACCGCCCGGCCCCCTCCTCAGACCGTCTTCCTTCCCGAAAAATTCACGGGATGCACATCGCCGCTTCATGAACGCGGGGCATCCTGACTCTTGCCAAGCGGCCCGGAATGTCCGAAAATGGCCGCGGAGGGACTTATGGAACGCGTGTTTGACGAGGAGCTGCAATTCCTCAAGGAGAAGATTCTGCGGATGGCCGCCTTGGTTGAGGACGCCCTGTCCTTGGCCATCGACGCTCTCAAGGAGCAGAAGGAAGAGCCGGCCCGGGCCGTTCTGAAAAACGAGGAAAACATCAATGTCCTCGACGTCGAGGTGGATGAGATCTGCATGCGGCTTCTGGCCCTCCGCCAGCCCATGGCCGGGGATCTGCGGTTCATCACCGCAGGAATGAAAATCGGAAGCGACCTGGAGCGGATGGGAGACCTGGCCGTCAACGTCGCCGAACTGGCCCTGGATCTCGCCCGTCTCCCCCTCCTCAAGCCCTTGATCGACATCCCCCGGATGTCCCTCTTGGCCCAGGCGATGGTCCGAGACGCGATCGAAGCGTTCATCAACCGGGACGACGCCCTGGGCCGGGACGTCTGCCTCCGGGACGACGAAGTCGACGCCCTGGACGATCAGATTTTCCGGGAGCTCCTGACCTTCATGATGGAGGATCCCCACAATATCAGGCGGGCGGTGGCCTTGATCCTCGTCAGCCGGAACCTGGAACGGATCGCCGACCACGCCACCAACATCGCCGAGGATGTCATCTATATGGTCCGGGGCAAAACGATCAAGCATCACATCGAGAAAAACGGGATTCCGAGATCGACGGAAAATCAGGCTTGATTTTTTCTTTTTCTTTCCCTATAATACAACCAATGTTTTCTTGTGCCGGCTGGAGAAAACTTTTATCCTTCCTAATACCAATATTTTCCCTTTTCTGCTGTTAAACACAGCCGGCATTCTCCCCCTTCGATTCCGCGGACGGGAGAGGCCTGTCCGCCCCGGAGACGCCTTCCGATGACATCGTTGATGGCTCTCCGCCGGGGAGGCTTGGGCGATCTCCTGGTCGTCTTGCCGGCCGTCCGCCTTCTGAGGATGACGCTGCCCGAAGCCCGGATCACGCTTGTCGCCCGGCCGATCTTCGGGCGCTTGTTTCTTGATTCCGGGATCGTGGACGCGGTCGCCGACGCGGATGATTTCCGCTGGGCGGCTCTGGCCGGAGCGGACGGCCTCTCGGAGCGCTTCAAGCCGGATCCGGCGGAAATCGATTTGGCCGCCGGCTGGTTTCATTCGCCGTCGGCGGCGGTTTTCGAGCGGAGCGCGGCAGGACTATGGCCGGGAGCAGGGATTTTGACTGTTTCCGCCGATCCGGGCACCGGCCGTCCGCTCTCCGTTTCGTTTTTTGAGGGGACGGCGGCGCGTCTGAGGAATTTGGGACTTCCCTCCGCGCCTTTTGAATCCTGCGCCTTCCTTCCCCGGCCGCGGAGTCCGGAACGGATTTCGGCTCCCCGCCGGCCTTACGCCGTCGTTCACCCGGGAGCGGGAAGCCGCCTCAAGCGCTGGCCGGGCGGTCGTTTCCGGCAGGCCGTCGGGTCGCTGGCGGCCTCGGGACTTTCCGGGGCCGTGGTCCTGGGCGAGGCCGAGTCGTCCTTGAAGGTCCAATGGACCGCCGGCGTCCTCCCCCCGGGATGGCTTCTTCTCGACCGGCCGGCCGTGCCGGAGCTCGCCGCTCTCCTTTCCGAAGCTTCGCTCTATCTGGGCAACGATTCCGGCGTGACCCATCTGGCGGCCGTCCTCGGCGTTCCGGGAGCGGCGGTCTTTCGGGAAGAATTCGCCGGGGCCTGGCGGCCCGGCGGAAAAATCACGCAGGTTTCAGCCGCCGACGTGCGCGACATCCCCGTCGAGGCGGTGCTTTCGTCGCTTGATTTGCCGGCCGGCCAGGCTTAAAATAAGTCCAGATTCTCCTTCGCCGGCTGGGGAGAGTTCCCTCATTATCATCACCCCCTTTTGCTGATCAGCCGGCTTTCCTTCCCGTGAAGGACCGTCCTTCCGCCTCCGGGGGAGAGCCTCTTCTCACGCGCGGGCGCCGTTTATGGCATAATGAACGAGAGGGCCCGCCGGAACGGGCCGGGCGAGGACAGGATGAGTGATGAGGCCGCGTCGGCGAATCTGAGCGTTTCGGCCGAAATGAGCGAGATCGACCGGCTCCGGGACTTTCTCAAAGACCGGCTCCGGGGCGTCCGGATATCCGGAGACGATTTTTTCCGCCTTGATCTGGCCCTTTTTGAAATCTTGGTCAATATCGTCCGCTATGGGTATCCCGACGGCGCGGGCGTGATCCGCCTGGACATCCGGATCGAGCCGGATGAAATCCGGCTGGAAATCCGGGATCATGGAATTCCATTCGATCCCCAAGCGGTTCCACCGCCGGCCATGGACGAAATCCTCTCCGGCAGGAAAAAAGGCGGGCTGGGGATTCACCTGGTCCGCAACCTCACCGATGGAATGACCTACCGTCGAGAAGGCGCCGAGAACGTCCTGATCCTTCGCAAGGCCATCACCGGAGAGTGAAGGGCCCTATTCCCGGGCGGCGGCCTTTTTCCTCCGGTGCTCCCGGGCGATCAAAACGCAAAGAAAAATCCAGAGGCCCACGCCGGCCGCGTTGACCGCGGCGAATCCCTCCATCGAGAAAGACAGGGCGGCCGTCCCCGCCCAGACGACTCCGGCGCAGAGGGCGTCGCCGGCCCGGACGAAGAACGTCTCGATGGCCGCTTGGGCCTTGTATTTCTCTTCCCGGCGGGTGACGAGAAACAGGGCCGAACGGGTCGTTTTCATCAGGGAGTAATCCGTCCCGTTCTCGACGGCCTTGATCCACTTGAGGAGGACGAGCGAGGCGCCGAAGGCGGCGTAGCCGTATCCCCCCAGGGCGATGACCGGGAGGAAGAGCAGCGCTCCCGCCACGCCCACCCAGCGGAAGATGCGGGAGACGAGGACGAGCTGGATCGCCAGGCCGATGATGTTGCCCAGAGACTGGTACCCGGCGAACGCCGTGCCGATCGCGTTCTGGAGGGCGACGCTGCCGGTGGCCGCCGTTCCCAGCTCCCGCAGGGCCATTTTCTGCTGCAGATCGGAGAACATGAATTCGCCGAGGGCGTTGATGAAATTGTACAAGCCGATCATCAGGGCGATGTACAGAAGATAGCGGCTTTTGAAAATCAATCGGAATCCGCCGCTGGGAAGAAGGGGCGAGGCCTTGATTTCCGCGGGACGGTCGATTCGTTCCCGGTCCTCCCGCAGATCGAGGCGATGGATGGCCCAGGAGAGAAGGATTGTGAACACCAATATCACGGCCGTCGTCAGGATCATCCCGTACGATCCGAAAACGGGGATGAGCTTGCGGGCGACGAGCGGGCCGCTGACCCCGCCGAGCGAGGCCCCGAGGGCGATCAGGGGAAAGATCCGCTTCCCTTGTTCCTCATCGTAGATGTCGTTGGCGAAACCCCAGAATTGGGCCGGAATCATCTGGTTGTACATCCCGATCCAGATGAAGAAGGCGATCCCGAGGATCGAAACCGAAACCCCGGCGAGATTCAGAAGGTCGAAGATCAACAGGTTCGAGATGCAAAACAGGGTCACCCAGGTGATCAGAAGATGACGGGGAACCTTGGAGGCCAGCTTGGCGAATCCCCAAATCACGAAGACCAGGAGAACGGCTTGGGGGATGGCCAGGTAGCTCTTGACCGAGGCCGAATGCGCGGCGAGGAGAAGGCCTTCGCGGACGGCTTTGATCTGGTAATAGCCGAAGATGATGAGAAAGCTGTTCAGGGTCAAAAGGAGGGCCTTGGTCAGCTCCTCCGGGCGGATGAACGTCAGGATCCGGAGGGCCCGGGCGGCGGCTTGGGCGGCCGTCGGGGCCGCGGTCCCGGACGGATCCTCGGCGCCGTTCATGGGAGGGCTCAGATCGCCGGAGGCTTCCTTTCGAAGAGAACGGCGGTCTCCCCCTGCTCCCGGATCCGGCCGCGGATGATTCCGGCGACGCGCCGGGATCGGACGAAGAGGGCCGCGATTTCGTCCGGTTGAAGAAACGCGTCAAGGCGGGAGGTGAGCGCGGCGAGGGTCAGCGATTCGAGGCGGTGGAAAAGGGAGCGGGAGCAGCGGTGAAAAACGCAGGAAGCGGGAAGCTCCGTCCCGGGCCGGAACGCTTCGGAAAAATCGACCCGGCAGATCTTCCAGCTGTCCACATGAACCAGGGTGTCGTCCTTGTCTCCGCATTCGTCGGCGGTCAGGAATTCGAAGACTTGGACGTCGGCCAGCTCATCAAGAAAATCGGTCCGGACGGGCGGCTCTTCCCTCAGCCGTTCCCGGTCCCGCAGGCTCCGGCAGTTTTCCAAGTACCATTGAAGGCTGCCCCGCGTTCCTTCGATTTCGCGCTCGACCACGGGCGGGATGATCTCCAGTTCGAGAAGGCGGCTGAGGGCGTAGGCCGCCAGCTCGTAACGATAGCTGTGCCGGGTCGGCAGGGCCGTCCGCCGGTCGATGTACTTGAAAAGGGCCCGTCCCCGGATCCGTCCATCGTCGAGTGTCAACCGCCAGGGCATCGTCCGTCCCGGCTCGACGTCCTTTTCGACGACGACGACGGGCGCCGACGCCAAGTAGGATTCGATCGCCTCGATCTTGTTCATCGACGGCTCCTCTTGGGAGACCGCCGCGGCGACGAACAGCCAGAGAACGGCGCCCCCGATGAAAAGCAAAAGACTCCTTCCTCGCGTGCTCATTGTCTCACCTCTCCGGCCGGCCGAAGGACGGGGACCATCTCCATCCGATCGCCGGTGATGACTAAAACGGCTTCGTGTCCGCCGTCGTTGATCCAGAGGCCCGTATCGATGACCCAGATTTTTCCTCCGAGGCGGCTGACGGATCCGGAGAGGGCCGCGGTCGTCGGCGAATGGCCGATGACGATCGCCCGGGCTCCGAGATTGGCCAGGATCCGGTCCGTTTCCTCCCGGATCGTCCCTTCATCCTTGATGGCCAGGTCGCGGTACCACAACGGCCCGTCCGTCCGGTACATCCAAACCCACTCGAATTTCTCCCGGGCGAAATATCGTTCGAATTCACGGGCCGTCTCGGCGTTGATCAGCTCGCAGGGCAGGGCGGAGAGCGGCTCGGTAAGGCCGCCGTGGACGAAAACGATGTCGTCGATCTTGAGGACGATCGGGCGCCGGGCCAGCCAGCGTCCGTAGTTGTCGTTGAAGTACCGGGTGTAGGTGTTCCGGGCTTGGAAATTTCCCTCGATGAAGCGTTCCCACGCCGGGACGTTTTCCAGGCCCGTCAGCGTTTCCGTTTGCTTCCGGTAGCGGCTCCAGACGGGAAGAAACGACCGGAACTGCTCGGCGGTGACGTATTCTTTGATGTCGAAGGACAGCCCGAGGATGTTCATCTCCTCGTGGTTGCCGAGGAGCATGTGGAAGGCGCCGCCGGCCTCGCGGGCTTCGCCCTCCAAGCGCCGGATGAGATCGAGGATCCTCCGGGCGTCGGGCCCGCGGTCCATGACATCGCCCATCTGGACGACATGCGTCTTGCCGGCGGCCCAATGGAGCCGGTCGTCGACGATGTTCAGGTCCGTCAGGATCCGGACGAAGGGATCATAGGCGCCGTGCAGGTCCCCGATGGCCACGATTTTTTCGACCCCGGTGAAAACGCAGGGGGCCGGCGGAACGGCGGCGGCCGCAGGCCGGCCCGGCGGAAGAAGAACGATGAGAAAAAGAAAGGCGACGACGGCGAAAAAGCGATCCCTCCGGCGTCCTCGGCAAAGGAATTTTCGAGGCACGATGGGGCCCTCCCCGCTTCCCCTACTATGCCCCCGCGAGGATAAGGAGTCAAGAACAAAGGCGGCCGCGGCGTTTGACATCATTCCCCGCTTCCGATAATGTAAAGGAAAAAGACGAGGCGATCCGATGGTCATCACCAAACGCGAACAGGGCGGCGTCGTCATCTTGGATCTGGAAGGGGAAATCCGCCGGTCGGATACGGCCGGCGTTTCCGTTCATCAGTACGTCAAGGAACAGCTGGAAGCCGGAAAACGGGACCTTCTCCTGAATTTCGGGAACGTCCCGTTCATCGACAGCTTCGGGATCGGCGAGATCTTGGCCAGTTACATATCGACCCAGAACACCGGCGGCCGCTTGAAATTGACCGGGATCTCCAAGCGTCTCTTCCTGGTTTTTCAAGTGACCCAGCTGACGCGCGTCCTCGACATCCAGGACAGCGAGGAGAAAGCCCTGGCGAGCTTTCCGAAGAGCTGACCCGGATTCCCGGGAGGCCCCGCCGATGAACGGCCGCTTGCGCCTGGTTCTCAGCCGCTTTTCCCCCGTTCGGCCGGGGGAAGAGCGCTTAGCCGGTTTTCTCTGCGCCCATTTTTTCTTCCTGATGGCCGCCATCTACGTCTCCAAGGTTTCCAAGACGTCCCTTTTCTTGGGCTTGGGCTTGACGAAGACGTCGCTGCCTCTTGTGTATTTCATCTCGGCCCTCCTCTCGGGCCTTTTTGCCGCCTGGAACACGAAAAAAATCCGGGCGCTGGACCGGCGGGCGTATATCGCCTGGAGCCGGCTTTTTTTCGTTGTCGGGACGGTCGCCTTCTGGCTGCTTTTCGGCCTCGGCGGGCGCTTTGTCCCGGCTCTCTACTGGTTCTGGTTCGAGCTCTTCGTTTTGGCCTCCGTCTCCCAATTTTGGGTCGTGGTCGGGGCGGTCTGCGAACCCCGGCGGGCCAAGCAGCTGGTCGGCTTTTTCGTGGGCGGCGGCCTGGCGGGCGGGATCGCGGGCTCCGTTCTGGTCGTTCTCCTTTCCAGCCGTCTGCCGGCCCGCCACCTGATCCTCCTTGGGCTTGTTTTTTACCTGATCGCCATGGCCTTCATCCGGGCGGCGCTCCGGTCCGCGCCCGGACGCGAAGAAGAACTCGGAGCGGGCCCCGTCAATTATAGCGATGGTTTCCGGACGCTGGCGGCCAGCCCCTATCTTCGCCTTCTTTCGGGCTTGATCATCGTCGCCCTGGCCGCCTCGACGATGATCGATTTTCAGTTCAATTGGGCGGTCAAGAACGCTTTTCCGCTCGAGGCGCGCCGAACCGACTTCCTGGCGGCTTTCTCCGTCGGCGTGCTCGTCGTCTCGTGGATCTTGAATTCCGTTTTCGCCCATCGGGCGATCCAGGCCTTGGGAGTCCGGGCGGCGCTGTTCGTGACGCCCCTGATCCTGGCCCTTGGCTCGGCCGCCGTTTTTATCATTCCCGCGGCCGGCATCACGGCCTGGGCGGTCCTGGTCAAGGGGTCCGACAAAGCCTTAACCCATACCTTCTTTCAAGCGACCAAGCAGCTCCTGTATCTTCCGCTGCCCGAGGAGGTCAAGGTCAAGGCCAAGATGACGATCGATATCTTTGTCAGCAAATGCGGAGAGGCGCTGGCCAGCCTTCTCCAGGTCGTCTTCGCCGTTATTCTGGCGTTCGACGCGGCCCGGATGAGCTTCGTGACAATCGGGATCATCGGTCTTTGGCTGGTGATCCTCGTCCGGATCGGCCGCACCTACCTGCCGGCGATCCGGGCCAACCTTGTCCCTTCGCGGCCCGACGCCGAGCGTCTCGTCCGGGAACACGCCCGGGCGGATACGGCAAAAAGGCTCGTCGACCTCTTGGAAAGCCGGGAGCGGAGCACGGTTCTCTACGCCTACAACCTGTTCGATCTCTTGAAGGCCGAACGAATGACGCCCGAGCTGCGGCAGATTCTTTCGGAAAAATCGGCCGCCGTCCGGGCGTCCGCCATGGATACGCTCTTGGACTTGGACAGCGAGATGCTCGGACCGGAATGGGCGGAAGGGGAGGACCCGGCCGCCCTCGATGTCATCGTTCGGGAAGTCCTGGCCCTTGATTCCTATCAGGACGTCATGCGCCGGCCGTTCGGCGAAGTCGCGGCCTCCGCCTCGCCCGCCCGCGAAGTCGACCAGATGGAGCTGGCCAAGGTCCTCGGTCTGATGCCCGCCGGCGCGCCGCTGACCGATTATCTGCCGCGGTTGCTGAAGCATGAATCCCCCGGCGTCGTCCATTACGCCCTGGAGAGCGCGGCCCGCTTGAAGAAACGCGACTGGCTTCCCCTGATCGTTCCCCATCTCGGTCGTCCCGCGGTCTGCGATCGGGCGGCGGAAACCCTGGAAGCTTACGGCGATCGGGCCGTGCCCGCCCTTCGGGATTGGCTGGCGGATTTCCGGGCCGACCTTCAGGTCCGCCGATCCGTGCCGGGCGTTTTGGCCTCCATCGGCACATCCCGGGCGGCCGAGGCGCTGGTTCGCCAATTGCGCCGTCGGGATCCGGACGTCGCCGAGGCCGTCATCGAAGCCCTTTTCAAATTCCGGGACCGCCGGGACGGCCACCGTTTCCGGGAGCGCGACATCAAGCCGGAGATCCTTCACTTCGTCCGGGAGGCTTGCCTGGCGGCCGCGGCCGGGACCGGCGGGAAAGAAGAAGGGGAAACGGGGGCGGCGCCCGCCGCCGCCGGGTACCGCCGGATCTTTCTCCTTCTGGGGCTCCTGTATCCGCCGGAAGACGTGGGTCGGGCCCTTCAGAATTACGCCGAGGGCACGAAATGGGCCGTGGATTACGCCCTGGAGCTTCTCGAGGCTGTCCTCCCGAAAAAGATGAAGGACGCGGTCCTGCCGGTTCTGGAGGACGCGCCCGCGGACGTGAAAGCCCGGTCGGCCCGGCGGATCCTGAAAACATTGGGATGAGGAGGAATCCATGGCGACGCTCTATGTCTATCCCAAGACGGCCCCGCCGTTCTCCGCCCTCCTCGAAAAGGAAGAAACCGTTCTGGGCCGGGCCTTGGACGCGGATGTCCGTCTTCCGGACGCCTACATCTCGAGCCGTCATGCCCGGATCCGGCGGACATCGCGGGGCTGGACGGTGGAGGACGCGGGCAGCAAGAACGGGACGATGGTCAACGGACGCCGCATCGTCGAACCCGTCCTTCTCTCGCCGGGGGATGAGATCTCCGTCGGGGCGGTCCGGATCTGTTTCGACCGGCCGTGGACGGCGGCCGTTGAAATCACCGATTCGCCCAATCCCGCCGTCCGGGTCAGCGCGGCCGTTCCTTCCCGGGACATCATCACCCGGAGCACGGAAGCCGGGGCCAGACGGCTGGAGCCCTCCGGACCGGGGACGCGGGCCGACCAGCTTCTTCTTGTCATCAACGAGGTCAGCCGGGCCCTTCTTTTCCACAAGCCCCTTCAAGAACTCTTGGAATACGTCATGGATCTGATCGCCTCCCACCTTCCGATGGACCGCGGGGCGTTGTTCCTCAAGGAAGGGGATCCGGAAAAGCTCGTCCCCCGAGCCGTCCGGATCGGCAATCCCCAGTTGAAAAGCGGGCCGATGCAGATCAGCCGCGGCCTCGTGGAAATGGCTTCTTCCCGGCGGCTTTCGGTCCTGACGACCGACGCGGCCGAGGACCCGCGGTTCGCCGACCGTCAGAGCGTCATCGACATGGGGCTGCATTCGGCGATGTGCGTCCCCTTGGAGACGGAGAAGGAGATTTTGGGCGTCGTCTGCGCCGAGCGCGTTTCGAGCCGGGAATCGTTCACCGACGAGGATCTCCGGCTGTTGACGCTGATGGCCAACCTGGCCGCGGTAAAGATCGAAAACGCCCGCCTGGTGGAGGACGGCTTGATCCGGGACCGGATGGAGCGCGAGCTGCGCTTGGCCGCGGAAATCCAGCGGGGACTCCTGCCTAAGGAATGCCCGGTCTGCGGCGATTTCGAGATCATCGCCGAATCCACTCCGTCTCTCCACGTCGGCGGAGATTATTTCGATTTCATCGCGCTGGCCGACGGACGGCTGGGAACGACCGTGGCCGACGTCGCCGGCAAGGGGGTCAGCGCTTCGCTTCTCATGGCCTCCCTCCGGGCGGCCCTCCAATCGGAAGCCCGGCCCGGAATGGGTCCGGCCGATCTCGCCTTCAAGCTCAACAATTTCATTCATCGCAGCTCCGCCCCCAATGTGTTTATCACGTTTTTCTACGGCGAGCTCGATCCATCCACGGGCGATTTCCGCTACGTCAACGCCGGTCACAATCCGCCGCTTCTTTTGAAAGCGGGCGGAAAAGAGCTTTCCTTGGAGGGGACGGGCATGGCCTTGGGCATGCTCCCTGAAAGCACCTACGAGGAAGGCCGGGCGGACTTGGAGGTCGGGGACATCCTCGTTCTCTACACCGACGGCATTTCCGAATGCCGCAACCCGGCCGGCGAGGAATTTGGAACCGGCCGGATCGTCCGGGCGGTCCGCCGCTTGGCCGGCCGGACGGCCGGGGAAATCCTGGCAGCGATCTTTTCCGACCTGCGCGAATTCACCGGCGGGGCCGATCCCGACGACGACCGGACGGTCTTGATCATCAAGAGGCCGGCGGAGCGGGCGTCCTGAACGTCCGCTTTCCCCGATTCGCTTTTTCCCCCGGATTTCCTTATGATAACGCCTTGTTTACGGATGAATCACGAGCCGAGAGGACGGACGTTCCCTTAAAGCCACGCGGCTTCGGGGAGGCGGACCGCCGGCCCGGCCGTTGATGAATCCGTTCCGTTTGATGGAAGGCGGCTTCCCAGGATGTTTATGAAGAAGGAACGCTTGTCGATCCGCGGGAAAAACGGATGAAAACGGGTGTCTTCCTCATCGCGGCCGCCGGGGCGGCGCTTCTCGGCGTCTTCTCTCTGGCGGGCGCGGACGTCGAGTCTTCCCGGCGGAACGACGGGCCCCCCGTTTCCGCCGCGCCGGCGGAAACCGTCCTCCGGGCCGACCCGGTCTTCGACGATCTCGCCTCTTTCCTGGCCGGCTTTCCCTGCGTCTCCTCTCCCTATAAGGAATTCCAGGAGACTGCGGAATACCGGGCGTTCGCCGACGCGCTGGAGAAAAATTGGGCGGAGCTGGAAACCAAGCGGTTGCGTCCGATCCGGCCTTGGGCCCGATCGGAGATCGGCGCGGCGGTCGCGGCCACGACGACGCTGTTTTACCCATTCGGAGGACCGGATGCCTTGACGGCCTTGACTCTCTTTCCCCAGGCCTCCCGCTATCTTCTGCTGGGCTTGGAATTTGTCGGCCGGCTTCCGGTCTTCACGGCCGATCAAGGCGGCGTCGCCGCCCGGTATATTCAGGATCTCCAGGCTTCGCTCGACGATTTCTTCAAGAAAAGCTATTTCATCACCCGGAACATGAATGACGAGCTGGCCGGCGATAAAGTCGACGGCGTCCTGCCGCTGTTATGCTTCTTTTTGAAGCGAAGCGGCAACGTCATCGTCTCGGTCAGCCGGCTGGACGTCACCGACCGGGGCGGGATCCTGGAAAGCCCCTATCCCGGAGAGCCGAAAAAGCGCCGCCGGCCGTTCGGCGTCCGCCTCGCGTATTTCGCCGAGGGGACGAGCGTCCTGAAAGAGCTGTCTTATATTTCCTGCGACTTGTCCAACAGCGCGTTCCTCGAAAATTCTCCTCTGGCCCTTTACCTGGAGACGGTGCCGTTCGAGACGACCTTCCTCAAATCCGCGTCCTATTTGATGCACTACCGCGAATTCTCCCGGATCCGCGTCCTGGTTTTGGAGCGGAGCCGGTTCGTCCTCCAGGACGACACCGGCATCCCCTTCCGGTATTTCAAATCCGGCCGCTGGACGGCCCGCCTGTACGGCGGATACAGCGATCCGGTCAAGGATTTCGCCAACGTCGGCCAGCCCGATTTGAAGAAAGCCTTCGCCGATCCGGCGCGGGTGAAATCCTTGCCCTTCCGCCTGGGCTATCATTGGGGGAGCGACAAGGGCTTGCTTCTCTATTTCGAGAGAAAAGGATGAAGACGAAGTTCAGCTTGACGACGGCCACCGCCCTCGTCGTGGCCAACATGGTGGGCTCGGGCGTCTTCACCAGCTTGGGTTTTCAGGCGGCCGGGATTTCCTCGGGCCCGGCCCTTCTGCTTCTCTGGATCCTGGGGGGGGCGATCGCTCTGTTCGGAGCGCTGACGTATTCGGAGGCGGGCGTCCTTTTTCCGCGGAGCGGAGGAGAATACCATTTTTTGACGGAGATGTTCCATCCCGCCTTGGGTTTCCTGGCCGGCTGGATTTCGTTCCTCGTGGGATTCGCGGCCCCCGTGGCCGCCGCGGCGATGGGATTGGGACGCTACTTGACGAGCGCTTTGGCCGTCCCCGAGAAAACGGGAGCCGGCTTGCCCTCTTCCTCGCTGATCGCCGTCGGCGTCGTCGCCGTTCTGACCGTCCTCCACAGCCTGGACAAGAGCCTCGGCGCCCGGTTTCAGAACGTCATCACGATTTTCAAGGTCCTTTTCATTGTCCTGATCATCGTCCTCGGCCTGGCGATGGGCGAGCCGACCGGCTTGTCTTTCGCCCCGACGGGCCGGGCGCTCCGGGACGTTCTCAGTCCGGCCTTCGCCGTTTCGATGTTCTTCGTGACGTTCAGCTATTCCGGCTGGAACGCCGCGGCCTATGTCGCCGGCGAGATCGAGAATCCGCGGCGGAACCTCCCCCGGAGCCTGATCGCCGGGACCCTGATCGTCAGCGTCCTCTATATTTTCCTGAATTTCGTCTTTCTCCGGACCGTCCCGATCGCCGAGCTGTCGGGAAAGCTGGAGGTGGGATACCTGTTCGCCGGCCGCGTGTTCGGCGCCGCCGGCGGCCGCTTGATGAGCGCCGTCATCGCCTTCCTCCTTCTTTCGAGCGTCAGCGCGATGATCATCGCCGGGCCGCGGATCTCCCGGGTCATCGGCGAGGATTACCGCCTGTTTCGGTTCCTGGGAAAAACGACGGCCAAGGACATCCCGGCGGCGGCCGTCGTCGTCCAGGGGCTGTTGTCCGTTTTCTACATCGTCACCTCGACGTTCGACCAAGTGATCGTTTTCATCGGATTCACCCTGAATCTCTTTACATTCATGACCGTGCTGGGGGTGATGCTCATGCGGCGGAAGCGGCCGGACCTGCCGCGTCCCTACCGGACCTGGGGATACCCCTGGACGCCGGCCGCCTTTCTCGTCATCCACGTTTACATCCTGGCCTACGGGTTGATCTACCGGCCGAGGGAATCGCTGGCCGGACTCGGGTTGACGGCCGCAGGTCTCGTCGTCTATGCCATCGATCGGAAAACGCGCCGGGTCAAGCCGGATTCCGTTTGATGGAGGTCCTCCCGCCGTGTTTTTTGAAAAACCGTCGGCCGGATCAGGCGAAAAAAAAGATTCCGCGGCGGGCCGGAGGGCGCTTCTTCGTTCCGCGCCGTCGCTCAGCCGAACAGATCGGCCGGGGCGTCCTGGATCCGGGCGATGTCCGTCGCCCGGCCGCGCACGTCGATCCCCAGCGCGCACTGAACCGGGCAGGATGCGCAGTCGGCGCAGGGATTCCGATCCACGCCGAGGGAGGCGACGAGGTCGTAGGCTTCTCCGAGGTTGCGATAGCCGTAGGCGTACATGTAGCCCCGCATCAAGGAAGGAAGCTGTCTCTTATACACATCTGACGCTGCCGACGATCTACTCTGTGTAGATCTCGGTGGTCGCCGTATCATTAAAACAAAAAAAAAAACATAGAATCAACAATAGAAGGCGAGCGCGAAAATAAAGTCAGAGATGCACGAAGAAGTAGCGCGATGAGAG
>ERZ1026810.743-NODE-743-length-15523-cov-3.547999_pt1 | contig 15523 bp, 10 predicted proteins | sample MGYA00520872_ERZ1026810 | MGnify/ENA primary metagenome ERZ1026810 (study PRJEB33270, sample SAMEA104284477) | anaerobic digester metagenome | biome: Anaerobic digester microbiome; feature: mesophilic sludge digester; material: Anaerobic digester biomass | place... | reverse complement strand
ATGTGGTTGGTGAAGATTTGTATATTGTTGTTTTTTTTTTTTTTCAAGCAGAAGACGGCATACGAGATGCTCAGGAGTCTCGTGGGCTCGGAGATGTGTATAAGAGACAGGTCTATAACATAGTCCAGTTTGGTCGATAAAATCTGATCACTGGTCTGGTGGTTATATCTGCAGGTATGTTTGTATACTTTTAGCTGCGGATTTATATCTTGTAAACGGGCAGCTATTACATCGGTTTTATACTGATCCAGGGTAGAATGCAAGGCCGGAAGTTGGCGATTAATGTTGCTGGCTTCAATCCGGTCAGCATCAACTATGATTATGGTCCCTACACCACTGCGGCCTATAGCCTCCACGGCATAAGAACCTACTCCTCCCAGGCCGATAATGGCCACGGAGCTTTGCTGTAATTTTGTAAGACCTTCATTACCCAGTAATGCTGCGGTCCGGCAAAACACTTCCTGCATGAAATTACCACCATTTTCAGAAGTCAGATATCTGAAGTTGGAAAAACAAAACCCCACCGAGCCGTGGTGCCGTAGTTTAAACCTGCATCGCAGGTGGGTACCCTCCTGTGCAATTAATGTTTCCCGCTCAAAATGTGGGTATACAGCCTCGCACAGAGGCAGGTTCCCTGGTTTTTGGTGTTGGCAAAAACTTAACGGCTAATCACACGTACACAGCAGGGGTTTCAACTTTTAAAGTTTACTTTTGCTACATAGAATATAGCACAGATTAAATACTTCTTCAAGAAACTACTGTACACCACTATGCACCATTTCTGGTATTTATGTTACTTATCTCTTATCTTCAGCGCCAGCTCCCGCAGCTGCCGGGGACTTACTTCAGAAGGCGCTTCAGTCATAGGACAGGAGGCACTCTGGGTCTTGGGGAAGGCCATAACGTCACGAATACTTTGCCTACCAGCCATTATCATTAACAGGCGGTCAATGCCGAAGGCTATTCCCCCATGGGGAGGAGTTCCGTACTGAAACGCTTCCAGCAAGTAACCGAATTTATCTTCTGCTTCTTCCGAGCTGATATTTAGCAAGGAAAACATTTTTTCCTGCCAATCCCGACGATGTATTCTGATACTTCCCCCCCCAATTTCAGTACCATTAAGTACCAGGTCATAAGCCCGAGCCTTAACTTCACCGGGAGACTTATCAAGTAAATCAAAATCTTCTACCCGGGGAGAAGTAAAGGGATGGTGCATGGCAAAATAACGCATCTCCTCCTCACCCCATTCAAGTAATGGAAAGTCAACAACCCATAATGGCGCAAAAACATCGGGGTTACGTAGTCCGAGCCAGTCTGCCATTTCGAGACGAAGGCTACCTAACGCTTTTCGGGTTAAAAGTGATGCTCCTGCCAAAATAAGAATCAAATCACCTGGTTTCGAATTAAATAGATGAACCCATTTTTTTAGTTGCTCTTCGTTAAAAAACTTATCTACTGATGATTTTACCGTTTCGTCATTATTGTATCGTACATATATCAATCCTGACGCACCAATTTGAGGCTTTTTTACAAATTCGGTAAGTTGGTCAATTTGTTTACGGGTATAATCAGCACATCCATGAACATTAATTCCAACAATAAGCTCAGCCTCATCAAACACCTTGAAACCAAAGCCACGAACCAAATCGTTTAATTCAACGAAAGTCATTCCGAAACGAATATCCGGCTTGTCGCTTCCATAAAATCTCATGGCATCATCAAAGGTCATCCGAGGAAATATTTCGGCAAACTCAATCTGCTTAACCGTTTTAAAGAGGTATTTTATCAGTCCTTCAAAAGTGTTCAGAATATCATCTTGATCAACGAATGACATCTCGCAATCAATTTGTGTAAACTCAGGCTGACGATCGGCTCTCAGGTCTTCGTCGCGAAAACATTTAACAATCTGATAATAGCGGTCGAAACCGGCCACCATGAGCAATTGTTTGAATGTCTGCGGGGACTGTGGAAGGGCATAAAACTCGCCAGGGCTCATTCGTGACGGTACAACAAAATCTCTTGCACCCTCAGGGGTTGATTTCATCAACACAGGTGTCTCTACCTCGATAAAGTTTTGTTTGTCAAGATAGTTACGTGTTTCGATAGCGATCCTGTGGCGCAACATCAGATTATTTTTTACAGGTGTACGACGCAAATCCAGGTATCTATATTTCATCCGAAGCTCATCACCACCATCCGTTTGATCTTCAATAGTAAAAGGTGGAAGTTTTGACTGGTTTACTATTTCTATCGTATCAACAAATATTTCAATATCTCCGGTGGTCATCTTTGGATTTTTTGAGGCACGTTCAATAACATTGCCTGATACTTTAACAACAAATTCGCGCCCAAGTTTTTTTGCCTTATCTATAATCTCCTGATTCGATTTTCCCTCTTCAAGTATCAATTGTGTAATACCATAACGATCGCGTAAATCAATCCATATCAAGCCTCCTTTATCTCTTACACGCTGTACCCATCCGCACAGGGTAACATATTCCCCTACCGAATTCAGAGTTAACTCACCACAGGTATGTGTTCTGTACATAATAAATTGATGTTTTAAAAATTTTGCCGACGAAAGTATAAAAAATGGGCATTGGTTAGTTTATAGTTTTATCACTTTACAATTATTAATTCATAATGTTACGTTTTTGCACACTCTAAATCATAGTATTGTTTTTAACCCCTTACTATTAGCATAATAATTGTGAACTAACAAAAATTAACCCTACTTTTGCACAAAACTTTCAAGTCATGAAAAAAATAATTCTTTGTACCATCTTCATAGTAACGGTAATTTTTGGCTTCTCGCAAAGCGCTGACAAAACCAATCAAAACAATTTCAGTAGTGTAATTGATGTTTTCAACGATATCTATTTAAATGTACCTGACTCTGTAAAAGAACGATTTTTTAATCCCGGGATTAGCTTCTCCGGCTTTTTCGAACACCATTTTAAAAATAGTAATTTTAGCGTTGCTATTGGCGCCGGCATCGGAAGCCATAACTTTTACAGCAATAGTTTTGTAGTTACCGATACTAATGGAATTACCGGTTTAAGACCAATAAAAAACATCTATCCCAACAATTCGTATAAAAAAAATAAGATATCGTACACTTATCTTGATTTTCCAGTAGAAGTAAGGATGAGAGCAAAAAATGATATCCGCGCTGCAATAGGCTTTAAAGTCGGAGTATTATTGGATTCTCATTCTAAATATAAAGGGGATGATTATCTTTCCGGAACCAAAAAATCACTTTTTATTAAAACAAAGGACATCAATGATATAGAAAAACTAAGATATGGTGTTTCAGCAAGATTTGGATGGAAATTTATTAACGTAACAGGGTTTTATTCTTTAAGCAACCTATTTGCCAAAGATTTAGGCCCAGAGCTTTATCCCATTTCGTTTGGAATATCTCTTATGCCTTTTTAGAATAAAAAGTAATGTACAAGCATTATTGCCAATCCTGTTAAATAGCCTCCATAAACCTCTAACGGGCGATGTTTGCCTAACGAAAGCCTCGAATAACCAAGGAGGCCTGAAAAAAGAATTACCATAAAAATTGGAAAAAGGAGATTGATGTTAAAAACCATCGAAACACCTAATAATCCTCCCGATAAAGCGCCTATGGCTACCATATAAATGCTAATATTCCAAAAGAATGAAACGATAAGACAAAGTACTAACAGAGATGTGCAACCAAAAAGAAACAAGCTATAAATCGGCGATAACCTTAGCTGGATTAATAGGTAATAGGTGAGGTAATAAAAGACTGTAACAATAAAAAAGTAGATAATCCTTTTCTCTTTTTGTCCGTATTTGAAAAACCGTTGAATAAAGCTACCGTAGAACTTGATGAATAGACCAGGAATTACATATGTTATAATGATGATTAAGCCGTAAATTATCCATTTAGCTTTTTCGGGCAATGGATTTATTGCCTTAGTATTCAGATTAAGGGTTATTATAAAAAAATAGAAGGTGATGAAAAACGGATTAAGAAAACTTGAGATTATCCTTGGAAACTTCATTTTTAAGTGATTAGAAATCAGGATTTAGTGTTTTTAAATCGTCATAATTCCTTGCGCAGCCTGGAGACGGGTATGTTTAGCTGTTCCCTATATTTAGCAACGGTTCTACGCGCGATGCTGTAACCTTTCTGTTTTAATATTGCTGTAAGTTGATCATCGGTAACCGGTTTTGTTTTATCCTCTTCGTCAATTGTGTCCTGTAATATTTTTTTGATCTCCCTTGTTGATACCTCTTCGCCTGTTTTAGTCTGCATAGATTCCGAAAAAAAAGTCTTTAACAAGAAAGTTCCGAAAGGCGTTTGAACATATTTGCTATTGGCAACTCTCGAGACTGTTGAAATATCAAGATTTACTATTTCGGCAATGTCTTTAAGTATCATAGGTCTTAATTTTGTTTCATCGCCTGTTTGAAAATACTCTTTCTGATACTCCATTATTGCATTCATAGTGAGTAGCAATGTATTCTGGCGTTGCCTAATTGCATCAATAAACCATTTGGCAGACTCTATTTTACTTTTAATAAACTGAAAAGTCTCCCTTTGTTGTCTTGTTTTTTTTGATTTATCAAGCATATATCCCTCAATCATTTCAAGATATTGCCGATTGATTCTCAATTCCGGGGCATTTTTCGAATGTAGCGACAATTCTAATTCACCATTATTAGTTGTGATTATAAAATCAGGGAGTATATATTGGCTTGTGCGTGTTGTTTCACCCAACGAATTTCCAGGTTTGGGATTTAATTTTAATATCTGTTCAATTGCCTCTCTTAACTCATCTTCAGTTACCCGAGCTCTTTTAATGATTTTATCATAATGTTTTTTAGAAAACTCTTCAAAATACTTTTCCAAGATTAAGATACTCAGATCAAAATTCGTTTCAGGCTCTTCTGCCTGCCACCGTCGTAGCTGGATCGATAGACATTCTCTGAGGTCGCGTGCGCCAACTCCTGCCGGTTCGAGCTCATGTATTATTTTAAGCACTTTCAGTATTTCTCCTTCGGTTGTAGTGATATTTTGCGAAAAAGAGAGGTCGTCAACCATTGAGCTAATTTCGCGTCGCAAATAACCGGCATCATCCATATTTCCGATAATGGTTGTAGCTATTGCGAGTTGCTTTTCGTTCAATCGTTTAAGTCCGAGTTGAGATGTCAAATGATCATGAAAACTTTTTCCAACTGAAAAAGGAATCTCTTTTTTATTATCATCATCCCGGCTATAGTTATTTGCCCGAAGCTTATAACCAGGCGTATCGTCATCTCCAATAAAATCTTTTAAATCAAATTCATCACTTTCGCTGTTATCCAATTCATTAATGAATTCATCCTCATCTTTTTCAGCCTCTCCTCCATTATCATCGTAACCTGTCAATTCATCAAGAGCCGGATTTTCTTCAATCTCTTGTTTTATACGTTGTTCAAGTGCAATGGCAGGGATTTGCAACATCTTCATCAAAAGAATCTGTTGCGGGGAAAGCTTTTGCTGTATTGACAACTTCTGATATAATCCCTGTTTACCCATGAATGATTAATTGAAAAATATTAGCAAAGTTAACAAATTCAGTAATTCGAGAAAGGATAAAAGGCGTTTTCAGGTAATTTAAAATTCAGCATTTTGAGGTGTTCTTGGGAAAGGTATCACATCTCGAATATTTTTCATTCCTGTGATAAACAAAACCATCCGCTCAAATCCTAATCCAAATCCGCTATGGGGTACTGTACCGAATTTTCGTGTGTCAATATACCACCAGATGTCCTTTTCGGGGATATTCATTTCCTTACAGCGCTGCACCAACTTATCCAAACTCTCTTCTCTTTGTGATCCCCCAATGATCTCACCTATTTTAGGAAATAATACATCCATAGCACGAACGGTTTTTCCATCATCATTTTGTTTCATGTAAAATGCTTTTATCTCTTTGGGATAATCAGTTAAGATGACGGGTTTTTTAAAGTGCTGTTCAACCAAATATCTCTCGTGCTCAGCCTGAAGATCAACACCCCAATGAACGGGAAATTCAAACTTTTTCCCAGAGGTTTTTAATATTTCAACAGCCTGAGTATAACTGAGGCGTTCGTAATCTACTTCAATAATAGATTTCAACCGTTCTATCAACTCTTTGTCGTACATATTATTGAGGAACTCCAAATCTTCAGAACAGTTTTGCATAACATACTTAACCAAGTATTTCAAGAAATCCTCAGCAAGATCCATATTATCTTTGATTTCATAAAAGGCCATTTCCGGCTCTATCATCCAAAATTCGGCTAAGTGCCTTGGTGTGTTTGAATTTTCGGCTCTGAATGTAGGGCCAAAAGTATAAACAAGTGATAGTGCAAGCGCTCCTAACTCGGCCTCCAACTGCCCTGAAACTGTGAGGTTGGTAGCCTTACCAAAAAAATCTTCTTTAAAATTTACACTACCATCAGGTAACAAAGGTGGATTTTTGGCATCCAACGTAGTAACCCTAAACATTGCACCGGCGCCCTCGGCATCCGAACTTGTGATAATGGGTGAATGAAGATAACAAAACCCACGATCGTTGAAATATTTATGAATTGCATAGGCAAGCGCATGACGTATTCTAAAAATAGCCCCAAAGGTATTGGTACGTGGACGCAAGTGGGCAATTTCGCGTAAAAATTCTAAACTATGTCCTTTCTTTTGCAAAGGGTAAGTCTCCGGATCGGCAGTGCCATATAAAACTATCTCTTTAGCTTGAATCTCTACTGACTGCCCCTTCCCGAGGGATTTTACCAAAGTTCCGGTAACAGATATTCCCGAGCCGGTGGTTGTCTTTTTTATTAGTTCAGCATCAAATTGCTTCATGTCAATAACAATTTGTATATGATGAATGATTGATCCATCATTCAATGCAATGAAAGCAACAGAAGCGCTTTCTCTTTTAGTTCTTACCCAGCCTTTAACATTCACCTCACGGTTATAGTCTTTGCTCTTGAGCAGGTCAACAATTTTCGACTGTTTGATCATTTTTAATAAATTTTTTACGGCTGCAAAAATAACCACTTTCTGACGGTTAAAACACAGAAAATCATTTTTACCTGTAAAAACATCCACCATTTCGATATTCCAAACTCAAAGGAGACAATGATTATAGCATCTTTTATATCCATTAAAGCCAAATTAGACATTCTCAAACACTTAATTTGGTTTTAAATTATTTTTGCCGACGCAGTATCAAAAAAATACCGCTAATGCAAAAGAGAAAAATCAGTAATAGCGAGTTAAACCGATTAACGCCTGAGGAATTTAGAAAGGCTAATAAAAACCCAATTATCATTGTATTGGACAACATGCGTAGCCATAATAATATTGGATCTATTTTCCGCACTGCCGATGCTTTCCTCATTGAGGCTATTTACTTATGTGGGATAACCGCTTGTCCGCCCCACCGCGACATTCACAAAACAGCCCTTGGCGCAACAGAAACAGTTGAATGGAAATATTTTGAAAAAACCGAAACAGCCATTGAAGAATTAAAATCGGCAGGTTATATCATTTATGCCGTTGAGCAAGTAGAAAACGCCACTAATCTGGATAAACTCAACATTAACAAAGAGACAAAAATAGCGCTCGTAGTAGGGCACGAAATAAATGGTGTATCACAACAAATAGTAAATCAATCCGATTTATGCATCGAAATCCCACAATTGGGCACTAAACATTCCCTCAATGTTGCCGTTTCGGTTGGAATTGTTGTTTGGCATTTACTTTTTTTATTAAAATAAGTGTATAAAACAATCACATTCTCAAACAAAATAGTTTGTTAATCACAAGTAATTTATATTTTTGCAGAAAATATCAGGGATAAAATCTCATTAATAAATAAAAAGTAGTCTATTTTATAAATCCTGATTTTTTAGAAACTAATTATTTAAAAATAACTCTATTACTAACTAAAAAAAATTAGAATAATGAGTAAAAAACAGACTTTAGCCAAGTTTGCAGCAATTTTGCTAATCGCTGTAATGATCGTTGGATGTAACAGCCTTAACAAAATGGCCAAGCAATTTAATTCAATCACTTACGAAGTAACTCCGCAAGTTCTTGAATCAAAGGGTGGTATTGTTACTTTTACAGTAAAAGCCAATCTTCCAGCCAAGTTTTTCAACAAAAAAGCCGGTGTTGTAATTCAACCTACAATTGAATATGAAGGCGGGAAAGTGTTATTACGGCCAATAGTTTTAAAAGGTGAAAACGTTTCGGGCGAAGGTACTACCATTACCTATAATAATGGCGGCTCCTTTACCTATACCGAAACTTTCGGCTTTACGGATGAAATGAAAGAAGCAGAACTGGTGATAAATAGCATTGCATTTTTACCAAAAAAACCGATTGAAGCAGGAATTACTCTTGAGGATGCACGCATGATGAGGAAATCTTTCATTTTTGATGAAAAGAAACTTGCCGATGGGATTATCCACACCTCGCATCGTATTAATGTAGAAAATGAAGTACGTGAAATGGTTGAGGTAGGTGATGAAAACCCAATACTCGATGCCAATGGTAATATTGACCTGAAAGCATATCAGGTAAAAGATGGTCAAAAGGTTGAAATGCTCCGTCTTGCCCCTCACGGGTACGAAAAAGTTACCCTCGCCAGCGAAAACGCAACAATCTATTTTGCTAAAAATCTTCACGACTGGAATGCAAACCTTGAATGGAATAAGAAAGAAGATGTAAAAGCACAATTAGATAAGGTTTACAATTTCGTACGTCAAGGGTGGGAAATAAAAGATGTAGTGATCAATGGATGGGCATCGCCAGAAGGTGAAGAGACCTTTAATGATGGATTGTCAGAAAAACGTGCTAAAACCGCTGAGGGTATCCTAAAAAGAAGTTTTGACAATGTTGCTAAAGAAAAAGAAACCAAAGTAAATTTCAAATCTTCGACAGAGATAAACTTTAAAAATATTGGAAATGGACCTGATTGGAATGGTTTTACAAAGAGAGTTGAGGCTTCTGAAGTAAAAGACAAACAGCAGATTCTTAACGTTACAAAATCCTCAAAGCCAGAACAGCGCGAAGAGGAGATCAGGAATATGATTCTCATTTTCCCCGAACTGGAAAAGAGCATCTTACCAGCTCAACGCCGTGCAGAAATCGTGGTTACCTGTTACGAACCAAAGAAAACCGATGAAGAAATTGCACGTCTTGCAACTACTGATCCATCAGAACTTACACAGGCTGAATTACTTTATGCAGGAACACTCACAACAGAATGGGAAACCATTTACAATATTTATAAATCTGCCGCTAATATGTTCTCAAATAGCTGGGAAGCACAAAACAATGCCGGATACATCGCATTGAAAATGGGTAAAGTAGAAGAGGCAAAAGATTTTTTCCAAAAAGCAGAAAAACTAAATGCTAACAATGGAATAATAACCAATAACCTTGGTGTGATATATGCCTATCAGGGTAACTTTAAACAAGCAGAGACATACTTCAACGAAGCTAACAAAATGGGTATTGACAACAACTACAACCTTGGCATTATTGATATTTCAAAAGCTGACTACAAAGGCGCTATCAGTAAATTTGCCGGTGTAAGCTGTAACTATAATGTGGCTTTAGCCAATATGATTGATGGCAACAACGGAGCTGCTACAACCAATCTTGATTGTGCCAGAAAAAATGCTGCAACATATTATTTGATGGCAATTGCAGGAGCACGTACTGATAATCAGGAAATGATGTTGAGCAACCTGAAGAAAGCTATTAAAGCCAATAAAAAGTTTAAAGAGGAAGCCAAAATTGATAGGGAGTTTATCAAATACTTTAATAACGCCGAATTTAAAGATATTGTAAAGTAAAAAAACTTAACCTTTAAGAAAAAAACCCGGGATTTCTCCTGGGTTTTTTTTATCCTACATATCTCACAAATTTAAAGCAAATCCAAAAATAATCAATAATTCGGGTTAAGCCTGAATATTGAAAAAAACCTTAATAAGCACATCTACTTTCCAGTGAACAAAAATGGGTTATCCGATTTTTTGAATGGAATCAATTTGCATTTAAATATATAATCACCGGCCGGTAACAAATACTGAGGATGGGGCATCGCCCCCCAGCTATTGTCGCCACCAACACCCATCTGCATCAGATCAACAGTAACAAAAACTTTGTCTATTGAAATAATATCGTTTGTATGTCTGTAATTCTCTTTCTTTCCTTGATCAAAATCTTCAATAGGGTTGTTTAAAGCCGAGAAAGAAAAAAGAGGTGCGCCACTTATCAATAAGCCATTTCCTGTTTCATCAGTAAGCGTCAACCAGCGGCTATCAGTTTTATAACCGTTTTCCTGCGGGCGTATGTAAGGAAAATATTGATCTTCAACTTTACTTTGATATAGATCAACAAAGGCCGATGAATTACGGTCGCAATAATTTTCGTGAGGGCCTCTGCCAAACCACTTTAAATTTTCATAATTTGCAGGCATCGCAAATCTTATCCCAAAACGCGGCATCTCAGGCCTAACAGATCTTAAATCATTGTAGGTAAGTATCATTTTCTTACCAACTTTGGCTTTAATCTGATTGCCGACCATCTCATTGAAATTGAAATAGAGCAATAACCCATCTTTGATTTCCGAAAGTTCGGATAAATAGCCATTTCTAATCTCCTCTAAAGTAAGTTTACGATTCCAAAGCCGGAATTCGTCCATACGACCATGAAACAATCTTTCACCATAAGGGTTACCTCCTAAGTAACTATCTCCAGATATATTTACAGTCATGGCATGATCCAATTCTATAGACTCAACCGGCTCTCCATTCACATACAAATCAAGTTTTTTGTTGAAACTACTATAGACCAACGAAATCATATACCAATGATGTGTTTTAAAAGGATAGCCGAACGCCTTATTGATATTACCGCCAATAAATGCGTATAGTTTACCATTTTCACGAAATTCATAATGTAGCTTACCTCGGCTCCAGTTTTTATTTGTCCAAATCATATTCATCTCGCTAAATGATGTTGGATAAATAAGGGTTTCAAGGGTAAATTCAGGCAATTCAATAAAACCAGGGTCATTAAGTTGAAGATGCGCAGTCATAGCATTAAAATCTATGGCCTTTTCAAATTCCGTCTTTGAATTAACCAACACTTCCACATCGGGGCGGGGAGGGTTAATCATTGTAAGCGATGTTGAAAGGGCAATCTCTCCTAACCCGTTAATATTATATTCCATTTTAAGTTGTGCATTAACCGAAGGTAGAATGCAGTTCGTCGAAAATATCGCTTCTGATTTATTCAATATTTTGAAGCGTGATGTCATATCTTGCGAAAACTCTGAAGCCTCTTTCCATGGTGCGCATCTTTTATCCATGCCATTTCCAAAGTCATTATCTGTAGGTGCTCGCCAGAAGTTGGCTTTCAGTGGTTCATTAATTACTGCTTTTCCGTCAATAAGCCAATTGGAGAGTTCTCCGCTCTCTCTGTCAAAAGAAATCTGAAAGTTTCTTCCCTCAAACACTAAAAGATTAGATGACTCATTAACTTTAAGTTCGGGTATATTTCTTATCGGACGGTCGAGTGAGGGTTCGTAATTTGGTATCTCAATTTGCTCGGCAGCAACTTCAAAATTGGCTGGAATGATTTCGTCAGAAGCTTTAGTTAAAAAACTAAAATGGATAAAATATTCTTTTTCGGGTTTAAAACTCAAAGAAGAGAAGTCCAGATTTAGAGTAAAACTCTCATGTGCACCTACTGGCAGGCGATCAACCACTCCGTTTAAGATTTGTTTTCCTTCGGATTTAATTTCCCAAATAAGGTAGTAGTGTTTAAGGCTTGTAAAATCGTATTTGTTGATGATATGAAATTTTCCGGCTAACGGATTAATTGTTTTTACATCAATATTTTGATAAACTTTTTTCACCTCAAAAAGGCCTGGGTGCGGTGTACGGTCGGGTGAAACCAATCCGTTAATACAGAAATTGCCATCGCTTGGTGTTCCCTCAGGTCCAAAATCGCCGCCGTATGCATAAAACTGTGAGCCATCTGATGCTTTTGTCAATAACCCCTGATCTACCCAATCCCACACAAATCCGCCTTGTAGTTGATTATATCTATCAATAAGTTCCCAATACTCTTTCAGGTTGCCACTGCTATTTCCCATTGCATGTGCATATTCACACATTATCAACGGCCTGTCCTGATGTTTTCGAACATAATCTTCGATATGTTCAACACTTGCATACATTGGACAATAAATATCAGTATTAGGGCCTAATAATGCCCGTTCGTACTGTACAGGACGTGAGGGATCTCTAAACTTTACCCATTGATAACAAGCAGAAAAATTAACTCCATCACCTGCTTCATTCCCAAGTGACCAAATGATAATTGAGGGATGGTTTTTGTCTCTTTCAACCATTCTTTTCACCCGATCTAAATGTGCTGTTCCCCAGAGAGGATCTTTAGCCAAACTTCGATCACCATAACCCATCCCATGCGATTCTATATTTGCCTCGTCCACAACATAAAGCCCATACCGATCGCATAGGTCATACCATCGTGGATCGTTAGGATAATGAGCGGTACGAACAGCATTAATATTATTTTTCTTCATCAAAAAGATATCCTCTTTCATCATCTCTTCCGAAATAACATGCCCGGTTAGTGGATCATGTTCGTGGCGGTTTACTCCTTTCAGGGTAACCGCTGTGCCGTTTATGAGTAATTGCCCGTTCTTAATTTCCGAAGTTCGAAAACCAACATTTGAAGAGAATGCTTGTAATATGTTACCCTTTTTATCAGAAAGAGTTATGACTAATTTATAAAGTTCAGGGTTTTCGGCGCTCCATTTTCTGGGATTTTGAATAAAAACGTTAAATTTAATTTCGCCGCTCTCTTTTGCGGCAAGTTTAATCGTTTTACTTTCCTGATAAATAACAGCATCGGCTGAGCTACCAAAAAGATGAATAGTGGAATTTAGTTTCGGTGTTTTTTTCTTATTGTCATTATCTATTTTCAACAACACACTTAACTGGCCATCTCGATATTCATTAACCAACCCTGCATTTACCTCAAAATCGCTGATATTAACCAAAGGCACGCTGTAAAGAAAAACATCCCTTTGTATCCCGCTAATCCTCCAAAAGTCCTGACATTCTAAATAGGATCCGTCGCTCCAACGAATAACCTGCGCTGCAAGTTTATTTTTACCTTTACGTATATATGGAGTTATGTCAAATTCAGCCGGTAGCTTGCCATCCTGACTATATCCCACCTCTTCGCCGTTGATCCAAACATATAAAGCCGATTTCGCACCACCAAAATGAAGGATTATCTTACCTCCCAACCAGTTTTCGGGAACTTCGAAAAAAGTGATGTACGACCCGGAAGGATTCTCAATATGAGGTATTGTAGGTGGTTGTGGGTCGTAAGTCCATTCATAAGGTTGATTTACATAAATCGGACTACCGTATCCTTGAATTTCCCAGTTAGAGGGAACAGAAATTTCGTCCAAATCACTGAAGTCATATTCCGTAAGATAAAATCCATCAGGTCGTTGATCGAGCCTGTCAGAATACTTAAACTTCCATTTTCCATTTAACGACATGAAATAAGGCGAACTATCCCAAATATTATCAATTGCCTGATTTACCGAAGAATAAGGAATTGCAAAAGACCTAGCAGGAAGCTTATTCCTGCTAACTACCTCCGGGTTTTCAATATCATTAAATATATTGTTATGTTGAGTAAAGGCCGGAACAGCGAAAAAAAAGAGAAAAGTAAAAAAAAGAGAAGTAGTAAATATTTTCATAGCCTAAGTGAATTAATTTTGTTTTTTATTACTAAAAACTGTGCACAAATTTAATCGGAAATCCCTTCACAAAAAAATTTGTTCAATATTATTTGGATTGGATAATTAATCGGTATCCTACATTGTGGATATTCTCAATTTTTACTTTGGGATCTTCTCTAAGATATTTCCGTAATCTTGAAACAAAAACATCGAGGCTGCGGCTCGCAAAATAATGGTCATCACCCCAAACTTTCATCAGAAGATCATCTCTTTTTACAATCGTATCCCTATTTTCACAAAACATACATAAAAGTTCACTCTCACGCTGGGTAAGCTCTTTTATTTTATTATTAAAAGTAAGACGCTGATTTTTAACACTAAATGTATATTCTCCAATATTATGTACCTCTATAGACTCTAATCGGAGCTGTCCGCTTCTTTTCAGGAATACTTCTATTTTAAGAATTAGCTCTTCAATACTAAAGGGCTTGGTTATATAATCATCGCCACCTAACCTTAATCCGTGTATCTTATCTTCTTTAGTTGATTTGGCAGTAAGAAAAATTATCGGGATATCAACATCTTTCTCCCTTATGCTGGCAGCCACTTCAAAACCGTCCATCTTTGGTAACATTACATCGAGGATACAGAGATCGTAATGATTGGCATTATAAAGTTTCATTGCCTGCTCGCCATCTTCGCAAAAATCTATTGCATAACCATGCGATTCAAGATTGTCGCGGGTTACGAATGACAATGTTTGATCATCCTCAACATATAATATTTTAGCTTTAGTCATAATTAAATCATTTCGATTATAAAATCAGACCCCTTCCCGACTTTACTCTCCAAATAAAGCTTCCATCCGTGCGCTTCACACACTTTAAGCACATAATAAAGCCCCAGACCAAAACCTTTTACATTGTGTACATTACCTGTCGGGATACGGAAAAACTTTTGAAAAATTTTCTTTTGATATTCAGTGTCTATTCCCGGTCCGTTATCTGAAACAATAAGTCGAATTTTATCTCTGTTCATACTTGTTGTAACAGTAACTTGTGGAACAACACCCGAATACTTTACTGCATTATCCAACAGGTTATAAATAATATTTGTAAGATGAAGCTTATCAGCCAAAACCTCTTTTATTTCTGGGCTCAATTGGACAGTGAAAGTAATGGATCTCCCATTTGCACACTGTCTTTGGTGGTTCTCTACTACTTCAGTTATCAAATTATTAAGTTGTATCGCTTCCTTTTTCAATTCATAGCCGCCTTTTTCGATATGCGCAATTTGCAAAACCTTTTCCACAAGATTATTTAACCGTTGATTTTCTTGTTTAATAATAGCGCTGTAACTTTTCAAACGTTGCGGCTGTTCAATAATATTGGGCGAAGCAAGTACATCAGCAGAAATATTTATGCTCGAGATGGGTGTTTTAAATTCATGGGTCATATTATTAATAAAATCTTTCTGAAGTTCCGAATATCTTTTTTGCTGTAAAATGATAAATATAGAATAAACGAAAAAAATGACCGATACGCTGTCTCTTATACACATCTGACGCTGCCGACGATCTACTCTGTGTAGATCTCGGTGGTCGCCGGATCATTAAAAAAAAAAAATACAATCAACAATGTATCAATCTGTCTCTTTGTAGTACACTAAAAATAAATCATCTGAAGTTACAGCAACATCAAGTACTTATC
>ERZ1026810.742-NODE-742-length-15556-cov-8.147709_pt1 | contig 15556 bp, 9 predicted proteins | sample MGYA00520872_ERZ1026810 | MGnify/ENA primary metagenome ERZ1026810 (study PRJEB33270, sample SAMEA104284477) | anaerobic digester metagenome | biome: Anaerobic digester microbiome; feature: mesophilic sludge digester; material: Anaerobic digester biomass | place... | reverse complement strand
TGACCACCGTCAAGCTCGCCAACGGGGCAGTGACGGCGGCGAAGGTCGGCACGAGTGGCGGGAGCGCCGGGCAGGTGCTGACGGTGACGGCGGGTGGGGCGGCGTGGCAGACGCCGTCGGGTGGTGGGGGCGGCACCATCACGGGCGTGACGGCGGGGACGGGGCTCAGCGGCGGCGGCACGAGCGGGACCGTGACGGTCGGTATCGCCAACGGCGGGGTCGGCGCCACCCAGCTTGCGAGCGGCGCCGTGACCAGCGCCAAGCTGGCGCCGCCGCTCTCGATCACCGCCGCCACGACTACGTTCAACGCCGAGAACACTGGGACGGGGAACGCCGTACGCGGTGTCAGCGCCGGTGGCGTGGGCGTCGGGGGCCGCACCAACGGGTCCGGTACAGCCGGGGTCTTCGGTGTCACTAACATAAACACGAGCTACGGAGTGTGGGGCAAGCACGAGGGCACCGGCATCGAGACCATCGGGGTCTTTGGTGAGTCTAGCAAGGGTTACGGGGTGTGGGGGACGAGCCCGACGACAGTCGGCGTGAAAGGCGAAAGCAACTCCGGCTACGGCGTCCTAGGCATTAACGTGTCGAAGAACGCCTTTGGCATTCTCGGGCACACGAGCGCCGCCGTCTACGCCAACCAGAACAATGGAGATTACGCGGGCTTCTTCCGCGGCAAGGTCCACGTCGAAGGTGCCCTTTCCAAGAGCAGCGGCAGCTTCAAGATCGACCACCCGCTCGACCCGACGGGGAAGTACCTGTACCACTCGTTCGTGGAGTCGCCGGACATGAAGAACGTCTACGATGGCAATGTCGTCACCGACGAGGAGGGGCGGGCCGTGGTGGAGCTGCCGGCCTACTTCGAGGCGCTCAACCGCGACTTCCGCTACCAGCTCACGGTCGTTGGCCGGTTTGCCCAGGCCATCGTCGAGCAGAAGATCGAGCACAACCGTTTCGTGATCAGGACCAACCTGGCCGGTGTGGAGGTCTCGTGGCAGGTCACCGGCATCCGCAAGGACCCATGGGCCGAGCACAACCGGATCCAGGTCGAGGTCGACAAGCCCGCCGAGGAGCAGGGGCTGTACCTCCACCCGGAGGTCTACGACCAGCCCGAGGACAAGGGCGTCTCCTGGAGCATGACCCGTTCCCTGCGGGAGCTGACGTCGAAGCCGCGTGAGGACGGCGCGACCGCGGCGAGGTAGGACGAAGCTTTCCTCGGCACGCGCAGGGGCGGCCCGACCGGGCCGCCCCTCGGCGTGTCTTTACCGCTGGTGCGGGTGTTTTTACTGCGACCCCGTGATGGTGTGCTCCGGGTACGGGCAGTCCGCGGGCTCACCGTCGCGGACGAGCCGTGTGTGCGCTTTGGGTGGGCGCCGTCGTTGATGCGAGTGGAGACCACAAAAGGGCCGGGCGGAGGTTACGGGACGAGGTTCGCACCGGCTGGGAGGACGAGATGAAAAAGGCAGTGGTGGCGACGTTCATGGTCATGGCGGTTGGGCTCTGGGCGCAGGTCGCGTTGGCGGGCTTTTCCGGGACGGACCTGTTCTTGCCCTCGGTGGGGGCGAAGCCGGGGGTGGCGCCGGCGATTTGGTACACGACGGTGTACGTGCACAACCCCAACCCGACGGCGGCCAACGTGACGTTCTACCTGCTGGAGCGGCAGGCCAACCCGTCGCCGATGAGCTACACCGACACGATTCAGCCTGGGGACACGGCGAAGTACGACAACGCGGTGCAGACCATGTTCGGCAAGCAGACGTTCGGGGCGATACGGCTGACCTCCAACGTCAAGGTGATTGCCGGGTCGCGGATCTACTCCCAGTCGGGGGCGTTGGAGGACTCGGTGGGGCAGTACTTTGCCGGGACACCGGCGTCGTTTGCCATTGGTGCGGGGCAGCGCACCGAGCTGGTGGGGGTGTACGGGACGCTGCCGGCTGGGGAGTCGACGTTTCGGTACAACTACGGGTTCGTGGAGACGACGGGGGTTGGGACCTGCAGCGTGAAGGTGACGGTGAAGGACCAGACCGGTGTGGTGCGAGGCACGAAGAGCTACACCGTGCGGCAGTGGGAGCAGGTGCAAAAGGGTATGAAGGACGAGTTTCCGACCCTGAACATGCAAAACGGGCGGTTGACCGTGGAGGTGGTGTCGGGGAGCGGCAAGGTGATCGTTTTCGGCTCCGGGGTGGCGAATGGTTCGCAGGACCCGGCGACGTACGAGATGGCGTTTCGGGACGAGCTGCTGGCGGAGAACGCCTCGGGTGGTGGGGGTGGAACCATCACGGGCGTGACGGCAGGGGCGGGGCTCAGCGGCGGCGGCACGAGCGGGACCGTGACGCTGGCGATTGCCGACAACGGTGTGACCACTGCCAAGCTTGCCAACGGGGCAGTGACGGCGGCGAAGGTCGGTACGAGCGGCGGGAGCGCCGGGCAGGTGCTGACGGTGACGGCGGGTGGGGCGGCGTGGCAGACGCCGTCGGGCGGCGGGGGCGGAGGCATCACGGGCGTGACGGCGGGGACGGGGCTCAGCGGTGGCGGCACGAGCGGGACCGTGACGGTCGGTATCGCCAACGGCGGGGTCGGCACTACCCAGCTTGCGAGCGGCGCCGTGACCAGCGCCAAGCTGGCGCCGCCACTCCAAATCGCCTCCAGCCTGATTCCGCTCGACGCCGAGAATACCGGGGTGGGGAACGCCCTGCGCGGTGTCAGCGCCGGTGGCCACGGCGTCGGAGGCCGCACCAACGGGTCCGGTACAGCCGGGGTCTACGGTGTCACTGACAAAAACTCGAGCTACGGCGTGTGGGGCAAGCACGAGAGCACCTTCACCGGCGTCGGGGTCTTTGGCGAATCTAGCAAGGGTGATGGGGTGCTGGGGACGAGCTCGACGGGATACGGCGTGCACGGCACGAGCACCTCCGGCTCCGGCGTCGTAGGCAGTAACGTGTCGAAAGGCACTGCCGGGCAGCTCGGGCACGGGGACTACGGCGTCTTCGGCATCAAGAACAGTGGAACTCACGCGGGCTACTTCATCGGCGCGGTCCACGTCGCAGGTGCCCTCTCCAAGAGCAGCGGCAGCTTCAAGATCGACCACCCGCTCGACCCGACGGGGAAGTACCTGTACCACTCGTTCGTGGAGTCGCCGGACATGATGAACGTCTACAACGGCAACGTCGTCACCGACGAGGAGGGCCGAGCCGTGGTGGAGCTGCCGGCCTACTTCGAAGTGCTCAACCGCGACTTCCGCTATCAGCTCACGGTGATCGGCCGCTTCGCGCAGGCCATCGTCGAGCAGAAGATCGAGCGCAACCGTTTCGTGATCAGGACCAACCTGGCCGGCGTGGAGGTCTCGTGGCAGGTCACCGGCATCCGCAAGGACCCGTGGGCGGAGCACAACCGGATCCAGGTCGAGGAGGACAAGCCCGCCGAGGAGCACGGGCTGTACCTCCATCCGGAGGTCTACGACCAGCCCACGGAGCTCGCCATCGATCGCCCCATGTGGAGGTAGCCGCGGTAGCTCGGTCGGTTGCGTTGGGCAACGAGGCGCGCAGGGGCGGCCCGGGCAGGCCGCCCCTGCGGTTTTTATTGGCTGATCTTGGGGAGCCGGGCGAGCGACGTCGCGATGGCGTGCTCCGGGTACTCGAAGTCCTCGAGCTTACCGTCGAGGTAGGCGTCGAAAGCGGCCATGTCGAAGAACCCGTGGCCCGAAAGCGAAAACAAGATCACCGCCTGGCGCCCCTCGTCCCGGAGCTGGAGCGCCTTGCGGACGACCGCGGCGATGGCATGAGCCGACTCCGGGGCGGGGACGATCCCCTCGCTGTGGGCGAACAGCACGGCGGCCTTGAAAACCTCGCTCTGCCCGACCGACTCGGCGTCCATCACGCCCCGGTGGACGAGCGCCGAGATGATCGGCGACGCGCCGTGGTAGCGCAGCCCCCCGGCGTGCACCGCCGGCGGCACGAAGTCGTGGCCCAGTGTGTACATCTGCAAGATCGGCGTGAGCTTTGCGGTGTCGCCGAAGTCGAAGGCGAAGCGGCCCCGCGTCAGGGTCGGGCAACTGTCTGGCTCGACGGCTACCGCCCGTAGCTTGCCGCCGGCGAGCACCTCCGGCATGAACGGTAGGGCGATGCCGCCGAAGTTGGAGCCGCCGCCGTGGCAGCCGACCACGAAGTCCGGCTCCTCGCCCACCAGCTCGAGCTGCTTGCGCGCCTCCTGGCCGATCACCGTCTGGTGCAGCAGCACGTGGTTGAGCACCGATCCCAACGAGTAGTTGGTGTCGTCGCGGGAGGCCGCCTCCTCCACCGCCTCGGAGATGGCGATGCCGAGGCTGCCGGGCGAGTCGGGGTGCTCGGCGAGGATGGCGCGGCCGGCGTTGGTCAGCGGTGATGGACTGGGGTAGACCTCCGCTCCGAACAGCCGCATGAACGTCCGGCGGTACGGTTTCTGCTCGTACGAGACGCGCACCATGAAGACGCGGCACGCCATGCCGAGCATCCGCGTGGCGAACGCCAGTGCCGATCCCCACTGCCCGGCGCCGGTCTCGGTGGCCAGGCGTGTGATGCCGGCGATGCTGTTGTAGTACGCCTGCGGCACCGCGGTGTTGGGCTTGTGGCTGCCAGCCGGGGAGACTCCCTCATGCTTGAAATAGATGCGGGCCGGTGTGCCGAGGGCGCGCTCGAGGTTGCGAGCGCGAATCAGCGGCGTCGGCCGCCACATGGCGAGGATCTCGCGTACCGGCGCGGGGATCGGGATCTCACGCTGGGCGCTCATCTCCTGCTCGATGAGCTGGGGCGGAAAGATCCGCTCGAGGTCATGAGGCCCCAACGGTTGCCCGGTGCCCGGGTGGATTGGCGGCGCCAGCGGGACCGGCAGGTCGGCGAGCACGTTGTACCAGTGCTCGGGCAGCTCCGAGACAGGTAGGGTGATGCGGTCAGTCGCCGCGGTTGTCGGGAGCATGCTCGGGCCGGTGGTTTCGAGGTTCGCGCTTGCCATTGTCGTGCCCCTCCTTTCGGGCAGATACAAAAAGGCCCTCCGTCGCCGGAGGGCCTGAGGTTTTTCGAGTACGGCTGGTGCTACGGCATGGCCTCACGCCCTCCGGTCGTGTGCGTGCACCACCACCAGTTGGCAGCGCGAGTGGTGACCGTGGGCTGGAGACCGTGCGTCATCGCCGCGTACCCTACCGTTCCTCCACCGACGCTGTCAACCCTCTCGGTGATCGGCTCTCGGGGCTCACCGCTCGGAGGCCGGGTCCCAATCGACGCGGGGACCGTCGAGTGGGTGGTCGGGAGACCACCGGTTGCCGATCACGCAACCCTGGGCGATGGGGCGGGTCGCACCTGCGCGCGGGGGTCAATAGGCGTGGCGGTGGCGCCAGAAACGCAGCAGGGTCAGCCAGATGATCTTGAGGTCGAGGGCCAGCGACCAGTTGTCGATGTAGTAGAGGTCGTGGGCGATGCGCTTGCGGATCGAGGTCTGCCCCCGGAGGTCGTGGACCTGTGCCCAGCCGGTGATGCCGGCGCGCACGCGGTGGCGCGACATGTACTCCGGGTAGCGCTCGCGGAAGCGGGCGACGAACTCGGGCCGCTCGGGACGCGGGCCGACGAGCGACATCTCGCCTTTGAGGACGTTCCAAAGCTGCGGCAGCTCGTCCAGGGAGTAGCGCCGGAGCACGACGCCGACCGGGGTGGTGCGGGGGTCGTTGGCGTGGGCGAAGCGGGCGCCGGTGGCTCGCTCGGCATCCGGGATCATGGTGCGGAACTTGATGATCTCAAATGATTTTCCGTCCAGTCCCATGCGGAGCTGGCGGTAGAAGACGGGGCCGCCGTCGTGGCGCTTGACGAAGGCGGCGATGATCGCCAGCAGCGGTGAGAGGGCGAGCAGCCCAAACGACGCGACGACGACATCGGCTGTCCGTTTGACGAGCCGGTTCCAGCCGGCCAGAGGGATCTGTGTGAGGTTGATGACCGGTAGCCCGTCGAGGTCCTCCACTCCGGCGCGCAGGGCGTAGTACTGCAGCAGGTCGGGCACGACGCGCACGTCGAGCAGCAGTGGCTCGGCGGCCTTGAGCAGCTTGACCGCCCGCCGCTGGGCACCGAGCGGTAGCGCCACATAGAGCATCTTGACGTGGTGCGCGTGGGTTACGGCGTCGAGCTCGTCGAGGGTGCCGAGGACGGGGATGCCGTCCAGATGCATCCCCACCTTGCCAGGGTTGTCGTCCAAAAACCCCACGACGTCCAAGCCCAGCTCGCGGTGCTCGACGAGCTTGGCAGCGGCCATCCGTCCGAGCTCCCCGGCTCCGGCCACCAGGGCGTGCTTGCGGTGGCGGGAAGAGGCCCATAGCCGGGCCTGCGCCTTCCAGAACCCCGCCCGCCCGAGGGTCACCAAGGCCACGTCGAGCACAGCGAAGAGGCCGAGGGTGAGGCGGGAGTAGGTGAAGTCGCGGTAAAAGCCGAGGCCGGCGTACAACACGATCGAGGCCAGACCGACCGCGACGGTGACAGCGAACGCTTCCTCGACGAGCGAGCGCTGCGGGCGTCCCTCGAGCAGGCCGCGGAAATAGAACATCACCGGCCAGATCAGCGTGATGATGGGGAACAGCGCCAGGTACGGGGTGAACGGCGGGATGCCCTTGGTGACGGGAAAGACCTCGACCTCGAACCGGAGATGAAAGGCGAGCGACAGCGCCAGGTAGGTGGCGCACAGGTCGATCACCACCAGCCCGGTCCGATTGAAGCGCAGCTTCTCGCCGATCATGCCTGCCTGTACCCGGGGACATGGCGCTCGAGCAGGAAGCCGAAACGCTGGCGAAAGCGTTGGCGGGAGTAGCTTTCAGCCCGCTGGCGTAGCACCGTGCGGTCCCAGTCGCGGCTCATGACCTTCTCGCAGGCAGCAGCGATCGCCGTCACCGAACCGTCGGCGGCCAGCTCGCCATGCACGCCGCCGCGCACCGCATCCGCGGTGCCGCTTGCCGCCAGCCCGACGACCGGCGTGCCGCACGCCAAGGCCTCCACCGCCACCATCCCAAAGTCCTCCACGTTGGGGACCAGCAGGAGCGCGGCGCGACGAAACTGCTCACGCAGCTCGGCGGCGTCCAGGTGCCTCAGAAAGCGCACCCTCGGGCCCGCTACCCGCCGCAGCCGGCTCCCCAGCGGTCCCTCGCCGACAATATGGAGCGGTTTGCCGAGCCTTTCTGCCACCGCCATCCCCACGTCCACCCGCTTATACGGAACCAGTGCCGCCACCATCAACAGGTAGTCCTCGCGGGTATCACCGGGCGAGAAGAAGTCCACTTCGATGGGCGGTGGCACGACCTCGGCCCGCCGGCGCCAGTAGCGCTCGATGCGTTTGGCAACGAGCTGCGAGTTGGCGATGAAGTGGTCGACGCGGGCTGCCGAGACGACGTCCCAGGCTCGCAGGTCCTCGAGCTTGGCGCGCACCAGTGGGCGCAGCAACGGGTTCATCCGCCGCAGGTACTCCTCGCGCTGGTCCCACAGGTAGCGCATCGGGGTGTGGCAATAGCACAGGTGCACGGCGCCCGGCGGGGGGATGATCCCTTTGGCTACGCAGTGCGAGGAGGAGATCACGAGCTCGTACCCTTCGAGGTCGAAGGCGGCGACGCCGTAGTGCATGAGCGAGAGCAGGCCGCGGTACCAGCGGCCGCCGCCGGTGAGCTTCTGCAGGAACGAGGTGCGGATCGGGTGGTTGGTGAGCTCGCCGGTGATCGCGCCAGGGCGGTGGAAGAGCGTGTAGATCGGGGCACCGGGGAAAAAGCGGGCGATCTCGGACAGCACCGCCTCGCCTCCGCGCATGCCGGTCAACCAGTCGTGCACCAGCGCGACTCGCATCAGCCCTCCCCTCGCACCGCTTGGTAGGCGCCCACGGTAGCCCGTGCGGCACGTTCCCACGAGAACTCGCGCGCCCGAGCCCGTCCCCGGCTCCGCAGCTTGACCAGCTGCTCGGGACGGTCCAGCAGGCGTCGCACGGTGTTGGCGACCTCTACCAGGTCGCGGGGGTTGACCGCCACCACGGCATCGCCCCCGACCTCGCGCACCGCCTCGATATCGCCGGCCAGTACCGGTGCACCGCACGCCATCGCTTCGAGCAACGGCAGTCCGAACCCTTCGTACAACGTCGGGTACACGAACAGTGTCGCCCCCCGGTACAGCGCGGCCAGCTCGCGCTGCTCCACGTACCCGAGACAGAGCACGCGACCTCCGAGCCCCATCGTCGCGGCGCGGAGGGCGAGCGGACCATCGGGGGTGAACCCTCCCGCCAGCACCAGCGGCGGGATCGCCTCGCGCTGGCCGAAGGAGAGGAGCTGGTAGGCCTTGAGCAGCCCCTCGGCGTTTTTGTGCGGCTTGTGGTTGCCGACGTGGAGAAGGTAGCGGTCGGGTACACCGAGGCGGCTCCGGATCGCGGCGTCGCGACCCGGCTCGGCCTCGCCGAGAAAGCTCGGGGCCACGCCGTGGGGGATCACCTGTAGGCGCCGCTCGGAGGCCCCGAACAGCCGCTTGAGGTCGGCAGCGGTGGCGCGCGAGACGGTGAGGACGCGGCGCGACCGCCGCACGGCGGCGCGGATGAAGAAGCGGGCGTACGCGAACCCCAGTGGGTGAGGGAGGAACTCGGGGAAGAGCACGTGGATGATGTCGTGTACCGTAACCACGAGACGTCGTGGGAAGAGCAGGGGAATGACGTAGTGCGGCGCGTGGAGGACGTCGACCCCGGCGCGTAGCGCTGCCGAGACGAGGGCGAGCTGCTCCCGCAACGAGTAGCCCGGGGCGTCCACCTCGACCAGCCGCCAGCTTTCGGGCATCGCCGGCAGCAGGTGGAGGTGCTCGCGGCTCACGAACAGGGCGAGGTCGAGCGCCGGCTCGAACCGCGCCATCTCTCCCAGCAGCCCTTGGAGGTAGGAGCCGATGCCGAAGTCGGCCAGCTTGCGCGCATCAATTCCCACTCGCCGCATCGCCGGCATTCTACCCGCCCTCCTGCCCGGCGCAGGTCTGAGATCGAAAGTCAGAGGTCTGGCCGTGCCAGGGCCGTGATCTTGGCCGGGACCCTCGACCCTCGGCCGGGCGGGTGGGGGTCAGGCCAGGAGGGCGGTCAGGAGGGAGACCCAGGCGGTGGCAGGGCCGTCCCAGGCGAGCTGGCGGGCACGGGCGAGGCTCGCCTCGCGCAGCCGTGTCCTTTCGCCGCCGAGCGTACGCACGAGCGCCTCGGCGAGCCCGGACGCGTCACCGCGGCGGAACACCTGCGCGCACTCGCCCGCTACCTCGAGCAGCGCCGCCTCGTCCGAGATCACACACGGCGCCCCACACGCCAGCGCCTCGGCGAGCGGCAGCCCGAACCCCTCCTCCTCCGAGGCCAGCACCACGGCCTCGGCATGGCGGAGCAGCGCGCGCGCTGTCTCCCGGCTCACGTAGCCCGGAAGGTGCACCCGCTCCGCGTGGGGGTGCGCTTCGAGGGCACGAGCCAGCCAACGGCCCCCCCAGCCGCCGCCCCCCGCGAGCACGAGGTCGGGGGCCGACGGGACGGCTGTGAGAAGCCGGGCGTGCGCCTGGAGCAGGACGGGGATCCCTTTGCGGGGCTCGAGGGTGCCGAGCTGGACGACGAATGGACGCCCGCCGGCTAGCTGCCGGCGCACCGCGTCACCGGTCTCGCCGGCCGGTGGCGGCGAGAAAAACGGGTCGGCGGCGAGGGGAATGACCTGGGCGCGCGCGCCGTGCCGGGCATCGAAAGCTCGCAGGCGCTCACGGGTGGCCGACGAGGCGCACACCAGCTCGTCGGCACACTCCAACGACTCGCCGAAGTAGGCGGAGAAGCAGAAGCGGTTGGCGAGGGTGTGGTGCTGTGGCCGCGAGATCGGTGTGAGATCGTGGACCGCCAGGGCGGCCGGGACGGTGAGGCGGCGCGGCAAAATGCCGAGCGAGCCGACGTACGCCGAGGACCGCATCGAGGCGGCGGGTCCGGCGAGGGTCTGCAGCCAGAGGGTGCCGGGGAGGGGCACGGGCGGCGCGAGGATCACGGCCCGGCCGTCGAGGCCGTCGAGCTGGAGGTTGCCGACCGGTCTCGGCACCGCGAGCACGAACCGCCACTCGGTGCGGGCGGCCAGCTCGCGCAGCAACCCCGCCAGCCACCAGCCGACGCCGGTCCAGCTCCCGAGCAGCGGCCGGGCGTCAAAGGCGATACTCGTCGGGCTGAGCATGGGGGAGGTCCGCGGCGCGGCGCAGCACTCGAGCGGTCGCTTCCGCGGCTTGCGACCAGCGGAATAGCTGGGCGCGCGCCCGGCCGGCCACGGCCAACGAGCGTCGGAGCGAGGAATCGACGGCCAAGCGGAGAATCGCGTCGGTAATGGTCGCCTGCTCGCCCGGCTCGACGTACACCGCCGCTTCCCCGCCCACCTCGGGCAGCGACGAGGTGCGGGATAGGATCACGGGTGTTCCCGAGGCCATGGCCTCGAGCGCCGGCAACCCGAAGCCTTCCAGCCAAGACGGGAAAAGCAGCGCCTCGGCGCCGCGCAGGGCGGCCTGCAGGCCGGGGCGGTCGAGGTAGTCGAGGTGGAGGATGCGGTCACGGGCCGGGCTGTCAGCGAGGGCGCGTTGGATCGACTCGGTACGCCAGCCCCACCTGCCCACGAGCACGAGCCAACCCGGGTACCCGGCCGCAACCGCCCCGGCGAAGCCGGCCAGGATCCCCTCCACGTTCTTGCGCGGCTCCAGGGTCGAGACGAACAGCAGGTAGCGAGGCGGCAGGCCGGTAGGGCGAGGGCCGTCGGGAGTGAATGCCTCGTCGACGCCCTCATGCACGACGTGGATCCGGCGCCGGCTCGTCGCCAGCAGCACCACGAGGTCGTCCGCGGTCGCGGCCGAGACGGCGATCAGCGCGGCGGCGGCGAACAAGGTCTGGGGCAGGCTGCGGCGCAGGTTGTCGAGGGTCTCCTGCTGCACCGTATGTGGCAGGCGCAGGAAAGCGAGGTCATGGACGGTCGGCACGAGGGCGCGTACCGCCGCCTGGTGTCGCCGCGGAACGAAGAAGTTGGGTGCAAAGAAGACGTCGTTGCCGTCGAGCCACAGCAGGATGGGCTCGACCACCGTGCGGAGAACCGCGAGGGTCGGGCGCACCGGCAGCAGGAACCCGTGCGGGATGTGGTGGTAGCGGAAGCGCGTGCGCTCGCCGGCCGGCAGCGCCGGTGGCGACGGCTCGTCCGGGGCAGCGAAGCTGTGGGCGTACAGCCGCAGCTCGAGCTGTGGGTCCGCCGCAGGCAGGTTGCTCAACACGTTCCACTCGTACCAGCCGACCCCCGTCATGCGCTCGAAAAACGGGAAGATGTCGACGCCCACGGTGAGGCCCAGCTCGCCGCGCACGCTACGGGCGTACCAGCGGGCCAGGCGGGCCCGGAAGGTGCCGCACATGTCCCTCAGTAGGTGGATGAAGAACCCAGCGGTGACGCGAAGGCGGCTGCCCATGCGGTAAGCAGGGTACACCAGCCGGCTCGGTGTTATGCTGGCGCCGCGTAGGCGATGCATGCTCAGGCTGGCGCTGCCAGCCGCGAAGGGAGCCCCGATGCGCACCGTCACCACCTGTCTCGCGTTTCTCATCGCCGCCTCGGCGCTGGCCGGCGGTCCCATCGACAAGGCCGTACCGTTCGAGCTCGGCAAGTGGATCGATCTCGAGCACACCGAGGGCCCGGTGGTGCTGCACCGCATCCGGCTCGTCGAGCAAACCGGCACCATCACCAAGTCGAAGATCTTCCGGCCGATCGGTTCGGAGTACCTGAGGACGGTCCAGATCCAGCTCGAGTACTCCAACTCCGCGACCAAGGACTGGGACTGCTTCATGCGAGTCGAGTGGGTGGACGCCGACGACAAGGTCATCGACGGCTACCGCGACCGCGAGAGCCTCGACGACCGCGAGGTGCACGACGCCGCCACCGTGACCCTCTCGACTCTCAAGTACGGTCTCGATGTTGCCAAGACGCTCAAGATCTACCTCGAGGTCCACCCGTAGTCTCGGGCTCAACGTTTTCCGTGGCACTCGGGCGGTGTGTGGTCGTCCGCTCCAAGGCGGTACCACGGCCTCCCGAGTGTGAGCCCGGGCTCGTGCAGCGAGCGCGGTCAGGTCGCGCGCGGCAGCCTCGACACCGTCCGGCCGGCGAGCAGCCCGCGCAAAGCCAGAAGGCGGAGGCTGACACGCTCCGGGTCCTGCCTCGCCCACGGGCGGCCGATGTACCCGTGATCGGTCTTTCTGCACGCGGCGATGTGGCGCCGTTTGCTGCTGGCCGGTTCTCCTCGCGGCCCGGCGGAGCTTGACTTTGCCGGCGGCTCGCGGATCATGGAAGGCAAGGGGGGTTCGAGATGTCGGTCCGCGCTGAGCGCTTCCAGGACATCCTGAACAGCTTGGCCGACGGCGTGTACTTCGTCGATGTCGACCGGCGCATCACTTTCTGGGGCCGGGGTGCCGAGCGCATCACCGGCTACACGGAAGGGGAGGTGCTGGGCTTCGCCGTGGCGCACCGGCTGCTGGCTCCCCTGGATGCGGCCGGGCGCGACGTCTGCGAGAACGGGTGTCCGCTCGCCGCCACCCTCGCCGATGGCGTGCCGCGGGAGATGGAGGTCTTCATTCGCCACGCCGGTGGGCAGCGGGTCCCGGTGCTGATGAGAGACCTGGCACTCCGCAACCATAAGGATAAGATCGTCGGCGCGGTCGAGACGCTCATCGACCACCCGGTGATCTTGGCTGGGCACAAGAGCGGGCCGAGCGGCGAGTTCCAGGCGCTGCGCGATCCTCTCACCGGGGTCGGCAGCCGCCGCTTCATCGAGGGCCGTATCGAGGCGAGCCTCGCGGAGCTGCAACGGCACGGCGTACCCTCGGCCGTGGTGCTGTGCGACATCGATGGCTTCACGGAGTTCAACCGAGCGCACGGCAAGGAGGTGGGCGACTCGGTGCTGGCGATGGTGGCGCAGACCCTGCAACGCAACCTGCGCGGCTCCGACTCGGTGGGGCGCTGGGACGGCGAGCAGTTTCTGGCCGTGCTCCAGCACGTGGACGGGGTGCGCGCCGCCGCGGTGGCCGACAAGCTGCGCATGCTCGTCGAGCGCTCGACGCTGTCAACCAAAGGTGGATCGCTCCACGTCACGGTCTCGGTGGGGGCGACGATGATTCGCGCCGATGACCTCGAGGGCACGATCGTCGAGCGTGTGTCGCAGGCCCTCGCCAGTAGCAAAAGCGCCGGCCGCAACTGCGTCACGCTGGCCTGAGCTTGCCCTCCTCTTGCGTAGCCGCGATGAGCACCGGAGAACGGGCTGGGCGCACCCTGCCGTTCGCCCATCATCGGCTTTCCCACCCCATCGACGGACCCACCTGAGGTTTGTCGGCTGAGCCGAACGAAGCCAGATCGGCGCTGGCGGCTCAACGCGAGGCGCGGATGGCCCGAGCCGCCTTGCGGGAGACCAGCACGAAGCCCCGGGTGGCGGCGTCGCTCTCGAGCGCCGCGAGGTAGGTGCGCGCCCGTGGGTCGGAGGCGGCGTCCATGGCCAGAGCCTCTTCGAGACGAGCCGCGAGCTCGAGAGGGACGAACCCTGCCGCGCGCGCCTTGCTCCGGGCCTCCGCGGCCGTCACCTGGGCCCGCGCAGTCTCCCCACGGAGACGGTCGACGAACGCGCGCTCGACCAGAAGCATGATCGGCACCCGCGGGTTGGAGCTGCGCCCGGCGGCGGATGCGAGTAGCGCGAGCGTCCGCTCCGCCTCGGCGTGCCGTCCGCTCGCCGCCTGAGCCCGGGCCAACAGGCCGAGGAGCTGGATCGGGTCGTCGAGCTCGACGCTTTCCGCCAGGGAAGCGGCGAGCGGGGAGAGCTGCTCGATCACCCGCGCGACCTCGCCGTTTTCGAGGTCGACGCGCAGGGGCAGCAGGTCCTGTACTTTCGACGCAGCCTCGAGGCCCGGAAGCTGGCGCATGATCTCGGCCGACTTCACGAAGAAGGCGCGGGCGTCCGAGAGCCGGTCGCCGGCCATCAGCACGTCGCCCAGCTTGGCAAGCGCGGCCGACTCGGTTCCTCGACGCCCGCTGGCGCTGGCGATCCGCACCGACTCCTCCAGCGCCGTGCGCGCAGGTGTGACCTCGCCCATGTCGAGCAGGACGTTACCGAGCTTCTGCAACGCCACCGTGAGCTCCTTGCTGTCGTCCAGCTCGCGCAGGATCGCCACCGACTCCACGAGCTGCTCTCTGGCGCGGGCGTTGTCGCCGCCGACGAAGACCGGCCAGGCAAGGTTGTGGAGCTGCAGCGCCAGCACCTGCCGGTCCCCGACCGCGCGGAAACCGTCGGCGGCCTGCTGGTACGCCTCGATCGCACCGGGCAGATCGTGGCGGTCGTAGAGCACGTTGCCGATCGAGTTGAGCACGCGCGCCACGTTGCGGCGGCTGCCCACAGCCGCGTACATCGCTCGCGCCTTCTGCAGGCTCGCCATGGCCCCGTCGACGTCGCCCAACATTCGCAGGGCGGATCCCGCGGCGTCCAGCGCCCGGGCCTCCACCAGCCGGGCGCCGAGCTCCCGCGCCTTGCGCTCGGCTCGCTGCGCCGCCTCGAGCTGGCGCTTGTGGTCGGACAGGTAGTAGGCGGCACGTGCCTCGAGAATGTCGAGGCGCGGGTCGTCGCGCAGCGGGAGCGGAAGCTGGCGCCGGAGCAGCTCGGCGGTTTCGAGCGCCTGTGCGCTCTGCGCCGCGGCGAGCTGCACGTCACCCAGGCGCAGCCCGTAGTCGAGGCTGTCGGGGACGTCGCGCACCAGGGCGGCGTAGATCTCGATCGCCCGCGGCCAGTCACGCGCCAGCTCCGCAACCCGGCCCTCAGCCAAGCGTCTCTGCTCGGGCGAGAGGCGGTCGGACAGCGCCAGTGCCCGCCGGGCCGACTCTGTCGCGCGCGCCGACAGCGCCAGCGAGGCGTAGGCGTCGGCGAGGGCGAGGTGCACGAGCGGGGCCTCCGGCGCGAGCCTGGCCGCCTCCTCGAGCAGCTCGTGGGCGGCCTGCACGTCGAACTCGCGCAGGCGCGCCAGCCCGTCGGCGTACAGGCGCGCCGCCTCCTGCGAGCCGCCGAACGAGGCGCCGAGCGTGGTCACGGTGGCGCCGCCGTGGAGGCCCGTGAGCTCCTCCCGCAGCCGCGCCCCGGCGCGGCTGACGAGCTCGAACAGCTCCATCTCGGTGCCGTTCTCGGCGAACCCAGCGCGACGCTCGCCGGTGGTGGTGGCTTGCACGCTCACCTGCAGGCTGATCACGCGCGCCCCGGCCTGGCTGGGGAAGACGGTGTAGGCACCCGAGACCACGAGGTCGGCGCCGACGAGGCCGCGAACGCGGGCCAGCGTCGCCGGCGCCAGCGTCGAGACCTCGGCGAGGCCGAGGTCGGCGCGCAGTCGCGCCACCTCCTCGCTCGAGACCTGCCGCAGGCTCGCCTCTGCTGCCAGCTGCGTGTCTGGCGTCTCGGGGAAAGCGTTGCCCAACCAGGCGGTGCTCGGGTCCTGGGTCAGGTCCACGATCGCGAGGACGGCCGCGGCCGTGCGAGCGTGACCGGTCCGGGGC
>ERZ1026810.732-NODE-732-length-15695-cov-3.835432_pt1 | contig 15695 bp, 10 predicted proteins | sample MGYA00520872_ERZ1026810 | MGnify/ENA primary metagenome ERZ1026810 (study PRJEB33270, sample SAMEA104284477) | anaerobic digester metagenome | biome: Anaerobic digester microbiome; feature: mesophilic sludge digester; material: Anaerobic digester biomass | place... | reverse complement strand
CGCGACCTGGAGGCCACCGAATGGATGCTGCGGCAGTCGGACGGCGGCAGGGAGCTGCCGCCGGACATGGCGGCCGCCGTCCACCGGGCGACCGGAGGGCACCCGCGCTATCTCCTCGACGTGAAGGAAATCATGGCGCAGACGCCGCCAGCGCAGCTCCGCGCCCGGATCGAGGCGCTGCCCGCCGGCATGGAAGCCTACGTCCGCGCCCTCGCCGAGGCGGCTTCCCCCGACGAGCTGCGTATCGCCGCCTCCGTCGGGTACGCCGGCGGCGTCCTTCCTCTGCCTCTCGCCGTCGAGGCCCTCGGCATCGACCCCGCCGTCCTGCGCGAGTGCTGCGCGCACAGCCACCTCGTCGCGCTTCGCGAGGAACGTATCGAACTCCGCTGGCGGCCCGCCGCCGAAGTCTGCATCGCCCGCGCCGGGGGCGATGCGGAAGCTCTGCTCCTGAGCCTCGCGGCAACCTTCGAGGCTCACGGCATACCGTCGGCGGCGGCCCGCTTCTACGCCCAGGCCGCCCACGCCGATGCGCCCCGGCCGGCCCTGCGCTACGCCGAAAGCGCGCAACGTCTGTTGGCATGGGAAGGCGCCCGAGCGCTGTGCGCCGACGTCGCGGCCCGGATCGAGGCGCCCGCGCCCGATTTTCTCGCCGCCTGGGCCGCGCTCGAACGTCTCGCGGGCAACGCGGAGCAGGCCGCGGTCCTGCTCGGACGCATCAGCCGCCCCGACCCGGCGCAACTCCTGGCGCTCGGGCGCTGCAAGGCCGACCTCGGGCCGGCGCAGGGGGCGTTCGCCCTGCTGGAGGATGCCCTCGCCGCCTCGGACCCCGGCCCTGATCCCGCGGCGCGCCGGCGGATCGAGCTCGCCCTGGCCGAACTGCACATCGCGCAGGGCCAGCACGAGCGCGCCGAGGCGCTCCTCGACACAAGCGCCGACACGCCCGCGGCGCCGGCGGACCTCGCCGCCGAGGCCCGGCATCTCCTCGGGCGCGCCCACCTCGCCCGTAAGAACTGGCCTCAAGCGCTGGCATGCTTCCAGAAGGCGTCCCAAGGTTTTCTCGAAGCGCAGGACACCGCGCGCGCTTGCCGCGACCGGATCGCGGCGGGCGATGCGCTCGTCGGCCGCGGGGATTTCGGGCAGGCGCTCGGCGCCTTTCGCCACGCCTTGGCCCTCGCCGAGGAGCACAACAATCCGCTCCTGGAGGCGCTTGCGGCCCAGAAGATCGGCGTCACCCATTACCGGCGCGGCGAGCACGACAGCGCCCGCGAACACCTTCAAGCCGCTCACACGCTGTGGGAGGATCTGGGCCAGGAGCGGCCCCGCGCCGACGCCCTCAACAACCTCGGGCTGGTCCATCGCAGCACGGGCAACCTCACCGAGGCCGCGCGTCATTTCCAAAACGCGCTGGCAATCCTTTCCGCCCTCGGCGACGACGAGGGCCAGGCGGCGGTGCTCAACAACCTCGCCTCGGTGCTCGATGCGCACGGGCGCTATCGCGATGCGCTCACCCAGAGCTTCAAGGCGCTCGATCTGCGCAAGAAGCAGCGCGACCCCTTCGGAATCGCGCTGTCCTACTTCCGCCTTGGGTGGATCTACCGCCACCTCGGCGACCTTGACCACGCCCGGTCCTTCGCCCAGAAGAGCCACGACCTCCGGGTCGAGGTCTCGGACAAGCTCGGCCTGGCGCACGCGCTGCATCTCCTCGGCCAGATCGACCTCCTCCAGGGACGCTACGGCCAGAGCCTCATCAGGCTGCGCCAGAGCATGACGCGCTTCCAGTCCCTGGGCGATCGCATCGGGAAAGTGCCTCTGCTGCTCACGACCGCCCGCCTGTACATCGAACTCGGGTTTCCGGACGGCGCGACCGAGAACCTCGACCAGGGCGAGAATCTCGCCGACCACCACGGGCTCGCCGGGCACCGCGCGGAGGCGCGCGTCATCCGCGCGATCCTTAAGAACGCCCAGGGCGACCTCTACGCCGCCGAGGAGCTGCTCCGCGAGGCCGAGCAGCTCCTCAAGGACGAGCCCAGCAAGAAGTCCCTCGCCGAAATCCTCCTGCTCCGCGCGCAGGTCCTGTTGGCCCTGGGCAACCGTTCCAAGAGCGAGGACGCCCTGGAGCGCGCCTACAACCTCATCAGCGAGATCGACGCCCGCGATCTGGCGCCCTCCTATTTCCTCCTCCGCGCCCGCAGCACGCTTGCCGGGCAGCCGCTGGCCCACGATACCGCCGAGCAGCTCCTCGCCCGCGCCATCGCCGAGGCCCAGGAAATCTCGCTGCGGCCCCTTCTGGCGCGCCTGCATCTGGACTTCGCGGAGCTCTGTGGCACCCGCAACGCGCTCCAAGCCGGGCGCGAGCACATCGCCCGCGCCGAAGAGATCCTGCGGCAGCTCGAGGAAGGGCTGCCGCTGCGCTTCCAGAGCTCCTTCGCCCAGAGCGCCCTCGCGCGCCGGGTGCGCCTGGAGGCCGAGCGTCACGCGGCCGCCACGGCGGGCGCGCCGGCGGCCGCCCCGCCCAGCGATGCCGAACCCGCTCATCTCCGGGAGCGGCTGCGCAACATCGAGCGGCTCCAGGAGATCGCGCAGGCCATCAACAGCGAGTTGGTGGTCGACAAGGTTCTGACGCGGATCATCGACGCGGCGCTGGAGTTGGTCAACGCCGAACGCGGCTTCCTCATCGTCGGCGCCGGCAAGGACCAGAAGTTCCAGGTCGCGCGCGACCTCCTCGGCGAGGACCTAAGCGATCCATCCCGGGAGATCAGCCAATCCATCGCCCGCGAGGTGCTGACGACCGGGCGGCCGCTTGTCACCAACGACGCCGTGGGCGACGCGCGCCTCGCGCGCTTCAAGAGTGTGCGCGATCTCAAGCTCATGTCGATCGCGTGCCTCCCGCTGCCCGGCCGCGAGAAGACCATCGGCACCCTCTATCTGGACAACCGGAGCATGAAGAACGCCTTCAAGGACGAGGATCTCGCCACCCTCGTCACGCTCTGCAACCAGGCGGCGATCGCCCTTGAGAACGCGCGGTTGCTGGAGGACAACAGCCGCACGCGCCGGGCCCTGGAGGAGTCCAACGCCCGCATTGCGGCCCTCAACCGCCGCCTCGCGGACAAGCTCCGGGCAAAGAGCGTCGCCCTGAAGCAAGCCCACACCCTCCTGGAGGACCGCTTCCGCTTCAGCAACATCATCGGGAAGAGCAAGGCGATGCAGGAGGTCTTCCACGTGATCCGCCGCGTGGCGGCCACCGACCTGCCCGTGCTCATCGAGGGCGAGAGCGGCACGGGCAAGGAGCTTATTGCCAACGCCATCCACTTCAACAGCGCCCGCCGGGCGCAACCGATCATCTCGGAGAACTGCGGCGCCCTCACGGCGACGCTGCTGGAAAGCGAGCTCTTCGGCCACGAGCGCGGGGCTTTCACCGGAGCGATCAAGGACAAGCAGGGGCTCTTCGAGATCGCCGACCGGGGCACGCTCTTCCTCGACGAGGTCGGCGACATGGACCTGGACATGCAGAAGAAGCTGCTCCGGGTGTTGGAGGCCGGCGAGATCCGGCGCGTCGGCGGCAAGGATGTCATCACCGTCGATGTGCGGGTCATCACCGCCACCAACCACAAGCTGAGCAGTCTGGTCGCGTCCGGGCGTTTCCGCGAGGACCTGTTCTGGCGGCTCAACGTCATCCGTATTTCCGTGCCGCCGCTCCGGGAGCGCCGCGAGGACATCCCCCTCCTCGTGGAGCATTTCCTGAAGAAGATCGCCGAGGCCCAGGGCGAGCCGTCCAAGCATCTGAGCCCGGAGGCGCTCCGCCGGCTGCTAGCCTACCACTGGCCGGGCAACGTCCGGGAACTGCACCATTTCCTGGAGCGCACCCACCTGCTGGCCCACGGCGACACCATCGGGCCGCAGGACGTGACGTTCGAGGCGGACCAGGCCGCCCCGTCCGCCGCCATCGCCCGGGAAAGCGCCAACCTCAAGCAGGCCAAGGAGGAATTCACCAAGTGGTTCCTCCTGCGGGCGCTGGCCGAGCACGGCGGCGTCGTGTCCCGCGCGGCCCAGCACTGCGGGATCAGCCGGGAGACCCTGCACCGGCTCCTGCGCAAATACCGGCTGGAGGAGGAGGCGGGCGAATAACGCCCCTCCCGCGCTCAAGTCCCGCCCCCCAGGTACCGATACTGCTCAACGGCGGCGGTTCCGATGCCGCCTCGACGCTGCGCCGTTCATGTTGTTCAGGGGAGGTGCTCATGCACAGGCTTCGGCCGTTCCTTGCCGTCGCGGGGGCGATGCTTGCGGTGGGCGCCCTGTCTTCCTGCTACACCTACGGCACGGAACCGGAGTGGGTCAAGGGGCGGCTGTCGGACCAACCCAAGTCTTACCGCCGCGCCGTTCTCATTCCCGCGGAGCAGTGGATGGAGCAGTACAAGCAGCTTCGCGAGGATCCGGCCTACGGGCAGCGCAACTACCGCATCGCCATCGGCGTCCCCCTGGCCGTCGAGATCGTCGGGGAGAACCTCGTACGTTCCGTGTACGTGAGCCCCGACGGCACCGTCGATCTGCCCCTCGTCGGCACGGTGTACGCCGCCGGCAAGCGCATCAGCGAGCTGCGCGGCGAGCTGGCGACGCGCTACGAGCCCTTTTTCAGGGACAAGGTCCAGGTGAACGTCAATACGGATCGTCCCACCGGGTTGCTCGGCGGGGACAACCGCTGGAGCATCGGCGGCCGCGCCACCGTGATCGTGGGCGACTACGGCATCATCGGCCGAACCGTCGACCTGCAGGGCGACGAGAACCTGCTGGAGGCGCTGTTCGGCTACGGCCGCGGCTACGCCGCCCACATGAACCTCGGCGTCAAGCCCGAGCTGCGGGAGGTGGGCGTCATCCGCCAGTACGTCACCGACCAGACCACCGGCGCGACGGAAACGGCGATCATCCTGTGCAATGTCGAGCGGCTGCTTTTCGGGGGCGATGTCTCCCAGAACGTGCCCATCCGCCACAAGGACATCGTCTTCGTGCCGCGGCGCCGCGACACGCTTCTGGAGGAAATCCACGATGCGCTGGGATACTGGGGCCAGATCCTGAGCAACACCCAACAAATCCGCGACATCGTCAAGGCAATGGAGCATTGGTAAGAGGGCCCGGCCGGCGAGGAGGACTGCAATGACCGATTATCCGACGCATTCGGCGATCGACACGGTGAAGCGCATCGCCCAGGAGGTCGTGCGGGAGGAACTCAAGCAGCTTCGCAGCCGGATCCAGGAGGTCTGCCTCTCCGCCGTCGAGGCGGGGCTCGGGCAGTTCCTGGTTTCCGAACGCTTCACGCGCGCCGTCACGGAGGCCGCGCCGGCGGACCTCGACGCCAAGATCAAGGCGCGAATTGCCGCCTGCCTCCCCGAGGCGCTGGCCGCCGAGCCGGTGCGGACCTTCTTCTACGGGCTGCTGAAGGACAAGGGCAAGGAGGTCTTCAAGCAGGCGATCTTCGGCGGCAGCCTCGACCTGACGAAGGTCATCGCCCGCGTCGTCGAGCAGTCGCTGGACAGCCGCGCCGGCGCCGTTGTCGCCGGCAACTCCGGGGGCGGTGGCGCGAGCATCGCGGGCGCGGTCCAATCCTACCTCGCCCAGAACCTCGGGAAGGAGCTCTCCCGCGCCGTTCAGGAAGAAATGCGCAAGTTCCTGGGTTCCGAGCAGATGAAGGAACTCCTGGACTCCAAGTTCCGGGCCATCGACGTCTACCTCAAGACCGACCTGATTCCGCGGGTCGTCAAGCGCGAAATCGCCAAAATCGAAGAGACGCACGCCTGAGCCCGCGTTTCACCGGAGGGGATCGGGGCGTCCCGCCGCGGAGGCGGACGTGGCGGCGGACGCCTCCAACGTGATATGATTTCATTGGTTGCGGCGCGTCTCGGCCGCTCCGCGCCGCGAAGGCGCTCCGAGCACGGGCCGCGCGGCGGCCGGCTGCGCGGAACCTCGGGCGCGAAACAATACCTGGAACCCTCGATGCTGCGGACAGTCGCACATACGGCTCTGACGGCGGGAGCGACCCGCGTTCCCGGACGATGCCCGGAGCCGCGCGCGGGCCTCCCCCGCCCGCGGCGCCTCGCCGCGGTCTGCGCGGCGGCGCTGACCGCCGCTACCCTGGGGCGCGGGGCGGAGATGGCGCCGCAGGTGGAGCTCTCCGCGCCGGCGCTCGACTGGGGCAAGTGCGGCCACCGGCAGGAACTGACCAAGACCGTGGTTATCAAGAACGCCGGGGGCGGGCAGCTCAAGATCGAGCAGCTCAAGTCGAGCTGCGGTTGCACCGCGCTCAAGATCGACAAGCAGACGCTGGGCCCGAACGAGTCCGCCGAGCTTTCCGTCGTCCTGAGCACCGGCACCCTCATGGGGTACCTGCAAAAGTACCTCGAGTTCCACACCAACGATCCCCGGCGCCCGGTGGTGAGAATCCCCGTCCTGGCCCGAGTTCACGACGACGTGAAGGCGGAGCCGTGGGTGCTGCCCCAATTCACGGCCGTGGCCGAGGGGCCGCCCGTGACGCAGGAATTCACCCTCGCGTGGCGCGCCAAGGCCGCGCGCAGCCTGGTGCTGGAGAACCTGCGATGCACCGACAAGGCCATGCGCGCGACGGCCGCCCCGATCACAAGCGGCGGGATCACCGTGGGCTACAAGCTGGCGGTCACCGTCACCCCCCCCGCCGCCGAGGGGCTTTTCAACGGGAACATTCTCGCCGACCTCAACGGCCTGCCGTGGGAGTTCCGGGTATACGGCCAGGTTTTCGTGGGCATCATTGTGGAACCTACCTATTTCCAGTTCGGCCGCATCGATGACCCCGAGAACGCGCAGAGCTCCATCGATCTCAAGTCGGCGGACGGGACGCCGTTCCGCCTGCTGGACGTCGCCTGCACGCCGGCATCGTTGCTGGCCTTCACTGTGCGCAGCAACGACGCGCGCACCGCGCACACGATCACCGCGAAAATCGCGCGCCCTGACCGCGCCAACCGGTTTTTCGGCAAGGTGCGAATCCGCACGGACCACCCCAAAAAGGCTCTCATCGAGGCGACCTGCCTCGGTTTCTGGCCCGCCGAGGCCAAGAAAACGTGATGTACGCCCGTCGCCGCAGCATTGTCGGCGCCGCCCCTCCGCGGGCGCGCGCAAGGAGGTAGCATGCCGGACTTCGCCGTCCCGATCACGCAGATCGCCGCGCTCATCGGCGGCGAACTCATCGGCGACCGCACCCTCGTCGTCCGAGGATTGAAGCCGCTCGCGGATGCCGGCCCGGAGGATCTCACCTTCCTCGACAACGAAAAATACCTGCCGCAATTCGAGAAGACCCGCGCCGGCGCCGTGATCGTCGGCCCGGCCATCGCCCCCGGCGGCAAAACCGTCATCAAGGTCGCCGCGCCCTACGCGGCCTTCGCACGCGTGCTGCAGTCCCTGGCGACGGCGCCGCCCTGCCCCTTCGAGGGCGTTTCGCCCCAGGCCTTCGTCGCCGCCGACGCCGCGCTGGGCGAGGGCGTGCGCCTCGGCCCCGGCGCCTTCGTGGCGGCCGGCGCCTCGATCGGCGCTCGCACGCAGATCTGGCCCGGCGCTTCCATCGGGCCGCGGACGCGCATCGGCGCCGATTGCATCATTCACCCCAACGTGACGATCTACCATGAATGCGTCCTGGGCGACCGCGTCACAGTGCACGGCGGCGCCGTCATCGGCGGGGACGGCTTCGGCTTCGCCCCGACGGGCGAGAAGTACGTCAAGATCCCCCAGATCGGCAACGTGGTCATTGAGGACGATGTCGAGATCGGCGCCAACACCACCATTGACCGCGCCGTCATGGGCACAACGCGCATCCGTCGTGGCTCGAAAATCGACAACCTCGTCATGATCGCCCACAACTGCGAGGTCGGCGAGGACTCGATCATCGTGGCCCAGGTGGGTGTTTCCGGCTCCACGGTGCTGGGGCGCCACGTGGTTCTGGCCGGACAGGTCGGCGTGTGCGGTCACATCAAGCTCGGCGATTTCGTGCGGGTGGGCGCCCAGTCCGGCGTCACCAAGAGCATTCCCGACGGCGAGGAGGTGCTCGGAGCGCCCGCCATGCCGGTCAAGGAATTCAAGCGCTTGACGGCCCACCTGCGCAAGCTGCCGGAGCTGCACGACCGCCTGAAGAACCTCGAGAAGCGATTGCCGGAACCGGACACGCCCAAGGAGCCCTAGGGTCTCCGCCGGGCGCGGCGTTTTTTCCCCTCGCCGCGAAATTGACAATCGTCCTCGCAGTCGGTAGCATTAGGTGGTCTTTCGACCGACCGGAACCCGGACGAGGATTCCGGAGCGGCGATGCCCGGGCCCATAGCTCAACTGGGAGAGCGCAGCGTTCGCAATGCTGAGGTTAGGGGTTCGATCCCCCTTGGGTCCACCAAAAAACGAAGGCCGCGGTGCTGTTTGCGCCGCGGCTTTTTTTGATGGTTCGCCGTCGCGGCGCCTCAGGGCCGGCGCTCCACCGGCACCGGGGTCGCGGTCTTGGCGCCCCAGAGCCCGCCGGCCGGAACGCGGCGCCAACCGCCCGTGCGGTTGGCGAACGCCGGCTCGAGGGCGGCGAAGCGCTCCCGCACGACGGCGCGCGCCGCGGGCTCCTCGTCGATGATCTTCGCCCCGCAAGCCAAGGCGCGGCTCGGCGGCGGCCGCGTGTCGACCTGGAGCGGCGGCGCGCCCGCCCGCGGCGGCTCGTCGTCGTAGAACACCATGCCGGCCGCGCCGGCCTCCTCGCTGAACTCCAGTTCCAGCGTCCCGAGGTAATAGGCGCGAGACGCCTCGGCCTGGAGGACGTGTTCGATGCCGCCTCCCGCGAATTCCCAGAAATCGCCGATGCGCGCCACCGCCACGCGCACGGCGCCCGCCGGCGCCGTGAAGGCGAGCAGCGCCCCCGTTTCCAAGCCGGCCGCGCCGCCGGAACCGACCACGAAATTGCGCTCCCGGAGCGCAGCGGACAGCATTCCATCCCGTCCGATCGTGATCTGAACGGGAGCCGCGCCGATCGTCGTGCGCACGGCTAGGAGGACGAGGGCGCGGTCGGGCGCGACATCCTCCTCGACCGCGACGAGCGCCGGCCGCGCGCAGCCCCACAGAACGAGCGCCCCGGCGCCGAGGAACTTGACCGCGGCCGCCGAAGCCTTACACTGACGAGCATGGGATCGCGAAGATGAAACCATCGACACGGTTTTTCCTCCTGCTCACCTGCGCCGCCGTCTTCGCGGCCGCCGGCCTCCTTCCCGCCGCGCCGGCCGGCGACCCCGGCTTCCTGGTCCACAGCCAGGAGTTTAACGTGCGCGTGTTTCCGGAGAAAGGGTCCTGTGATGTGGAGGTCGCCTGGGGCGTGGAGGCGCGCGGCCCCGCGCCGCGCGCGGAACTCACGGCCTATCTGGCCGACGTAGCTCAGGTCTCCGGCGTATTCTCGCCGGACGGCCCGGTCTCCTGGAAGCGCGTGCCGTCGCTCGCGCCCTCCCCCTCGGCGGTCGCGGTCGCCTTCCCGGAGCCGCTGCCTCCCGGCCGCCGCCTGACTGTCACATTCGCGTACACCCTCTCGCCAGGGGCTGCGGCCACCGGGCTTGCCGCCATGAACATGTCCGCCGCGCCGGACCGCATGTACTTCTTCGAGTGCTGGTACCCCACCATCGCGCCCTACATCGACGAGAACGCCTTCGTGCGCGCGGGTCAGAAGCCGCCCTTCACGCTGACGGCCTCGGTTCCCGTCGGATTCGTCTTCATCACGGCGGGCGAGCTCGCGTCGATGGCCGACGATGGAGACCGCGTCGTGTACACCTACCGGTGCCCGGCGCCCGCGCCGTTCCTGATACCCTTCCTCGCCGGGAAGTTCGCGCACAGGCGCGTCGACGCCGGCGCGGCCGCGATCGACCTCTACCTCATGGGGAACGAACGGGAGGAGGAAACGACCGAGTTCACCCGGTTCGTCGCCCGAAGCGCCGCGCTCCAGGCGCGCCTCCTCGGCCGGCCGCCGCCCGCGCGCCTGGCGGTGGCGCTCTGCGAGGTCGGCGGGCTCGCGCGCGGGTTTCCCGGCCTGATCATCGTGCCCCCCGGCTTTCGGCGTTCCTGGCGCGACCCTGCCGTGGCGTCCACGGTGTGCCACGAACTGGCCCACACCTATTTCGGCAACCTCGTCACCGCCTACGGACCGGGCGGCAACGAATTCCTGGCGGAAGGGTTGGCGACCTACATCGGCATCAAGACCGCGGCCGACGTCGCCGCCGGCGCCGAGGATGCCCTCTTCGCGCAATTGCTTGCCAGATTCATGGGCAGCGACACTCCTGATGCGCCCATCGTCCAGATCAGGCCCATGCAAAACGTCCTCTCCGGCGAGGCCTACAACAAGGGCGCCCTCGTTTTCAACGAGCTGGCGCGCCTGGTGGGCGAAGAGCGGCTCTGGCGCCTCCTCGGAGCCTTTATAGCCCGCCACGAGGGCGGCTTCGTCACGCTCGAAGACTTCCGGCGCCTCGTCCGCGAGGAAGCCTGGCCGCAACTGGCCTGCTTCGAGGGCCATCGCGCCCTCCTGGACCGATTCTTCGCTCAGTACCTGGACTCCACCGCGCTGCCGTGGGTCGAAATCGCGGCGGCGGACCACCGCGCCCTCGGGAGGTGCGAGTTGACCGTGCGCAACCGCGGCGACGGGTTCGGCCTGGCGCCCATGGGCATCCAAGCGGGAAAACGTTCCGAGGAGCATTCGCTTCTGATCGCGCCGGGGGAGACGCGTTCGCTCTCGATCGCGCGACCGGGAGCCGGGCGCATCGACTGCTCGGTGGATCCGCGCGGCACCTTCCTGCACGGCGTGCGGCGGACGAGCATGCTGGCGCGCGCGGCGGATCTGCGCCGGAAGGGTTTGATTGCCGAGGCGCGCGCCGCCTACCAGGACCTCGTCGCCCGCATCCCCGAGGACGGCGAGGCCTGGTACGGCCTCGGGCGCCTCGAGGAACGAGCCGGACAGCCGGCGCGCGCCGCCGAATGCTACGCCAAGGCCGCGGCGCTCGGCGGCCAGGACTGGCTGCCCACGTGGGGCTGGATCAGGGAAGCCGGGTGCCGTCTCGCCCTCGGGGACAAGGAGCGCGCCCGCGCCCTCCTGCGCCGCGCGCTCGCGGAAGGCAACGACACCTTCGACGCGCGGCGCGAGGCCGCCGCGGCGTTGAAGGCCATCGAGGAGTGAACCATGCGACGATTCATGCTAGGCGCGGTTCTTTCGGGCTGGGCATCGGCGTGGGCCGCGGCGGCTGCGCCCGGCGCGACGCTGACGGGCGACGCCGAGGCGCTCGCGCTCGTCGCCAAGGTGGTCAAGGCCCTGGGCGGCGAGGAGGGCCTCGCGAAACGCCGGCTGCTCTACATGGAGCAGCAGGTGCAGATGGCGGGCCTCGGCACGGTCCAGACAGCCATGTGGATCAAGGGCGAGAAGCAGCGCCTCGAGCAGCGCATAGGCGCCCTCCCCGGCGCCCCCCTGACGGTCATCTTCGACGGCACGGATTTGTTCCTCCTCGTCAACGGCGAGAAACGCGATCCGGGCGAGACCCTCGCCAAGGCCTTCCACGCCGAGCGCAAGCGCCTCGACCTCTGGTGGGACTGCCGCGTGAAGCCGCTCCAGGTTAAGAGCCTCGGCACGGAAAAAATCGCCCCCGGCGAGGGCGTTGAGAAACGCGAGCTGGCGCTCCTGGAGTTCACGCATCCCGACAAGGACACCACCACGATCGGCATCGATCCGGCCAGCTTCCAGCCGGTCTACGCGGCCTACCGCGGCCCCCACCCCCACACCGGCGCGATGATCCCTTGGACACAGTGGCTCAGCGACTTCGAGCCCATGGAGAGCGCCGGCGGCCTGGTCTTTCCGCGTTCCATGGAGATTTATCAAGACGCGCGCCGGCTCACGACCGCGAAGCTGACGGCGGTCAGGACGCTCGCCGAGATCCCCGACAGCCTTTTCGCGGCCCAGGCGGCCAGGCCCATCGACTGAGCACGCCGCCTGCCGGCGCCTGCGCGGGCGCGTGCCGAACCCGACCGAAGCCTCGCCGCTAGGGCGCGTCCCCGAGCGCCCGCAGGAACTCCTCCAGCGCCAACTCCGTCACCTCGCCCTCGCGCGCCGGCCCTTCCAAAGCGGCGCACGCCGCGCCGTCCCGCTGTTCCGGCGCCAGGTCCCAGGCGCGCACATCGCCGCCGAGCAGCGTTTCCTCGCCGAGCGCGCCGCGGTCCAAGTACATCGCCTTGATCGAGGCCCGGCCGTCGGCGTAGAACCGCCCGCGCAGGGCGAGCGCCTTGTCCTCCTTGAGGAGCACGGCGCACTCAGGACCCAAGGTGAGGCAGCCGTGCTCGTAGGTCAGCGCCGCGGCGCCCGCCGCGAACTCCGGCGCCGCGCCCTGAGACACCGTCTCAAGCAGCTTCCGCAGCCACGGGCCCAAATCGACGCCGGCGAGCTTGAGCATGCCCGCCCGCGCGATCGCGCCGTCCTCGTCCAACCTGAGATCGAGCGTCCCCTCCGCCGTGCCCGTCACGCCCGCGTCGAACTTCAGCATGCCCAGGAGGTCGGCGATCTGCACGCCGGGGAGACGGAGCTTGAGGGTGAAGACCGGTTTCTCGGCATCGCTGAGGGCGCCGGTCCCCGTTATGGCGCCTTGGCCCGCGGCGACGCTGAACTCCCCCACGGCCCAGCCCTTTTCCTCCTTCTTGACGGCGAACACGCCCGCGCCGTGGCGCCGGCCGAGCAGGTCGAGGTGTTCCCAGCGCAGTTCGCCTTGCTCCACCGCGGCGCCCGCGAGCTTGGCGTGCGCCTTCACGGCTTGGGCCCGGGCCAGGTTCCCGAAGGCGATTTCCTTGGCGCCGAAATCCGCCACGATCGTCTGGTGCCCGGGCACGAGGGGATGCTCGATGAGCACCGTGCCCACGGCGACGCCGCTCGGCGCCATTTGGGCGCACAACCCCTTCAACCCCTCCCAGGCGATGAGGCGCGGCCACGCGCTGGACACGGCCACCGACGGGAGCTCGATGCGCGCCGACGACGGCTGCTCGGCCGCCGGCGAGAGCCGCCCGCTGGTGCGCGCGTCGAAGCCCGCCATGGTGCCGGCGAGGCTGTCCCACGCGATGCTCTCGCGCTCGATCGCCACGCGCCCGGCCAGGTCTCTCAGCCGAATTCCCGAAGACGCGAACCCGAGTTCGAGCTCGCTCGCGTCGAGGCGGGCGCTCCACACCGGCCCCTCGGCGGACGACCGGCCTTCGAGCTCGAGGTCCCCGACGCCGTCGATGGCGAATTCCTGGGAGCGGCCGAAGAAAAGCTCGCCAAGGGCCGCGATGCCCGTGAAGTTCTCGGCGCGCACCGCCAGCGTGAACTCGAGGGGAGCGGCGGTCAGGCGGCCCTCGACCGACCCTCGGTCCCAACCCCACGCCGGCTGTCCTGCCGCGGCGGGCGCCTCGCACGGCGCGAGTTGCGCCGACAAGGTCCCCGTGCCGCCGTCCAGCCGCGCGTTCGCGAGGGACACCTGCCAGGTCTTACCGCGGTCGCGCTCCTTGATGGCCACATGGAGCGCGTGGGTGCACACGACCTCCCGCAGCACGCCGCGCTCCCACAGCGCGCCCAGGCACGCCGCCGCGCCGGCAAAGTTCCAAACGCCCCGGCTCAATTCGGGGGTCAGCTCGCCTACCTGGAACGTGACGCCGAGGCGTTGTCCGGCTAGCGTGGGGACGAACGGCCCCTCGCTGGCCATCGTGACCGCGCTCAGGACGGCCAGATCGCGCGCCTCGTGCACGGGGTCGGCGTGAATGACGATGCTCCGCGCCGTGAACTCCTCCAGGCTCGCCTGCCTGAGCCCGCGGAAGTCCCAGGCGCGCGTCGCTTCGTGCCCGAGAAAGCCGCGCAGGCGCGCCTCGACCTGGCCGGGCAGTCCGAAGAGGTACCACACCCCGAGCGTCACGAGCGCGAGAATCGCGCAGACGACAAGGACGTTTCGCCAGAAGTTCATTCGTCGCCACCCGCGCGGCTCCGGGCGGGGCGGCGCGCCGCCCCCGTTCGCCGCACACTTGCGTTGCCTCCGCCTTCAATTACGATAGGGCGGGGCCCGGCGCGCCGCCCGCGTCCGGCCCCGTGATCGAACCGCCCACATGAGCCACAGGACCACGCGCGCAGCGCCGCTGGATCGCCCAATAGGGTACGCCTTCGCATCTCCCGCCGCAAGCGCCGAGCCGCTCGCGGCCGCGGCGGTCCCCCCCCGGCGGCCTCCGCCGCAACTGGCGGCGAAGGCCGGCGTTGCGCCGCCCGCGGCCCCCGGCCGCGCCACTTCGCGGCCCCGCCGGGGTTATAACCGATGAAGCCCGAAGCGGAGCGCGGACGCGAGTTGATGCTCCGCCTCGCGCGCGGGGACATGCGCGCCTTCGAGGAGATCGTGGTGAGCTACGAACGGGCGGTGCGCAATTTCGCCTTTCGGTACCTCGGCGACGAACGCAAAGCCGAGGATGTCGCCCAGGAAACCTTCCTGCGCGTCTATACGGCGCGGTCCCGCTGGCGTCCCGATGCCAAGTTCCACACCTGGCTCTTCACCATCGCCTCGCGCCTGTGCCTGAACGCGATCAGGTCCCAGCGGCGCGAGCGGCGGGTAATGCGCCCCGCCGCCGTCGGCGGCGACGGCTCCGACGAGCTGGCGGGCGCGCCCGCGCGGCGCACGGCATCGCCGCCAGACGGCGTTCTGGCCGCCGAGCGGGCCGAACTTCTGCGCCGGGCCGTGGCCGCGCTTTCGGAAAACCAGCGCAGGGCCCTGCTGCTTCACCGTTTCGAGGGGCTCTCGTACCGCGAGGTCGCGGAGGCCATGGGGCTGACGCTCGAAGCCGTGCGGTCGCTGCTTGTGCGCGCTCGCAGGAATCTGCACGACCGGCTCGCGCCGCTGCTCCGAGCGGACGAGCCCGCGGCGGAGGGAGAGGAGCCATGATGGAACGAACCGGCCTTTGCGCGGAATGCGCCGAGCCGCCCGTCCCGGCCACCGGCGCCGGGGTGACCACGACGCTGGGGCGTCGATCGCGATGGTTGGACATCGCCACCGTGCAACCGTAGGCCGTGGCGGTGAACTTGGGTTGCGGGTGGCCGGCCGTGGTCAGGTCCTCGATCATCCGATCGATCCCAAACCCGAGCTCTTCGATGTAACCCCACTGCAGCAGGCCCTGGACCAGGCGCGGGTTGCGCGAGAAATGCTCCTCGATGATGTTGTCGAGGGTGATATACCCGGCCAGCCCGCCCGGCGAGGTGATCTCCATCCGGTCGGCGAACTTGCGGATCTCGATCCGCCGCCCCTTGAGCCGATAGTCGCGATGGGCGACCGCGTTGACAAGCGCTTCGCGCACAGCCGTCTCGGGATACTCCATCACTTCCTGGCGCTCGAGGCCCTTCACGACCGCGCCAACCCGCATCTCCTCGCAGACGATGCGCCAGGTGTTCCCGACGTTCCGGGAGAGCGGGCCGCCGCTCTCCTCGCGCCGGCCATAACCCACCCGGCCTTCCTCGCTGCGCGCTTCGACCCCGGGAAATTTGACAAAGACCACCCCGCTGTGTGGCAGAAAAGCCTGCGGATTGCGCCCAAACAGATGCGATTCGACGGTCGCCACGTTATGTCTGTCTCTTATACACATTTGACGCTGCCGACGATATACTCTGTGTTGATCTCGGTGGTCGCCGATTCATTAAAAAAAAA
>ERZ1026810.725-NODE-725-length-15870-cov-6.514896_pt1 | contig 15870 bp, 9 predicted proteins | sample MGYA00520872_ERZ1026810 | MGnify/ENA primary metagenome ERZ1026810 (study PRJEB33270, sample SAMEA104284477) | anaerobic digester metagenome | biome: Anaerobic digester microbiome; feature: mesophilic sludge digester; material: Anaerobic digester biomass | place... | reverse complement strand
ACAAGATAAGAGTCATGAGACGGATATGTAGGAGAGATGAGATAAGTCGTAGATTGTTGTGGGAGTCAGTAGTATGAATGAATTGTAGGATTAAATAATGATGATTTGGTTTTTGTTTTTTCAAGCAGAAGACGGCATACGAGATGCTCAGGAGTCTCGTGGGCTCGGAGATGTGTATAAGAGACAGCCGCTTAGTTATGTTGCGAACCGAAAACGATTCCATTAAGGAAGTTATCCTCTTCCCCCAGATGAAAACTACCTAATATAATATCAGAATTGATAAATCAGTAATAGATAGAATACCCACAAAAATATATTTTTAATCCGAAGAAATCTATTAAACATTCATCAGAAAAGCCCTCAGGGCGATAAAATGATAGCGATGGGTGCGTAAGCCCTTCGTAAAAGATAAAATAGGTCTGGGATGAACAGGATTATTCGGATTTTCGGGATTTTATAAACTAAAATACTTAGTTGTTGCATAGTTATTTTCTGACTAACAAGGTATTTGAGGTGAATATTCCGTATATTTCTGAATTATCAATTTAGATATTGTATTACTTATATACAAAGTAAAGCCAATTGAAATTGATTAACTAATTTTTCATTCGCCTAACTTATTGAAAGTTAAATACTCCCCGGATAATTCTTTTGATAAACGGTATAGCTATTGTTGTTGACTATTACAATAAAATGAACACCCCATTTTTTTCATATTCACCTCTTTGCGGGCAAAAAAAATTACAGGGACTGCATTATACAGTCCCCTTTAGTTTATACTTTCGGGATTAAAAAACCCTGCAATTATTTTTATTTATTCGCTTAAGTAGCTAAGCACCTGATTTGCTTTAGCGATAAAACTTTTAAGTTCTTTGCCGCTGAAAGGTTTCTGCTCCAAAAGCGAAAGATCGTGAATGTAGGAGCAAAGGGTTTTAACTTCTTCATCCTTACCCTGTTCGTGAAAGGTAAGAATCTTTTTGATTATGGGATTATCCCTGTTTACCACCAAAGTATGGTATTTAAGCATATCGGAAGAAGGATTTTGATGAGCCAGCAGATCCATATCATGCCAGCGACGCATATATTCACTAAACACAATCATTGAAGGTATTTCGGGGCTTTTTAAGCTCTTCACTTCTACTTTAATTTCGGTAAAAGCATTATCTTCAAGGGCTTTCATTGCTTCAGCACCCAGTTCTTTACGCACATTTTCCGGCAGTTCAAAGGGTTTAATGATTGTTTGCTCATCTTTTTGAATCAGATAAGGACTTAAGAGGGTTGCAGCTTGAGGAAACTTTTTCAGAAAATCGGCATAACTTTCTTTGCTGAAACTTGCCTCCACTTGTTGGTCTAATGCCTTGTAAAATAGTTCTTTCAGCTTATCTTCAGAGTCACTTGCAACCCCTTCTTTATTTAGCAAGAGGTCATTAACTTCGCTATCAATGCGCACAAATTCAATGTTATTCAGCTTATTTTCCAGCTGTTGATAAAGATGGGTATCCAGAGGACTGGTTTGAAAAACAACTTCAATACCCTGTTCTTTCATTAAATTCAGGTAGCTGACTTGGGTATCTTCACTGGCTGCATACCAAATCTTTGTCCTTTCATCTTCACTTTTATTGCGGGCTTTGTATTCTTCAATAGTTACATAGTCGCCGCTGGCGGATTTGAAGATAATGATATCCTTCATTGCCTCAAAGAAATCGTCATCTTTCAGCAAGCCAAATTTGATAAAAGCATTGATATCTTCCCAGTAGCTTTCATATTTCTTGCGGTCTTCCTTAAAGGTATTATTGAAATGGTCAGCTACTTTTTTTACTATATACTGGCTGATTTTTTTCACCTGGGCATCGTTTTGTAAAAAACTGCGAGAGACATTGAGAGGAATATCCGGAATATCAATTCCGCCTTTCAAGAGCAGGAGAAATTCCGGAATCAGGTCTTCCAAATTGTCCGCTACAAAAACATTATTGCAATAGAGTTTCACTTCTCCTTTGAAGAAATCGGGCTCATTGCGCAATTTGGGAAAATATAAAATCCCCTTCAGATTGAAAGGAAAATCCACATTCAGATGAATCCAGAACACAGGGTCCATATAATCGTGAAAGACATTTTTGTAAAATTCAATATATTCTTCATCTTTCACTTCGTTGGGTTTACGGTTCCAAAGTGCTTCTTTCTGGTTTACCTGTTTGCCTTCAAACATAATTGGATAGGGCATAAAATTACAGTATCTTTCCAGAATATCTCTTATTTTATTGGGATCAGCATATTCTGCATTTTCTTCATTCAGGTAAACAGTTACCGTAGTTCCAATTTCTTTGCGCTTTCCTTTACTCATAATGTATTCCGTACTGCCGTCACATTCCCAGAAAGCGGGTTCACTTCCTTCCGTGCAAGAAAGCGAATCTATAGTTACTTTATCGGCAACCATAAAAGCAGAATAAAATCCCAGTCCAAAATGGCCAATCATATTGTTCTGGATGTCCTTGTATTTATTAATAAAATCCTCGGCTCCCGAAAAGGCAATCTGATTGATGTATTTCTTTATTTCCTCAGCTGTCATTCCAATTCCGGTATCCATTACTTCTATTGTTTTTTTACCTTTATCCAGCTTAACTTCTACTTTCATATCCTCTTCTTTGAAATTAGGATCGGCATATTTGCGCTTGGCTATGGCATCTACCGAATTGGAAATCAATTCTCTTAAAAATATATCGTGCTGAGAATAGAGCCATTTCTTGATAATCGGGAAGATATTCTCGGTATGGATGCTCAAACTTCCTTTTTCTTTTGTTTTCTTGTCTGCCATTATGTTTAAATCTCCTTATTTTAATTCATTGTGTTTCTGGAGATAAAATAATCGGTCTTGGCTTATTGTCAAGATTTTTTAGCAGTCCCATAACTTGATTGCTAAATTTGTGCAAAACAAATCAGGACTCGTTATGCGGAAGGTTGATATCCTCATCAATCACCAAAATCGGAAGGGTTAAATGACTCCCGGCTTGCAGTTTACCTGCCTATTTTTCCCGGACAAAACCTTCTTATAACCCTGTAACAAATAAGTAACAATCCCGTAACGAGATTACTGCAGTGTTAGGGAAGTGTTACGGAAGTGTTACGGGGTCTTCTTGGAATTAACTGATTTGCAGGAAGTTACAAATTTGTAAATAAATACCCTAAAGAACATAAATTTATCACGCAGAATGCGCTGATTATGCTGATTTTATTTGTCGTGCCGTCAGTAGTTATAAGCACCCAAAAAAGATATGTTCAGAAATAAATTTGTGAAGACGCTAATAACTCCTGACTTACAAGGGATATTGTTCTTCCTGTATATTATTCTTGACTAAATTTGAAAGAACTCAATTAATGTATTTTATAAGTTCTTAGACCATAAAAATTGGGAGTATTGATGAAAAGGATTTGGATAATAATACTAACCCTCCTGCTGGTTTTTCCTCTGGCAGGAGTAATTCTAGAAACCGCTTCGCTAAAGCATTTTCTTTATGGAAATGAACCCAATTGCGCTTACGACAATTGGATTTCCCATTTAGCTGAAGGTATTGCAATTCAGGGCTACAATACTTATGCTCCTTACGATAGACAAACCAACGGTTTTGGTGATTTCGTAGTTCCTAATGATGATCAATTAACTGCTTGGAATTATATTGTGGGCTTATTTTTAGCCGGCTACTTTGATGAAGCGCAGACAACGATTAATGCTGTCGGATTTCCTTATCAGGTTGTTCTTTTTTATGATACGGACAGTGGCATAACTTATAGAATGTTGCGTGAAGTTCCCAATCCGGAATATTATGATGATAACGGAACTGATGATACTTATGATGATGAAAACGGTGCTTTTGCCTACGGTTGGGGTTTGTATCTTTACAATCCTTTAGGGAGTAGACCTGTTATTGTAACTGTTCCTCATCCTTGTGATGATTTTCCTACTCCTGCTTTTGCTTTAGAGGCATTTCAAATTTGGGATGCCCAATTTTTATTGATCAATGGAGCAGGTAGAGAAGTAAGATGGACAAATCAAGGTAGTTATAATAATTCCAAATCCTTATCTGATCCTACGCGCTTATACAATCATCCTTTCAATGTCTGTTATAAAATGTTTGCAGACCTTATTAGAACCGAGTTTAATATCCGGGAATTTTCTCCTCAAATACATAGTTACGATTGGAATTATCATCCGGGTTATCCTAATGTCCAAATTTCAGCAGGATACAATCGTCTCTGTCCCAACCTTCCTATTAGAGATCTATCCAGCCGAAAACTGGATATGATTAATAAGGGTCACCATATAATGATTCCAGCTAATACGGTAGGTTTTCACAGAGAAGTTTATCTGAATGATTTTTATGGTGTTAATTATGATCTCTATCCGTTTCTTTTTGATGATGGTGAACACTGTTATGAGGTAAATAACTATATTGATTTGCCTGCCTATTCCCAAAATCATCAAATGCTGTATACTCAATCCGGAACAACAGATTATGATGTTTATGATCCCTTTCTCCATACAGAGATGGATGAATTGCCCAATTCTTATGAATTAACCGAAAATACCTATAAATGGTTTTACGGCTGGAATGAAGCATTGCAATGCTGGAATTTTGACCATCTTTTTGATAACTTTAGGATGTATTATCTGCGTTGGGTTTACGATTTGGAAAGCGTTATGGACGAAATGTTTGCAATGAATGATGGCTTAATTCCTCCTACTCCAGTAGGTTTTTCCATTCAAAATCAATCCCTTAATTCCATCACCTTAAATTGGCAAAAGGTAGATTGTTACGATTTTGATACCTTTGAAATACTATATTCCATAAATCCTATTGATGGTTCTAATTATCAGATTTACAATCGGAACAATAATGCAATTTTAGCTTCACCCTATTGTGAAAGTGTTACGGTTCCGGGATTGAGTTCTTCTAATAGCTATTTCTTCAAAATCCGCTCAAAAGATAAAAACGGAAATTATTCGGAACTTTCCAATCAGATAACTACAATTCCCGCTCCAGCCACTATTTATACTTTTACTGCTCACGGTTTGGATAATGAAGTCCGCCTTTTTTGGGGTGTTTCAGGACAAACTAATAATCTGGGATATAAGGTTTATAGGAAGGCACCAACCCAAGCTGACTACACTTTAATTGATTCTTACCTTACCAATCCCTCTCTGGCAAATACATCTGTATCTAACTATACCTATTGGGATTATAATGTTACTAACGGTCAGAACTGGGATTATATAATCAGCTGCACGAATGTAAATAACCAGGAATTTTTCTATAATTATCCTGTTTCTGCAGCTGTTAGACCTATTCATAATTTAACTCTTACTAACTCTACTGCCACGTTGGTAGATACTATTTACTTTGCTCAAAATCCATATGCTTCCGATAGCCAGGATGCCTATTATGACATAACCAAGTCCAATCCTTCCGGTTCAAGTTATGTATGGTCTGCTTTTTGGGAAGCATATTGGGGTTCCAATGGAACAGCACTTTCCCGGGAAGTTAAAGGTGGCTATGATACTGCTTTAGACCTGAAAACCTGGACGATTAGAATTCGCTCTACGGAAGTGAATACACCTCTCTATTTATCTGCTTCAGATAATTTCAGCCGGGCGGAAAAACTGTATATTTACGATTCGGGAAACGGAACTTGGCATAACTTATTTAGCGGACCTTATCAATTTATGGTCCCCAATAACAATGTAAGAACTATGACTTTGTATTGGGGCAACCTGCAACCCAAAATTTCTCATATTAACCAAAATAACCAGCTTTTTCAAGGTGGCAATAATATTACCTTCCAGTGGAGCGCGCAAAACAGTTTTCTGATTGATCATCTGGATTTGTATGTTAAAAATGAAAGTGACAGCTTGTTTTTAACAGGAAATATTCCGGGAAACCAAAACAGCTGGATATACAATATTCCCCCCAATGTAGATATGCAAAAAGCCCGTTTTTATATCAATTGCTATGCTGTTGATGGTTTAATCCAAACATTTGTATCGCCATATACTTTTGCTCTTGTTCCCAGGATGATTTTACACTCTAATGAAGCTGGCTGGCAAACGCGCTCCCAAATTTGGCCCGATTTAACTCCTACGGTAGAAACTCTTTTCGGTAATGGAGCCATTGCTTTAACTCCAGCTAATGATGGAACTTGGCAGGAAAATGATGATCTCCTGTTTGGTATTGCCTATTGGATAAATGCACCAGCAGTAAATTTCTTTAATTCCACGGCTGAAATTTGTCCAACTGAAATTAACTCTTTTCCGCTGCAACCGGGTTGGAATTTTATAGCCAATCCTCATTATTGCAGTTATCCGGTTCAGAGTTTACGCTTTCTGGTAGGAACAAATCCTTTTCTCTACAGTGAAATGATAGCTCAAAACCTTGTTTCCCGAGCTGTATTTGTCTATCGGGAGGGAAAGTTTCAGTCAGTAGACACAATTTTACCCTTTGAGGCATTTTATATCAAATATTATGGTGACCAGTCCTTAAATACTTATCTTCGTTTCTATCCCTATTTTGAAGCACCGGAAATTGACCCACCTGATAATTTCTGGCAATTTAAAGTAAATGTTTCTTCTGCCGGTAGCAATGCTGATGAATTCGTTTTGGGAACAAATCCAATCGCCACCGATGGTTATGATTTTTACCTGGATTTACCTTCTGCTCCCGAGAAACCATTTCCCGGCTTGAGTGTTTTTATAACAAGAGAAGCACCCGAAGATATCTTTTTCAGGGATAAAAAACTTTCAGCTGAATTTAGAGAAGCATTTTCTCCAATAAACCAGCAGGAAAAAATCTGGCACTTCAAACTTGTTTGTAATTCCACCTCTCCTGTGGAATTTAATCTTAGCGATATAGACCTGCCCAATGATTATACCGTTCAATTTTATCTTGGTTCAGAATACTATAACTATGAACATACAAATAGCTTTACCTTCTTTCCTAATGAACCTGGAACCTATACGGGATTGATCAAGGTTGCAAACTATCCTGTTAGCGTAAGTGACTTGGTTCAGAAACCAATTTCCAATATAACCATTTATCCCAATCCCTTTAATCCGACAACTACTATTGCCTTTAATACTTTTGCAACTCAGGAAGTTGAACTCTTGTTATATAACCTTAAAGGACAAAAAGTTCGCACCCTTTACCAGGGAATATTAAACGGTGGAGAACATAAATTGATTTGGGATGGAAAAGATAACAACGGCAGAACTGTAAGCAGCGGAATTTATTTTGCCAAAATACAGGCAGGAAAGTATACTCAAATTCGGAAAATGATGTTGATTAAATAAGAGCTGGGGGTTTATGCATAGACCATTTTGAGGGGATAAACCGGAAAAATAAAGATGCAGAAAATAATGGGTTGGCAAATTTCCAGCACTTTTATCAGCTGGAAAAATGCCTGTAACGCTGGTTTCGGGGAAAATTTAGCAGAAGAAAAGAAGGCATACTTTCAGACACATAATTTGGCTGTAATCTATAATGTTTGAAAAGGAGAAAAAATAATGCAAGCGGGAAGAATATATCTTGATAATTGCGTAACTACCTGTCCTGCACCGGAAGTTTTAGCAGAAATGCAACCCTATTGGGAAAAAAAGTTTTGGTTTCCGGGAACTTTTATCAGCACGGGTGAAAGCACTAATAGCTTGATAAATAAAGCTCAGAATACAATAGCTGAAACTCTTGAAGCCAGCGCTCAGGAAATCCATTTCACTTCCGGAGGCACTTTGGCTAATAACATAGCTATCAAGGGATTAGCTAATGCCTATAAACAGCAGGGAAAACATATAATCGTTTCCGTTGTTGATTATCCTGATTTATTAACTAATGCTGCCTATCTGGAAAAGAACGGTTTTGAAGTAACTTACCTTTCTGCCGATAGCGAGGGCTTTATTTCTCTGGAAGAGCTGAAAAGTGCTATCCGTAAAGATACAATTCTTTTTATGACTACTGCTGTAAATCATACGGTAGGAACAATTCAGCCCTTCGCAGAAATAAAAGCTATTTTAGAGAGTGCCGACCATAAAATTTATTACCACCTGGATGCAGGTCAGGGCTATGGAAAAATTCCTTTGAAGGTAAATGAACTGGGAATAGACACAATGTCTATCAGTGCCCATAAAATACACGGACCTCAAGGTATTGGTGCGCTCTATCAAAGAACGGGCACAAAGCTGGCACAATTGATTCATGGAGTTAAAAGAGTGGATAATCTGCAAACAGGCGGTTTAAGTATTGCTCTTATTGCCGGTTTTGCTAAAGCCGTGGAACTTACTTTTCGTGATTTTGAAGCTAATACAGCTTACTTAAGAGAACTTTCCAATTACCTTTTGAACAGAATAGAAAAGGAAATACCTTATGTTGAATTAAACGGACCCCGAGGAGAAAAAAGAGCTCCTCACAATATCAATGTTTCCATTGACTTCATTGAAGGTGAAGCAATTACGATGATGCTTGATCAAAAAGGAATTACTGTTGCCACGGGAAGTGCCTGCGCTTCGGAAGGATTAAAGGCAAATTATGTTTTAATGGCAATGGGAAAAACACATATTCAGTCACACGGTTCAATGAAATTTACCGTTTCTCGTTATACAACTAAAGCCGAACTGGATGAAACCGTTCAGGCATTAGCAGAAATAACACAAGAATTGCGCAATCGCAGTCCCCTCTATTTAGCAATGACCAAGGAGAAATAAAATGCAATACTCACAAAAGGTTTTAGACCACTTTATGCATCCCCATAATGTAGGTAAAATGGAAAATCCTGATGCTGTAGCCACAGAAGGAAGTCCTGCCTGTGGAGATCAGGTAACCGTCTATCTGAAGGTTGATGACAAAACAAAGACCATTACAGATATCAGCTTTCTTTCTTATGGCTGCGCTTCCAATATTGCTACTGCTTCCATAATTACCGATATGGCAAAAGGAAAGACATTGGAAGAAGCAAAAAAAATTACCTGGCGGGATGCTATGGATGCTTTGGATGGACTTCCTCCCGTTAAAGTTCACTGCAGTGTTTTAGCTGCTGATACTTTACAATCGGCAATTTCCAATTACGAAATAGCACATGGCTTGAAAGAAGTTCCCAATTTCGGTAAAGCAACTATAGAAGAGGAACTGAGAAAAATTATCTATCCGCAAGTAGGAGAAGATATTATCTCTCTAAAAATGGTGAAGTATATTGGCTTTCAGGATGGAGAAGTGACTATTGATATGAACATAATGAAATTTGATCAATGGCGGGATAATATTGCGGAAGAAATCCGTGAACACTTGCAAAAATACCCCGAAGTGAAGAAAATTACGATAAACTTCCCGTAGAAAAAGGTAACCAGGTTAACAGGTTAAGGGGAAAAATGAAAGGGTAAAACGTGGGAATAAAATAGTGAGTTTTCTGATAGAAAGAATAGAGAATGATATTCAAGGTTAAAATCCAATAACTTATGAAGGAAAGATGATATGCGTAAACTTGTATTTTTAGCTTTTTTGTTTTCTACTTGTTTAAATGCAACCGTTATTACTATCGGAAGTGAGAATCAACTGAATAAAGGTTTACCTATTGAACCGATTGCTCATTTCAGCTATTCACAGCAAATTTATCTGCCTTCAGAAATAGGTTGTACCGGTATAATAACTACCCTTAGCTTTCAATACAATGTCATCAGTAATGTGTTTTATAATTCCAATAAGAGCTGGAAAATATGGCTGGGACATACTCCCATAGCTGAAATAACAAACTGGATTCCGCTTAACGATATGCAAGTTGTTTATGATAACAATCTTCAAGAATCGGATTTCTTAGGTGGATTACCAGGAAACGGATGGTTGGTTATTGAATTAGAAACACCTTTTTTATACAATGGAATGGATGCTTTATTAGTAGCCGTTGATGAAAACAGCATTGGCTATGGCAATAATTCAGATGATTTTAGTTGTAGTTCCTGTCCCTTGGATTATGCTATTCAATATCAAAGTTCCCAAATCAATCCTGATCCATTAGCTCCTCCAGAAAGCGGCTGGAATTTGAAAAACTTTCGCAGTAACCTCCAAATCACAATTGAAGCACAATATTACACTCCCGTTCAGCCAATTCCTGCAAATGCATCAAACAATATTCCCATAGATACAACTTTATCCTGGACAAGCATCTGTAACAGCTTTTCTCTTGTTTTGGGAACGCATTCCGATTCCTTACTGCAAGTGGTAGATCAGACACCTTTAACCTATTGGCAACCGGAAACACCTTTTCAATTCGGTAAGACCTATTATTGGCAGGTAACCGGTTATGCTAACAATTGTGAATATGTTTCTCCCCTCTGGAGTTTTACTACTATTACGGAACAAATATCTCCCCCACAGAATTTAACCGGTTGCTATAATGGTTCTGCCTCTCAATTAAATTGGAACGCACCTGTAACAGGAAATCAACATTATTACAAAATATACCGGAATGCCAGTTTTTACATAACTACCCTTGAAACAAGTTATTACGATTACAATGTGCAACAGGGCTTAAGTTATTATTACTATGTAACGGCAGTAAGTTTTTCGGGCTCGGAAAGCACTCCTTCCAATGTAATAACAATCACTATTCCAGCTGGAGGAACAGACAGAATATTATTCCAGGGCTTTGAGACCTGTCCTTCTTTTACTGGAATAATAGCAAACTGGCAAAATCTGGACCTGGATTTGGCTCCAACTTCCTTTTGGCAAAATGTAACTTACCCCAATGCAGGAAATCCAGCTGGTTGGCTTTGTTTTGAACCCCAAAGTACAATTCCTCCTTTAACGGATCATCCGGCTTTTGAAGGTAATAAAATGCTTGCTTCAATTTGTTGTATTCCACCTCCTAATAACGATTGGTTGATTTCGCCCGTTATTCATTTGGGAACAGCTTCTTCCCTACAATTTAAAGCCCGGTCTGCTTATGCCAATTTTGGATTGGAACGCTTAAGTGTTCTAATTTCCAATATCAATAGCGAACCTGCTTCTTTTGTACCTTTACACCAAAATACCTATATCGCTGTTCCTGTTGAGTGGACAAATTACGAATACGATTTATCTGCATGGAATAATCAAAATGTTTATCTTGCCTGGCGTTGTCTTTCCGTAGATGCAATGGCTTTGTTTTTGGATAACATTGAGGTCTTTAGTCATAATGGCTATGTTTCCAATCAGGATATAGAACTTCCCAAACCCCTTTTTTGCTGTTATCCCAATCCCTCAAAGGACTCTTTTACATTAGAGAGCAAAGATGGAACTGCCTTTGATGTGGAACTTTATAACCTGAAGGGACAATGCCTGTATAAAGAAAAGGGCATCAAAAAACTGCAAAGCTCTAAACTGAATTGCAATTTAGCTAATGGCATTTATTTTATGCGGATCGCTCAAGCAGGAAAGATAGTTACTCTCAAGCAGGTTGTAATAAAATAATCTTTCTCCGGGTTTTATCTGCTAATAGCTTTAATATAATAGAATTTCTTGGGGTCTGTGGCAGTCAGCTGATATTGGTTTCCGGTAATAGAAGTAAGGAAATTCCAGGGACCCGAAGGCAAATCCGAAACATATATAGAATAAGAAGATGCCGTAGGTATCAAAGTCCAGGATAAGATAAAGGAATTTCCGCTCTGAGAAATTTCCACCTGAGGAGCTTCTAAACCACCTGTTGAAAAACAGATATTGGGACATTTTGAAGTGCTTGTTCCATTTCCTGCAGGAAAAGATGGATCAGATGCCAAATGAACTTCTTTGTTATAAGGACTATAATTTGTGAAACAGAACTGAGGTGGAATCGGGGGAATGGGAATTTTACTTCCATCCCGATTTTCCCACAAAATTTCCACTCCTGAATTCGGGTTAATAGTATAGGGTGTTGATAGAGTAATAAAGAACCAACCGGGACCGTTGAAACTGATAGAACCGTTATAAATTAAGGTTTTATTTTCGTATCCTGGATGTCCCAGATAGTCATTACCATAATTTGTTCCCGGAAATGGTCCTATGTAAATGCTTTGATTGTCCATAAGATAATTAACCAGAGGCATGGAACCACCAATTTGGAACGCTATTTTAGTTATCTCCACAGGGTTCAAAATACCGGCATTTTGCAGTTGGGAAGAGGTATAAAAAAACTTGCTCCAACCATAATTAGAGTTTCCGTTTACAGGAACTGTAGATTGTGCACCCGAACCATTTCCGATAATAAAGTTCTCTGCCGAGAGAAGAGAAAGCGAAACTATTAAGATTAGTAGAGAAACAACCTTTTTTGTCATTATTAACCTCTTTTACTGTTTATTTTAATAGTATATATCAGCTCTATATTTATCCTCTATTTTCCAGATGCTATAAATATTATTTACTTTTCCTTTGTGAAATAATATACAGATTTCGTCAAGACTTTTTTTTCTTTATCTTCACGCGTCCTCTCTACCATATCAATTTGTGGGAAGAAAAAAGTTATTTCAGTAGTGACGAATCCTGAGTGACGAATCCTAACTTTTTAGAGAATATCAACCTTCCAGGGCTTTTTTAATAGCAGAACTAAGCAAAGCGGGACTAATAGCATTCATACAATTGAAATGATTAAGAGGGCATTTTTCTTTTCCGTGCAAAGAGCAAGGTTGGCAAGGCAGTTCAGCGCATAAGATAATAGCTTTATCGTTCAAAGGTCGGAAACCCAAGCGCGGATGTGTTCCTCCAAAAATGGCTATTTGGGGTTTATTCAAAGTTGCGGCTAAGTGCATAGGTCCGGTATCACCGCTAATAATTAAGTTGTAAGCAATCAGTTCCGTTAAAAGTTCCTGCAGAGTAAGCGTAGAGCATTTATTTCTGCAATTAGTGGAGCATTTTGGGGTTATGAATTTACATAGCTCTTCATCTGCCTGGGAACCAAAAAGAGTAAAATCGTATTGAGGATTGGAGTTTATCAGTTGAATCCAGTTTGCCGCAGGATACCTTTTGGTAAAATGATTGGCACCCGGAAAAACGGCAATTTTTATTTCGCCGGAGAGAGCATTGTTGTGTTTTGCAGGAGCGGAATTCGGTAGCTCAGTTACCTGCAAACGAGGATAAGACCAGGGTTCATTTATTCCCAGTTTTTTAAGAGCAGAGGCATAAAGCTCAACCGTACTGTCTATTTTCAGCTTTTTATTCCCTTTCACAATGTCGCGTCTAAGCCCGCGTTTTTTGCTGTAATGGACTTTTCGGGGAGCTCTTAAAAAAAGCATCAGCAAAAAAGTAGAGAACTTATTGTGCAAATCCAGAATTAGGTCATACTTTCTTTTGCTTAGCCATAAATGAAATTTCAGCGTCTTTTCATAAACAAGAGGATGAACAGGAGGAGCAAACATTTCCGGAAGTTCCTTGAATTCCTCTTTGCAAACATAGTCAATTTGGCAACCGGCAAAGTGTTTTTGTAAGATAGCACAAATCGGTTGAGTGAGTATAATATCACCCATTGAAGAGAGTCGCAGAATAAGAATATTCATTTAGATAGAAGCAATTATTTCCGGCACCTTTTCCATTACAGAAGCAAGATTAGCTATATCTTTTCCGCCAGCCATAGCAATATCAGTTCTGCCACCACCTTTTCCTTTTAATTCATTCGCGAGTTTAGCCACAATCTTTCCGGCATTATACTTGGGAATAAGGTCTGCACTTACCACACACAGGATATTCAGTTTGTCCTGATAGAGATTGAACAGGACGGCAATCGTACCCTGCATTTTGGTTTTTAGCTGTTCAGCGGTTGTTTTAAGTTCTTCCAAATTGTCAAATTCAGTTTGTGCCTTAATCAACAAATAATTTTCCTGTTTCGTTGCCTTAGAGAGCAGTTCTTGCACAAATTTTTCCTCTTCTTTGGCTTTAGCGGATTTTAGTTCTCTTTCCAAAGTGGAAATTTGTTCCAAAGTTGCTTCCAATTTGCTTTCAATGTTTTTAACAGGAGAATTCAGCAGTGTAGAAATACGGCTTAGTTTATCCTGCAAATCCTGAACCCATTTTAAGGCAGAAATACCTGTTATTGCCTCAATTCTTCTAATTCCTGCTGCGGAAGAGCTTTCGGAAATAATTTTAAATAAGCCGATTTCACCTGTAGAAGATATATGAGTTCCGCCACAAAGTTCTTGGGAAAAATTCTCAACGCATACAACACGAACTTTTTCACTGTATTTTTCTCCGAAAAGAGCAATGGCACCTTCTTTTTTGGCTTCTTCTATATTTTTAACCGTAGTATTCACTTTCCTGTTATCCAAAACTGCTTGATTAACAATATCTTCCACCTTTCTCAGCTCTTCCAAGGTTAAAGCTCTGAAATGAGCAAAATCAAAACGCAGATAATCCGGATGCACTAAAGAGCCCTTTTGAACGGTATGTTCTCCTAAAACCTCTCTGAGTGCCTTATGCAAAAGGTGAGTAGCCGTATGATTTCGGGCTATGCTTTTGCGTCTTTCCCTATCTATTTCTGCTGTAACGGGTGCCTTATTTACAGTGCCTCTTTTCAGTTTTCCGTAATGAATGATATACTCATCTTGTTTACGGACATTGGTTATTTCCAGTTCAAATTCCTCATTATATATTTTTCCTGTATCCGATACCTGTCCACCGGATTCAGCATAGAAAGGTGTTTGGGCAAGTTGCATAAGGATTAAACCCTTTTCTTGAATGGCATAGCGTTGGATATATGTCTGCACCGTATTTTCTTTGTAACCGACAAATTCAGTAGGAGTTACAGGAGAGAACTCAATCCAATCCTCATTATTAACAAAAAGAGTAAATTTACTTGCTTTCCTGGCGCGTTCTCTTTGTAATTGCATCTCCTTTTCAAAGCCCTCATAGTCAATCTTCAAGCCCTTTTCTTCCGCTAAGATAGCGGTTAAATCGGGCGGAAAACCGTAAGTATCATATAAAATAAATGCATCGGAACCGGAAATAACTTCTCCTTTTAGCTTTTGGGTTATCTCTCTAAATTTTTCCAGACCGGTATCAAGGGTCTTATTAAAGCGTTCTTCTTCCGCTTTAATCACCATTTTTATATAGTCCTCTTTACCGTTTAGTTCACTGAAATGATGTGCCATTTGCTCAATTACAAGCGGCACTAACAAATGCAAAAAGGGTTCAGCAAAACCGAGCAAACGACCATACCGGGCAGCTCTTCTTAAAATTCTGCGTAAAACATAACCCCTTCCTTCGTTGGAAGGAAAACCACCATCTGCCAAAGCAAAACAGAGACAGCGGATGTGATCGGCAATAACTCTATGCGGCATTCCTGTTTCCTGAGTATAGTCAACCCCAGAAAGTTCCTCAATTTTATTTATCAGAGGCATAAAAAGGTCTGTTTCATAGTTACTGTTTTTATCCTGTAAAACCTGTGCCAGGCGTTCAAAACCTGCTCCTGTATCCACAAATTTGTTTTTGAGCGGAGAAAGTGTTTTATCTGCCTCGCGGTTATATTGAATAAAAACCAAATTCCACAATTCTATAAAGCGCGAACAACCGCCATTTATTTTACAGATATGTCCTGGCTCATTTTGCCTCGTGCAATGCGAAATACCTCTATCTATATGAATTTCCGAACAGGGACCGCAGGGTCCTGTTTCCCCCATTTCCCAAAAATTATCTTTATCATCAAAGTAGCTGATATGAGTTGGATCAATATCTGTCTCCTGTTTCCAGATGTCAAATGCCTCGGTATCAGTTTTATAAACGGTAGCATAGAGTTTATCTTTCGGAATTTTCCAGACCTCAGTCAGCAGTTCCCAAGCCCAGGAAATTGCCTCTTTTTTGTAGTAATCACCGAAACTCCAATTACCGAGCATTTCAAAAAAAG
>ERZ1026810.719-NODE-719-length-15920-cov-7.670297_pt1:5000-15920 | contig 15920 bp, 13 predicted proteins | sample MGYA00520872_ERZ1026810 | MGnify/ENA primary metagenome ERZ1026810 (study PRJEB33270, sample SAMEA104284477) | anaerobic digester metagenome | biome: Anaerobic digester microbiome; feature: mesophilic sludge digester; material: Anaerobic digester... | reverse complement strand
GGTGGATTATGGATTACAACGAGAGGCGACCCCATGACGCGCTGGAAAATATGACGCCTCTCGAAGTTATGCAAAAATATACCGGAAACTCTACTTTTAAACTGTCTGCTTTATAGGGAAGCTTACGAACATTGCTCTTTTTTTTGGACTACTTTATATTTTTTTTGGTAGTTGGATGATTGGGATAAAGTATTTTCGTCTTGGAATTATTATTACCTTTGGAGCCTTGGCTTACAGGTCTGCAAAAAAGCGGAAGCTTGGTGAAGCTAAATCTTCTTTGTTACGGAAAGCGTTTGAAATATCTTTAATTGTTATTATTATTGTTACGATCTTATTACAAGATAATCTGACTTACAAGATTGAGCAATACCCCGTTGATAATTTTATAATCCCACTTTGGGCAATAATCGCCTACTTGGTAGTTGTATTTAGAAAAACAGAAAATAGAAACAACCAAGATTAGAAGAAAAGTGAAACGGAAATCTGAAAATTTGAACCCCGTGGTTTACCTCGATACCAATGCCCTTAATTTTCTGTGCGACAAGTTCAGAGGAAAATCAAAGCGTCCGTTGAAGTATTTTGACATATCCTTGTCGTGGCCTCTTATAGACGAAATAGAATGCAACAGTGTATATGCAAGAACTGTCGAACTTGCAGAATTTGTATGGCAAGTTACCACCAGGAAAGTTTTTTTGACTGTAGGTGGCCTAGTGGGCTTGGAGGCGCAGTCTGCAGTAGCGAATCGGGTAATACCATTTTCAAGTTATTACGATTATGGTAAGTCCCATTTAGCTGCCCTAAACGACGCAAGAAAAGGAAGGACATCCAACCAGACTCGGGAAGCATTAAGGGAATCTATTGGAAAGCAGAAAGAACGAATTTGCAACTGGGAGCGTGAGCAACGGAAAGAATGGGCTTCGCAGTTTTCGAAAGATACGCTTATGCCAAAAGGTTGGTCCGAATTCAGACGTCACTTACAAGAACAAAGGTATTTTAACCAAGTTCTCTATGGAATGCTTAAGACCTATGGCTTATCAGATCATTTCACACGTGAAAGCATTATGAACCTTGAGCATGGCAGCCTTCCGGCGGTATCTATAGGAATTGAGTTTTATGTTGCACTTCAATATCTCCTCGACTCGCAGCCGCAGAATCTTGGAAAGCCTAATCGAGGTGATCTTCCTGATATGCAACATGCGTTTTATGCAGGCCTTTGCAATTACTTCGTTACAGACGATTCCAGGGTGAGACATATATTATCGAGCATGATCAAGCTGGCGCCGCCAATGGTGGTAGGACATGAGGCTTTTCTTGCTATGCTTCCTGCATAGCAATTATAAGGCTAATCGCAGAGTTATTCTTTCCGTATTGTTTTCATGTGCTCAATGCGCTTTTCAATAAGCGCATCCGTGCCGATGTCTTCGCGATAGGCGACGGGGCCTTTAATTGCTTTTACGCCTTCGGCGGTAATATTTCTGGCCTCTTCTAATGTATCGGCGATTCCGACAATGCCGATGGCGCGCGACGAGCTCAAATATAAACCGTCTTCTTTTTTATCCACGGATGAATAATATAGTCTTGCTTTTCCCGTATCACCCACTTCAATTTTTGATTTAGAAGACGCGGCATCGGGGTGATCGGAGGGCAGGCCGTAGCCTTTGGGTACAACATATTTGCAGACTGTTGCTTTGTGTTCGAATTCAATTTTTATTTTATCGAGTGTACCATCAATGATGCGCCGGCATATTTCCACAAAATCCGTTTTTAATATTGGCAGGATGTTCATTGCTTCCGGATCGCCGAAACGCGCGTTATATTCCAAAAGCTTCACGCCGTCTTTTGTGGCGATAAATCCGCCATACATTACTCCTTTATATGGACTGCCTGTTTCTTTTAAAAGAGCCGCCGCCACCTGGCGGGTTATTTCCAGCCCTGCTTCGATATCCGATGGTTTTAAAAAAGGCATGGAATGATCCGGCAGAGAAAAAGAACCCATACCGCCGGTGTTGGGCCCTTTGTCACCGTCGAATCTTCTTTTGTGATCCTGCACCAATGGTGTGCCAACCACGGTTTTGCCGTCACATAGGCATTGCAGTGAAAATTCTTCGCCGTCAAATTTTTCTTCAACGATAACGGAAGAACTTTCTCTTAATATTTGCCGGCACAAATTTAGGGCTTCTTCTTTTGTGGAGAAATGATCGCCCTGCACAAGTACTCCCTTGCCGCCGGTGAGCCCATCGGGTTTGAGAACAATGCCTTCAAGTTTATTTAAAAATGATTCAATGCCATCAACTTTTGTAAATACTTTGTATTGTGGATTGCCCAATATATTGTATTTATTAACTAAATTGCGGGTAAATGATTTGGAAGTTTCCAGTCGTGCCAGACTTTTTGTGGGGCCGACTGACGGAATACCTGATTTTGCAAGCGCATCAACAACGCCATTGTTCAGCGGATCTTCCGGGCCGATGATGGCAAAATCAATTTTGTTTTCTTTGGCAAAAGCGGTAATCGCATCCAGATCAGAATACCTGCCGATTTTAATTTTTTCGGAAAGAGAAGCGATTCCCGGATTATTTGCTTTCATAAAGGAAAACAGGCGAGGCTTTTGTTGAGAGCGCGTGATGGCCTCGGCAATGGCGTGTTCACGCGCGCCGTTGCCTATTAAAAGTATATTGGACATAGGTTGGGTCTCCTAACAGTTTGTTTTTGAAGTATAAGTAAGAAAGGTCTTTCTTGTCAATTGATTAATGGTTCACAAAAGGAGTGTTTGACGAAAAACGATATGATAGTTTCTTTTTTTTCTTCAATCTGCTAAATTGTAAGTGGTTGGCAAACAAATGAGGCCGCTTTAAAAGTGAATTTTACTGTCGATATCATAATAATATTAATGTTATTTTTGTTTTCCGGTTTTTTTTCGTCGGCGGAAGCGGCATTGCTTTCACTCACTGATTTGCATCTACACAAAATGAATCAGGATCGCTATCCGTTTTTAAGATTTGTTCGTCAACTGCTGGATGAGCCCCGCCGTCTTTTAATTACCATTGTGACCAGTAATGAGGCCGTAAATATAAGCATTTCTATTCTTGCCGCGTCTTTTTTTATTGAATTGTTGGGATCTAAAGGTCAATGGATTTCCATTTTAGTTACCTCATCAGTATTGTTTTTGGCAGGTGAAGCCATACCTAAAACGTTTGGCGTAACGTACCCTATGCAGATTTCATCTGCCGTTTCACCTCTTTTGCTGGTTATTTCTAAAATAGAGTATCCCATTGTTACCGCTTTGGAAAAAATGCCCAGTTTGATTTTAAAGAGGTTGGAACAAAAAAAGATTCGCGATGCGGATGTCCTGATGGAGGATGAGTTTAAATCGCTGATTGATGTGTGCAGCAGGGAAGGGTTATTGGAAGAAGCGCAAAAGGAACTGATTAAAAGAATTTTTGAATTGGGCGATAAGCCGGTGACCGATATCATGATACCGCGTGTGGACATGTTTTGTCTGCCTATAGCAATGCCGGTTGACGATATCATTGCGGAAGTGGTTAAGGCAAGGCAGGAAAGAGTGCCCATTTACACCGATGACCGGGACGATATAATCGGAATTCTTTTTGCACGGGACTTACTAAGCAGTCCTTCACAGTATGACACAACTCAGAATATAGAAAAACTCTTAGCCAGACCTTATTTTGTACCGGAGGAAAAGACGATTAACGGTCTTCTGCATGATTTCAGGGAAAACAAGACACAAATTGCCATTGTGGTTGACGAGTACGGCGGAGTTTCCGGAATGGTCACGTTGGAACATATTCTTGAACATCTTTTCCAAGAAACGTACGTTGATGAAGATTCGGCCGTTGACGGTTTCGAAAGAATTGATGAAAATACAATTATCGTTCCCGGAAAAATGTCCATGAAACAGCTTAATAGTGTGTTGTCGGCGCACTTACCGGAGGATGAATTTGATACTGTTGGTGGTTTTGTTTTGCATCTGTTTGGAAAACTGCCTGAACGCGGAGAAGAAACATTTTATGAAGGATATAAAGTCCGTGTGGAAAATGTCGGGCGGACCAGAATATTAAAGATCAGAATCGAGAGAGGAGCTGAGCCTGTCTCAGAGCAATGAGCGTATATTTTATTGTTGCCATAATTTTTATTTGCTTTGTCCTGGAAGCCCTTTATTCCGGCGGGGAAGTTGCCTTATTTGCAGCGGATATAAATAAAATCAGATATTACGAGCGCACGGGTTCATCGTCCGCAAAACAGGCGGTAAAGTTAAAAGAACGTCCGGAATGGTTTATTTCCACAGCACTTATCGGAACAAATCTGGCTATAATTACCGCTTCTTCGCTTGCCACTGGTTTGTTGGTATCTTTTTTTGGTTCGGTACGCGGTGAACAGATAGCTTTACTCGTGATGTTGCCCACTTTGTTTATTATGATTGTTATCCGCAGTATTTTTCAACATTATGCTGAATCCATGGCGATAAAAGTGGCTTATTTCATTAGATTTTCGGCAGCGGTTTTTTATCCGGTAGCTTATGTAATCGCTGCCGCATCCAAGGCGATTGTGCGTCTTACATCTGAACAGAAAATAAGGCAGAACTCATACATTACCAAAGAAGGATTAAAGTATATTCTTGGCGAGAAAACATATGGCAGCGATATTTTAAAAAACGAAAGGGAAATGGTCAGCCGCGTATTCGATTTTTCAGAACTCACGGCAGATGAAATCATGGTCCCTATTTCCGCTTTGACGGTTTTGCCCGTTTCCATGGAGATTGATGAAGCGGTTAAAGTTGTTGCCAGTAAAAAGTATATGCGTATTCCTGTATACCAGGATACTGTTTACAATATTGTGGGAATTTTAAACTATTTTGATTTGTTGGAACATTCGCGACGTCAGAAGGAAAAAGAAGAAGGTGGCAAGCCTGCGGCAACTATAGCAGGCTGTCTGCAGACGGACGTATTTTACGTACCCTGTACGAAAAAAGCCAGCGAACTTTTAATTGATATGCATAAAAAACATGAGCAAATGGCGGTTGTGGTTGACGAGTACGGCGGTGCTGTTGGTATTGTTACCACGGAGGATATCAGTGAAGAAATTGTCGGTACAATTGATGATAAATACAGGAAAGGTGAAAGGTTATACCAGCGAATCGGTCCGGGAAGATATCTGGTTAGCGGCCGTATGGAAATTGAGAAATTCGAGCAGATTTTATTTGCTGATTTTCCCGAGGGTAATTATGAAACGCTCGGTGGCTTTTTAATGCAGCAAATGGGGAGAATACCCCAGCGGAGGGAAAGAATAAATTACAACGGTATAACCTTCATCATTGAAAACGCTGACCAGAAATCAATAAAAGAAGTCCTGGTCATTTTTCCGCCACCGCTGGATAAAATGGAAACCAAATGATTTCAAGTGGAGAGAGAAATGAGGGAAAATAAATTTTATGCCTTGATTCTCGCGGCGGGAAAGGGCACCCGCATGAAATCGGATTTGCCCAAAGTGCTTCATGAAATAAAAGGCAAGCCTCTGTTGGGTTATGTTTTAGATACGGCCAAAGCCGCGGGCGCAAAAAAAATAATCGTTATTGTCGGGCATCAGGCGCAGAAAGTAAACGCCCGTTTTTCGGACAACGGCTGCGTTTTTGTTTTGCAGGAACCACAACTGGGAACGGGCCATGCCGTTTTGCAGGCAAAAAAAGAACTTTATAATTATAATGGATTAACTATAATTCTTTACGGTGATGTGCCGCTTTTAAAGCCGGAAACAGTTGATAATTTGATTCAAGAGCACGTTAAAACCGATTCTTGTCTTACTGTTTTGACTACAATAGTTCCGGACGCGCATGGTTATGGGCGTATTGTCAAAGACAAAAAAGGCAATATTGAAAAAATCGTGGAGCAGCTTGACGCGACAGAAGATGAGAAAAAAATCAGTGAAATTAATACCGGTATTTATTGTGTGAACACGCCTTTTCTGTTGTCGGCTCTGGAAAAAATTGAAAACAAAAATAACAAACAAGAATATTATTTGACCGATATTGTGGAAATCGCCCGCCGTGAACGTTGTAAGGCGCATGCTTATGTGACCAAAGATTATATCGAAGTTATGGGAATAAACACTACTGACGAATTGATTCGCGCCGGTAAATATCTTAAATAGAAAAACCTGGTTAAAATTGTGTCTTCACTCAATGATTTGATAAAAGGTAAAGCGCTGTTAGCGCCGCTGGCGGGAATCTCTAATTTGCCTTTTCGTCTTATTGCACGTTCTTTCGGCTGTCCGATGGCTTTTACGGAGATGATCAGCGCCAACGGTCTTATCCGGGATTCAAAAAGGACATTTGAATATTTAAAGAGCTCTCCGGAGGATAAGCCATTGGGTGTACAGATATTCGGCGCGGACCCGGAGGTGATGGCCAGAGCGGCGGAAATTGCGTCGAAACATGGCGCTGATTCCATCGACATAAACATGGGTTGCCCGATCAAAAAAGTTATTAAAACTGGAGCAGGCGCAATGTTGATGAAAAACCCCGTCCAGGCAGGCCGGATCACCAAGGCGGTGGTTGAAAAAGTAAATATCCCTGTTACCGTGAAAATTCGTTCCGGGTGGAGCAGCAGGTCTATAAACGCAGTAGAGCTTTCCCGGATAGCGGAGAGTGAAGGAGCGCAGGCGATAATTATCCACGCGCGCACGGCTGATCAGGGTTATTCCGGGTTGGCTGATTGGAGTGTTATTGCGAAAGTAAAAAACGCGATAAAGATTCCGGTTATCGGAAATGGTGATATCTGGAAGCCTATTAATGCCGCAATAATGATGCAGCAAACAGCATGTGACGCGGTAATGGTAGGCAGAGGAGCTTTGGGAAATCCCTGGTTGTTCAGAGGGATAATTCGCTTGCTCACTAATAACAACAATGATTACTTGCCTGATTTGGAAGAAAGAATCAAAGTGATAATGAGTCACTGGGAGAAAGAAATACATTTTTTTGGAGAAAAAATCGCCAGTAAAACCTTCCGAAAACACCTTCTTTGGTACACAAGAGGGCTGAAGAATTCCGCGCAATTTAGAAAAAAGGCGGGGGATTGTAAAAATGTAGAAGATATAATGAATGAATTAAATAGATATTTCAACTTTTTGCGTCAATTGGCTGTTTCACAGCAAACAGATTAAAATAGGACCTTGACTTTCAGCTAATAAGTTGGCATAAAATAAAGACAAATAGTAGCAATAGTTGCCGTAATTTATAATATAGGGAAGGATGAAGATTTGGTGGAACTGGAAAAGTTTAAAGAATTGGAAGATAAAATTAAAGGCATTGTAAATGAAAAAGTTTTTTTAAAAAAACAAATTCAAATATTGGAGGACGCGTTAAAAGATAAAGAAGCGGAGTTAGTAGGGTTAAATAATAAACTAAAGACGTTAAATGAGGAACGAAACAGCGTAAGCGCGAGGGTAGATTTACTGCTTGAATTACTTGCGGATATTGACTTGGCAGAATAAGCTTCCAGGGCGTGTGTTTTGAAAAATACTTATAAAATAAGGATATTAGATCAGGAACTTTCGGTTTTAAGCGATGCAGAAGATGAACAAGTGGCTAACGTTGTCCAATTTGTAAATAATAAAATTGAAGAGGTTTTGCAGACCAAAAAAGGTCTTCGAACCCTGAACGTTGCCATCCTGGCAGCTTTGAACGTTTCAGAAGAATTATTAAAATTAAGGGGAATTAACAAAGAGCTCTGTGAAGAGATGGAAAGCAGAGCGGAAAAACTAATTCAACTGATAAAAGATACAAATTAGTTAATTTAAATCACCCCTGCGATGCGCGTGATTAACATTTGTTTTGAGCCAACATTTTGAACCTGGGGCCCATTCCTTGTTTGCGGTGAGCAGGTCAGCCTTTTATCCGCTGGTCGGAGGGCAGAAAGCCTAAAGCAATCAATACCGGGCACCCACCTTGAACAAAGGTTCAAAAAGGTGATTAACACGGCATAAGCGGGGGTTTTTATACCCTTCGCGAATCTAAATATTTTTCTCCTTTCGTCTTTGAAACTTTTAACCCTGAAGAACAATTAATCCTTCAGCAGGAGGTTTTGCTTGATGCCGGCCTCACTGGGAAGGTTAAATATTTCTCTCGGATAATTTTTATGTAGAAATGACATTTTTGTTTCTGCAAGTTGGTATTGCGGATTTTGTTTCCGGGGGAACAACAAGGAAGGGGAGGTAAAAAATGTTAAACGGAAGTTTATATGCGTTGATTATATTGGCGGTAATGTTAGCCGGAATTGTTATCGGTTATATTTTTAAAAATATATTGTCTGCCAAGAAAATAAAGTCGTCAGAGGGCTTGGCAACAAGGATTGTTGAAGAGGCAAAAAAAGAAGCGGAGACAATAAAGAAAGAAGCAATCCTTCAGGCCAAAGAAAATCTTCTTAAAATCAAAGCTGATTTTGATAAGGAAACAAAAGATAGAAAAAATGATCTTGACAGTTTGGAAAAACGAATTCGTTCCAAAGAAGAAAATTTAGAGAAAAGACTCGATTCTTTGGCGCAGAAAGAATCGAACATCGAAGATCGTGAAAAAATGCTTCTTAAAAAAGAAACGACGCTTGAAGAAAAACACCGCCGCTTAGATAAAGTAATGGAGGAGCAGAAAGAAAAGTTGGAAGTAATTGCCGGGATTTCTTCTGATGAAGCCAAGAGATTATTGATTCAATCAATGGAATCAGACGCCAAGCGCGACGCGGCATTAATGATTAGAAAAATAGAAGATGAGGCGAGACTTGCCGCTGACAGAAAGTCGAGAGAAATAATTGCGTACGCGATTCAGAGATATGCGGGAGATTTTGTAGGAGAAAACACGGTGTCCGCCGTGAACTTGCCCAGCGAGGAAATGAAAGGGCGCATTATCGGCCGTGAGGGCAGAAATATCCGGGCGATTGAAGCGGCTACTGGTATAGATTTGATTATTGACGATACTCCTGAAGCGGTTGTGTTATCCAGTTTTGATCCGATTCGGCGGGAAGTTGCGCGTATTTCTTTGGAGAGATTGATTCAGGACGGAAGGATACACCCAGGGCGAATAGAGGATATTGTCAAAAAAGTAAAATCGGAAGTTGAACAAATTATTCGTGAGACGGGAGAAAAAGCTTCTTTTGATGTCGGGGTTCATGATATTCACCCGGAAATAATTAAAATGTTGGGGAGCCTCAAATATCGTACAAGTTTTTCGCAAAATGTTCTTCAGCATTCCATTGATGTTGCATACCTTACGGGTATGATGGCTGCGGAATTGAAAATGAATGTTAAGGAGGCTAAAAGAGCGGGGTTATTGCATGACATAGGCAAAGCGGTGGATCATAAGGTTGAAGGGACGCATGCTGCAATCGGTGCGGATTATGCCAAAAGATTTGGGGAGAATCCACGTATTGTTCAGGCCATTGCCACGCATCATGATGACGGACGCAACAATACATTGCTTGGTGTGCTGGTACAGGCGGCGGATACATTATCGGCGGCGAGACCGGGTGCTCGTCGAGAAATGCTGGAAACGTACGTTAAAAGGCTTGAGGAACTGGAAAAAATTGCCCATTCCTTTAATGGTGTTGATAAATGTTTTGCCATTCAGGCGGGACGCGAAATCAGAATTCTTGTGGAAAATGAAAAGATATCGGATAATGATGCTGTTATGTTGTGTAAGGATATAATTAAAAAAATTGAGTCGGAACTGACTTATCCCGGCCAAATTAAAGTAACGGTAATTCGGGAGACGCGCATTTCCGATTACGCTAAATAACGTTCGTTACTGTCTGCAAAGGTGGGTTTTTAATGAAAATACTTTTTATCGGCGATATCGTAGGGAAGCCGGGGCGGAAAGCGGTGGCGGAATTAGTGCCATTGTTGATTTCTGAAAGGGAAATTGATTTAGTCATTGCCAACTGTGAAAACGCGGCGGCGGGGTTTGGCGTAACCAGGGATATAGTGGATGAGCTTTACGCCAGTCGCATCGATGTTCTCACGTCCGGTAATCATATCTGGAACAAGAAAGAGGCGGTAGAATTTATCAATGAGTATGATACTTTGTTGCGACCGGCGAATTATTCTTCCAAGGCGCCGGGAAATGGAGCGGTGGTTGTTTCGACATCCAGGGGAGGAAGTGTGGGCGTATTGAATTTGGCCGGAAGAATATTCATGCAACCGAGTGAATGTCCGTTTGAAAAAGCAAAATATAAAATTGCTGAGTTGAAATTAAAGACAAAGATTATTATTGTAGATTTTCATGCTGAAGCTACTTCGGAAAAAAGGGCCTTGGGCTGGTATCTGGACGGAGAGGTTTCCGCTGTTGTGGGGACCCATACCCATGTTCAGACTGCCGACAATGAAATTTTGCCGCGAGGAACGGCATACATAAGTGATGCGGGTATGACCGGCCCATTTGATTCAGTGATTGGCGTAAAAAAAGACACTATTATTGAACGTTTTTTAACACATGTGCCAAATAGGTTTGATGTAGCCAAAGGCGATGTACGTCTGCAGGGCGTTATGTTGGACATTGATTCGCAAAGCGGTAAGGCTAACTTAATGGAAAGAATCAGTATTAAACTAGATACATAAAGTCGGGGTAATTCAGGATGAAAAACGCTTATGAGATTTTAAAGGAAAGAGGCTTTATTGAGCAGGTAACGGATGAAGCTTTAATTTCCGGACTTTTTAAAAATGGTCCCGTTACATGCTATATTGGTTTTGACCCTACAGCTTCAAGTTTGCACATAGGGAGCCTCGTCCCCATCATGGCACTGGCGCATATGCAAAAAAGTGATAATAAACCCATAGCTCTGGTGGGTGGTGGTACAGGATTGATTGGAGATCCCAGCGGTAAGACGGAAATGCGACAGGTTCTTACAGAAGAACAGATAC
>ERZ1026810.712-NODE-712-length-16059-cov-5.536844_pt1 | contig 16059 bp, 19 predicted proteins | sample MGYA00520872_ERZ1026810 | MGnify/ENA primary metagenome ERZ1026810 (study PRJEB33270, sample SAMEA104284477) | anaerobic digester metagenome | biome: Anaerobic digester microbiome; feature: mesophilic sludge digester; material: Anaerobic digester biomass | place... | reverse complement strand
GCTGTCGTCAGGTCTATGAGATCGTAGTTAGCGATGCGTATGTGTTGTTTTTTTTTTTTAATGAGACGGCGACCACCAAGATCTACACAGAGTAGATCGTCGGCAGCGTCAGATGTGTATAAGAGACAGGTCCACACCATGCCGTTTTACAGACTCCACAGCAGAGAGAAAATCATTGTCCTCATCGGAATTGACAACCTTTTGCCAACCGCTTGCCGATAAGCGTTTTCCTGTATAGCTTGCAGGCTTTAGGATAATAGGTGCAGGACGGCTCAAATCGGCAATTCGCCACTGTTTTTTGAGTGCCTTTGCCTGAAACTTCTTTTCCTTTTTCAGCTTTTTGGATAGGGTCTTGAATTTCTTAGCTTCAATCCTGTACTGTTTCCTGCGTTTTTTGTAAATACCCCTGTTTACCTTTTTGGTGAACTTGTCAGCGGATTTTCGGTATTTCCTGAAACGCTTGAATGACTTCTTACGCTTCTTGAATTTAAGCCGTACTTCTTTAAGTTCCTTGCGGGATTTGGCAAGTTTCGGCTTATACTGTCCGCCTTTGAAAAGCTTGTATTCAGCCTTTTTGACCTTATATCGTGCCTTTTCAAGCTTAAACTGTTTCTTCTGTTTAAAGTGCCTGCGAGTACCGACCACGGCATCTTTTGTGATACCGAGCGTTTCAATCGTGCCACGATGATAATCGTCAATGGCTTCCTGTCGGTATTTTTGTTTCAGCTTATACCGTACATTTCGCTCTACCGCCTGAGTAGTTTTTAATGTAACAGTTTCAGCACCGAGCGCCGTACCCTCAGCGGTATGAAGTGCTGTATGGGCAGTTGCGTTTATAAGCTGTGCAGACCTCTTAAAGCCTTTTCCGATAAGTGCTTTCGGCTTTAGGCTGTCAAGACATTTGGTAATGGACGGCTTATCACCGACAACTCTTGTTTTGAGGTTGACAGCTCTGTGAATCAGACCGTGACCTGTGTATCTGTTGCTTTTTTCACCACGTCCGACATATGCGATAGTCTTGAATTTGCCGTTTTTCCGCTGCTGACGGACGAACTGAATCTGAAACTGTTTTTGATTTTTGCTGTATTTTCTGAGTTTCTTCTCAGCCTTTGCAAGTTGATGATGTGTTCTCGAAAGTTTCGCCATAGAGTATCACTCCTGACTATTTCAGCTGCTGTTCAAGCGGTTTGGTTGTCAGCAGGCTGTACATGACCGTATCGGTCGGGAAATTATCCGTAAAGGGCAAAATAATCTTGTCATAGCGGATAAGTCCTTCACCGGGTCCTGAGTTCGTGACAAATTCCATCTGCTGAGGACTGATATGAAGCTTTTCAGCGAGAATATCTCTGTCACCAGCCGCCTGATTGAGCATATACACAAAGTCCGAGTTATCGAAAATGTTCTCAACTTCCTGTGAAGCAAGCAAGTCCTTGACATTCTGTGTGATACCCGTCGGTACACCGCCCCATTTTCGGAAACGCTTCCATATTTCAGCGGAATACTTGGCGGTCTGTTCTTCCTTTAACAGAAGATGAAATTCATCAATGTAGTAGCGAGTAATTTTTCTTTCCGCACGGTTCAGAGTAACCCTATTCCATACATTATCCTGAACGATAAGCATACCGACTTTTTTCAGCTGATTGCCGAGTTCCTTAATATCAAAGCAGATAATTCTGTTGTTGAGGTCGATATTAGTCCTGTGATTGAAAAGGTTCTGCGAGCCGTTGACGTACATTTCAAGAGAGTTGGCAACTCTTAAAGCAATTTCGCCCTCATTCATAAGAGCCTTGTGCAAGTCCGAAAGAATCGGCATTTTCTCCCTTGACGGCTTATTCTTGAAGAAGTCCATGTAGATAGCACGGACACAGCGGTCAATAACCGAGCGTTCCTCAGCTGTCAGACCGTACTTACCGCCAACGATGACCTCACATAGCGAGATAATGAAGTCCGACTTTGTAGAGATCGGATTTTCGTCCATGTTGCCCTCAAAGTTAATATCCATTGGATTGACATACTGTTCCGAGTTGCTTGCAATTCTGATAAGCTGTCCGTGCAGATGCTGAACCAGCGGAAAATATTCGCCCTCCGGGTCGCAAATGATAATATCATCGGTTGTTTTCAGAAAGCTGTCGAGAATTTCACGCTTGACTGAGAATGACTTACCGCTTCCGGGAGTACCGAGGATAAGTCCATTCGGATTTTTGAGCCTTGAACGATTTGCCATAATCATATTGCCTGAAACCGTGTTCAGACCGTAATATGTACCGCCAATCTGAAAGAGTTCCTGCGTGGTAAACGGCACAAAGATTGCAATTCCCGATGTGTGCATTTCTCTCGACACCTGAATTTTGTTGATACCGAGTGGCAGAGAAGAAGAAAGATAATCTTCCTGCAAGTATTCGCAAGGGAGCAATGTGCAGTTATTCTTCTGACAGATACGCTTTAAAAGTTCAAGCTGTAAGCCTAAATCTTTCTTGTTTCGTGCGTAGTTTCGGATTGTAATGGAAATATGGAAAAGTCGCTCATTCTTGCTGTTGAGGTCATCGAGAAGCTTTTCCAAATCCGTAATATACATTTTGATTGCAGGAGGAAGAATGTCAGGGTCATAGCCTGCCTTTGAAGCTTTCTTCTGTTCGTCAATTTTCATGGACTCCACGGCTGTCAGCTTTGTTTTTACGAACTTGAGTGCCGTAATCTGGTCAAGTGGTGCAACGTGCAGATTCACGCAGAAAAGGTGCTGTAATTCAAGAAAATCGGAGAGAATACTGTCAGGCAGTTCTCCTGCGAGAATACTCATTCCGTTGATAGCACCGAATGATGCACCAATCTCAAAGTTTGCCTTGTTGAATTTCAAACTTGAGGGGGCAATGAAGTCTTTGGTGTCCCAACCGGCTTTCAACATTTCATTCCAATCGAAAACGAAAGGTTCGCTCTTGAATGGATTTAAGCTGTAATACAAGGTTTCAAGCCTTTCTTTGCCGTTTAAAGCCTTAGCTTCCACGTTAAATCCCTTAAACATCTTGATGACCTCGGTCTGAACGTTGAGAAGTTTCGGCTTTGCCTGTTTATATGAACTTGCTTCAATGGTGAACGTCAGGAACTTTCTGCTCGATTGTCCGTTTTTGCCCGATAACAGCTTTGATTTCAGCATTTCGGAGTATTCCGCACGAATGTCATTGAAATCGTCCTCCTGCGTAGGTATCTGAATTTCCCTGACAAGTCCGTCCTGACTTCTGTTTTGATTTTCAAAAGTCAGCTGAAATGTCACTGTATTATCGAAAAAGTTGATTAAATCGCAGTATTTTGAGAAAATACCGTTCTGTTCCTCAAATTCGGCAAGCTGATAGTTGATATCAAAGAACTGAATGGTCTTTGAAAATCTATGCTCATCAATTTGACACACACCGTCTTTGAACATCTGCGTGTAGCCGATTGTGTTCTGAGTAGACGAAATATCGTCCTTATGTTTCTTGATTTCACTCATACGGGCAAGAAGCATAGCTTTGTCATTCTTGTCGATTTGGTCAATCGGCTTCTTTGTGACCGCTTCCGCACCCGATTTGTAGTCTGTTTTCTTTTTGTTCTTCAAGCCTACTTGCCCCTTTCTATCTTGTTTAAAAGCCGTTTCAGCTTGTTATATTCAATCTGCCTTTCGATACATTCGTAAAGATTGACAGTTCTGTAGGTTCGTTTGCGGGGACGTTTGAAATAACGGAACATATTCTTAATGGTCTGCTCGAAAAAGATCCCGTTTTTCTTATACAATCCGCAGATGAGGGCAGGTGCTGCCACTGCACCCATGGCAAAGATCGCTCCTGAAACGCCAAGGGTACTGCGTGTCAGAAAGAAAAGCGGGATCCCCAGTACACCGCCAATTCCAAACGAAACCACCTGTCTTTTGGTTAGTCCGAACATGAACTTCTGCTTTATATCGTTCAAGTCCTTTGGTATCTGTACATAATGTGCCATTTTTTATCCTCCTAAACTCATCGAGCGTTAAACACAGATTTTGAAATAGCACCTGTACGCAATATTGTGAATATTAAAGCTACCGTGTATCCCAAGAGCATAGCCATTTGCAGAATAATGCCGTCCGTACTGCTGTTGAGCGAAGTAATCGCATTTGAAAACAGCGTTTTGAAGATACCGAGAGCGATGATGATGAAAAATCCCTGAAATGACAGGGCGAGAAGCTGTTTTACCCAGTTCTTGCCGACACTCGACCATTCACCGCTGTCAAGCATTGTTGCCATTGGAATAGGTGCAACACCTAAATACATAAATACCTCGATGATTCGGGAAGCAAGGACAATTACAATGGCAACCATCATAATCATCACTCCCAAGTGAACAATCAGCGAGATAAACCAGACCGTAATCAACTCACCGAGTCCAAGACTGTTGAGAGCCGATTTTTTGAGTGCAAGGTCGGTAGTCAGGAAATCTCCCGAACCGAAAAGCGTTGTGATACCGCTTGCACAAGCGTCTGTTCCGAACGAAAAGAGTGCTGATGCGATGTAAAAGACGTTCGATACCAAAATTACACCGCATAAGGCTTTGATGATCCATTTTATGAATATGGAATCATCAAAGTCCTTGAAGTTATTCCCTCGGATAACGGTCTGTATCAGGTCGTTGAGAAGAATAATTGTCAGAACAAAGCCGCCGATTGGCACAACTACGTTATTACAGAGCGTTTCAATCGTTGTCCATATTGCAGTTCCTCCGCTGGAAGAACCCGTAAAGCTTGCAGGATGGCCTGTCAGGAATGTTGAGATAAGACCGTCACTTTTGGTAGTCTTATCAAATGTTTCCGTCATCAAGTCCGAAATGCTGTCAAATTGGGACTTTATGCCGTCTTTGAACAAATCTTCGCACCATTCCTGCAAGCTGTCGATTGCATCACTTATGACACCCATAATCTCACCGTCCTTTCATACGATTGCCCACATACCGCCCACCACGCAACCGCTGAAATTAGGTCAGATTATACTGCACCCGTCATCATGTTCTGGAGTACAGGGACAAGTACGATTGCAAGGAGGATAAGTCCAAGACCGGCCATAAGCTGCTTCATGCCCTGCGACTTTGCGCCCGGATTATCGTTACCGTAACCTTCGAGGAGGTTTACAACACCCCATACACCGACACCTGCACCGATAAGGCAGATAACGGATTTAAGTACCGTACAAGCCGTTGTGATGAACGAAGAAGTATCCACTTCACCTGAAGCGGCGAATGCCTGTGTTGCACAGGTTGCACCCATGACACCGAATGTTGTGGCAGCGAGAACTGCCTTCTTTGCGAGCCTGCTTCCCTTAGCGAGCCATTTGTGCTTAGGTGCAGGAGTTTCCATAGTGACAGTATCAACTGCCATAGCACTTACATTTTCCATTGTAGTTTTCTCCATTCTGTATATGTTTTTGTTTATCTGTAGCCGAAAAGGGAATCAAGGAGCTGCTGTAATGTGTGTTGTTTTTCTCTGTTATTCCGATTTCGGGGTAGATACTATTTTTCGTCCATTTCGTAAACTTCAACTTTCGTTGATTTGCGTAATGTCAGGTAATTTTTCTCTTTTTTACCGACAAAAGATTCAATATCGAACTTCGCTTTCGGATTATCGTCAAGCAGAAGATGATAATGTTTGTGACGTGTAATATCAAACTTGTCTGAGAAGAATGGACGAACGCCTCTCAGCTGTAAGATACACTTTCCACCGTCCATGACGGCTAATTCGTCCTGCGATTTGAGTTCCTTGCCAAGTTTCTGATAATTCAGACCGTAGCTTTCGGATTGACCACGGGTATTTGAGGTATTGAAGCTGTCGATCGTTTCTTTTCCTAAAGATTCGGAAATTTCCTTGAGAGTGGATTTTTCCTTGCCACCTAAGAAAAGAGTGGTATCGCAGTTGCCCTCAATCGTATCGGCATTGTCCTTGTATATCGCTTTCAGCTGTGACTTTGCCTGCAAGATGATACTTGCTGAGATTTCACGGCTTCTGATAGTAGCGATAAGCTTTTCAAACTGCGGTATTTCGCCGATATTCGCAAACTCATCGAGCAGACAGCGTACATGATAGGTCAGCTTTCCGCCCTCTGAATTGTCGGCTTTGGTACACAGCAGATTGAACAGCTGAGAATACATAATCGCAACAAGAAAATTGAATGTTGCGTCCGTATCCGAAATGATGACAAAAAGTGCCGACAGTTCGTCACCCAGCCTGTCAAGCCCGAGTTCATCATAGCTTGTGATTTCAAGCACCTCGTCAATGGCGAAAGGTGCAAGACGTGTTGAACAGGAGATGAGGATTGACTTTGCTGTTTTGCCTGCGGCCAATTTGTAAGCGTGATACTGTTTGCAGGCAAATGCTCCGAGCCTTTTCTGTTCCTCGGTCGGCTCTTTGTCTTTCATGTAGAGAAATTCATTGCTGATTTCGTAACCGTCAGGATATTCACCGCCTATCCAACACTCGATAAACTCAAAGAGCCTGTCCATAGCGTTCTTAAAGGTTTCATCGTCCTCACGGCATTCCGAGGAATTTATCATCTCAATCAGCGTTTCAAAATTTCTCTCGGCAGGCGGATTGATTGTAAAAATCATAGCGATATATGCTGTGTAGAGAAGCTTTTCAGCCTTTACCCAGAAGTCATCACCGCCGTTCTGCTGTGAACTTTGTGTATTCTTGATGAGAACATCAACGAATTTCAGAATGTCCTTTTCTCTGTTCTTTTTGGATATGTAGGCAAACGGATTGTAGTGCATGGACTTGCCGAAATCAATGGTGTTAAAGACTTTAATTCGGTACGGCTGATAGGAAATATTGCCGTTTTCGTCCTTGACAGATCTGCCACGCTGTAGCATTTTTCCGCACTCAATCAGTACCGTACCTTTCGGGTCTGTCACGATATATGAACTGTGCATCTGCATAAGATTCGGCTTGACAAAAAATCTCGTTTTGCCTGAGCCTGAACCACCGATGACCAGAATATTCTTGTTTCTTGCATACTTCGGACTTGACGGTTTACCCATTGTCAAGCCTTCGGTCTGCGTGAGAATGACGTTGTTATCCTTATCCTTTAAGTCCATATATGGCTCAATATCCTTTTGTTCGCCCCATACAGCCGAGCCGTATTCCGTGCCTTGTCGGAATTTCTTCTTGTTGGCTGCTCTCATCTTCATAAAGAATTTCATAGCCACACCAACCGCAATTCCAATAAGCAAATCAATCGGATTGAATGACGGCAGTATACGGGCGAAAGCTGTACCGAGGTTTGTCAGGGCAGGAAGTATCTTTTCGGAAATATTCTTACCCTCTGCTGTACGAAAAGCAAAGCAGATAATGTTTCCCACATAGCCGAAAATGACGTAGGCAAGGTTGTTCAGAACGAATTTTTTGACTTTTCTCGAATCCATTCAAATCACCTTAGTGCGACATTTCCTTAGACTTCTCACGAACCTTTTCTTTCTTTTTAGGCTCATTGGCAACCTGTTTCGCCATATCCTTAATCTGCTGACGTGTGATTTCGGTACGGTTTCCTGTGAGTTCGCCTTTCTTTACGCTTGCAAACTCACCGAAAGCCCTTTTGAAATCTTCTGTTTTGCCTGCCTGAAAGAAAACGTGGTAGGTATCGCTGTTTGGCTCTTTCTTTACCACATAGTCAATATCGTATTTCTTTGCAACAGAGAGAAAGTCCTCAATATCCTTGATTTCCACGTTTTCAAGCCTGCCTGAATGTTCCGTTAGCTTCTTCATGGAAACTCTGCCTTTTTTCACGGACTTACCCGAAAGAAAGTCATTCATAGCAGATTTCAGGACATCGGCTGTAAAGTCCTTGCTTCTGACTGATAAATCTATGGTCTTTCGCAAGCCTTTTTCAAAATCATTGCTCATGACGGAAACTCAAATACTGCGTCGATGTTGTCACGAAGCCACTTGATGAAGTCCGACTTGACAGCGTCAAACTTTTCCTCATCGTCATACTCTGCAACGACAATGCCGTTTTCGGAATCGCCATTCAGATAGACAACGAAGCCGTAGCCTGAATCATCTTCATACCCGCCACAGGTTACGCAGGCAACCGCATTTGTGTAGTTAAACGCTGTTCCGTCCTGAGAGATAAATGTTAGGGTCATACGCTCACTCCTTTCCCGCTTACTATATTCAGTTTAGCAAAATAGAACTGTCAAGTTCCGCCAAGCGAGAGTAGGTCTTTGTCAAGAAGTGTACAAAATTTAGATAGTCTATACGAAATGTCATTTTCAAATTCAATTTTGCTTAAAATCTATTGAAGAAAACAGGATTTTGTGCTATACTATTAAATAAGAAAGGCTTCTCGGAAAGGAGAATACAATGGATAATATCGTGAATATCGGACAAAATGATGTTATGAGTAACTTTACTAAAACCGATGACATCATGAATGATATGAGAAAGATTATTGAGAGTTCTCAGAAAACAGCTTATCAGGCAGTAAACACAATTCTTGTTCAACGTAATTGGCTTATCGGCTATAGAATTGCAAGTGAAGAATTAAAGGGTGAAAATCGTGCTGATTATGGGGCAGAGGTCATCAAAAAATTGTCCTCTCAATTAACAAAAGAGTTTGGAAAAGGGTATACAAAATCGAGCCTTTATAACTTTTATTCCTTTTATAGAGCCTATCCTGAGATTTTCCAAACAGTGTCTGGAAAATCTGCAAAGCTTCTGTCATGGTCACACTATAGCGTATTATTACAGGTGAAAGACAAAACCGCCCGTGATTGGTATGAGAAAGAAGCTTTTGAGCAGACTTGGAGTGTCCGTACATTACAGAGAAACATCTCATCACAGTATTACTACCGAATGTTGCAGACACAGAATAGGAAACTTGTTGAGAATGAGATGAAACAGCTTACTGCTGATTTCCAAACCGACAAGCTTGAATTTATCAAAAATCCTGTTGTAGCTGAATTTTTAGGCTTATCATCAAATACTGATTTTACCGAAAGTGAACTTGAATCAAGTATTATTTCCAACATTCAGAAATTCCTTATGGAACTTGGCAAGGGATATGCTTTTGTTGCAAGACAACAGCATATCAAAACCGAGAAACAGGACTACTATATCGACCTTGTATTTTACAATTACATTCTTAAATGCTTTGTGCTGATAGACCTTAAAACCGAAAAAATCACGCATCAGGACGTAGGACAAATGGATATGTATATCCGAATGTATGATGAACTGAAAAGAAGCGAGGGGGATAATCCGACAATCGGCATTGTTCTTTGCTCCGATACCGATGAGGATATTGCAAGATACTCTGTTATGCACGGAAACGAACAGCTTTTCGCTTCAAAATACAAACTCTATCTGCCGACAGAAGAAGAACTTCGTGCTGAAATTGAAACACAGAAAACAATGTACTATTTACAGCACGGCAAAGATGAGGATAATCAATAAGCTTAATATTGCTGAAAAAGAAAAAGACCAACTTAGCGTTATGCCGAGTTGGTCTTTCGTGTTAAATGAAGCGTTCAATTTCTTTTTCGCCAATATCAAGATGATAGTAGACACTTTGTCTTGTCATGAACATTTCTCTTGAAATTCTTGCGGTACTCTCAAATTTGATATATTTTCTCATCAGAATTTCTCTGCGGTTATCGTTGTCAAGCAAACCGATTTTGCGTATGATACGACATTTAATCAGCTTTGAATCCCAAATGAGAGTTTCAAGCTTTCCTTTTAAATTATCAATATCATTCTGAATATACTCCTGCATGGTATTTCGTTCAGCCATTTCAAGAGTACCGTCAAGCTGAAGCTTAACGCTCCGAATCTGCCTACTTATCATGCCGTATTGCTCTAAAAATTCCTTTCCTGTCAAAATTCTTCTACCTCATTTTCTTTATCTTCATCATTTATCTCAGAGGTCACGCTCATGCTATCGATAAGCCAATCTGTAAGGCAATTCAGCGAGCAGAAACAAAGTTCGGTCGAACCGTGTCTGAAATAAGAGCCACCAACAGGAATATTGTTGCAACAGTTCTCACAATACATACTCATTCCTCCGAATCAAAATAGTAGACCTCCTGCATTTTCTTTATAAAACATTTGCCGTCAAGTCCTGACAGCAAGCTGAACCACTCCGACAGGAAAAAGCATTCGAGTTCTTCTTTCCGCCTGATAACCGAATCACGCATCGTGTGATTTTTCAGAGCAATCAGCGTGTACTTGTAGCTTTCCGCTGCCGAAGTGACTATTGCATGGGCAAGCTGTATGTAGCCGTCATCAGGAGAAGCTGACATCGAGTTCACCGTTTTGAAGCGACTCTTTCAAGCCTTTGACAGCGGTCGGATAGTCTCTCACCGTAACGTATTTGAGCAGTTCAAGGAAAGACTGTATGCCGTATTCTTCAAGGTTTACATTGAAAATGTTCTTCTTATCACCGGCGAAAATATCGAGCAGAATCTCGATAATCTCAGCAATATCGTAGTCCGTGAAGTTGCCGATATTGACGATTTCGTCATTCTTCATGACAGCGAATACCGCAAAAGGGGAAATCTGCTTCTCGTTATCGTCCATAATCATAACGGTCTTTCTGAAAATGTCATCAACATTGTCGAGGTCAATCACTCTGCCATACTTTGTAACAATCATCTTTTCCATCATAAAATCCTCCATTACTTTCTTTCGGTCATATTGTAGTAGTTGCTGAAATCAGAAGCAAGCCAGTTTTCAAGCTTGTACTTCGCAAAGTCACGCTCTTCCTCAGTAGCATAGACACCAAGGAGAATTTCGTCATTAAGCGTAGTGACAGCGAGGATACCGAACTCAACATCTTCATAGACAACGTGTTCATCATCGTTAATGTTGTCGATAATGTCATAGTCGCTAATATCTGTGAAAACAGGCTGAATCATGGCGATAATGTCCGTGTTGAGGGTGATACCCTCATGTGTAATAATCATTCTCATTTTAACGTCCTCCTAAGAATAAGTTGATAAAATATTTCTGTCCTTTTGCGGTTACTCTGACGGTTTTGCTGATTGAGGTGCCGCCGTCATTGTGCTTAATGGGTCGCTCCTGAATCTCAAACAGACCAAGCTGCATGGATTTCTGCGTGGGCATATTGTGGTCACTGCGATGTTCTTTGATGAGATAGCCGTTTTCACGCAGATACCTGAAAAGCTTGTTCTGTCCCATGTCGCTGACACTGTTCTGTTTGAGAATTTTCGCAAGTTCGCCGACCAGAATCGTTGACTTGCTTACTTGCAGAGCATTGGCGAACACAACCTTTTCCTCATTCATCTTAACCTGTGCTTCAAGATTTGCACGTTTGGTCTGCTCGTTTTTCAGTTCGGTTGCAAGTCTGATGATGAAATCTGGCGAGGAAAGAACCTGTTTGATTGTGTTCTCCGTCATAAAAGCACCGTGTTTGCGGATTGACGGCAGGATTTCGGCAGTTACCCAACGCTTGAAAGCCTTTGCAGACGGAAGTTTACTGCTGAGGATAAGGCTGTAAAGTCCTGATTCATTGATAATTGCCGTTTTGGTCTGTCCAATAGGCAGATTCCCATTTTGGGAATCTGCTATATTCATCATAACAAACTGCTTGTCCTCATCATCAACATGATTGGTGACAGCCTTGCTTGCATTACTGTAGCCCAAAATCATGGCAACATCTTTGCCAACAAACCACGCTTCACCGTTGATTTCAAGAGTTCTCACGTCACCAAACTCAGGATTGCCAAAAATTTGTATCTCGTTCATATCAATCTTCTCATAACAATAAATTTTTGAGGTCTGCATAGCTTCTCTGTGCTTGTTTCATGCGATAGGACATACCTTTCATCGCAAAAGAGAAAGTGGCAGGAAGAATACGGTCAAAAGTACGTTTTTTCTTCAAATCAGGACAGTTTCCCATATCCGTAATGTCAATGTTGGTTGTGACAATCATCGGCTTGTTTGATGAAATGCGTGTATCGACAAGACTGTGAACACGTTCAAGGGCAAATTCCGTGCCACGTTCCGCACCTAAATCGTCGATAATCAGCAAATCGGGCGAAACAATGCTGTGCGTGTATTCGGCATATTCCGACTCATTGAAGAAATTGCCACGCTCCACAATCTGCATAGAAGTAAGCCACTTCACACTGAATCCTTTGTTCAGCAATGCGTTTGCAATGCAGGCTGCCAAATAGGTCTTGCCGGTACCGACATCACCGTAGAGAAGCAGCCCTGTTCTGCCCATTTTCTCAAAGTTTTGGATATAGTTCGTGCCGATTTTTCTTGCAGCGGGCAATTCAACAGCGTTAATATCAGCGGAGAGATAATGCTCAGGAATATGGGCAAATTCCTTGTTGTGATGAATAATGGCTGAAAGCTGATTTTCCGCTTTTTCATGCTTTTCCTTTGCAGATTGACAAGCACAAAAACTGCTGACGATTTCGGGCATACCCATTTTGACAAGTTGCTCAGGCAGGCGGGACTGTTTCGGAGTACCGCACTTGCCACAATGCCAGAGTCCGTCCTCAGCTATGTAGTCCTCAGCGTTCTTGTTGGTGATAAAGTTCTTTTCTGCATTTTCAGAGAGTGTCTGAAAAATATTTCTCAGTATTTCGTTCATGGTAAATCCTTTCTGTTCTTGAAGTGATAGTTCAGGTATTCTTCCGCTTCTTTCTTTGTCATGCTCCAATACACCTGTCCAACGTTCCATTTTGCTGAAAAAAGAGTTTCAAGATTTTCGGTGTTGAAGTCTGATTTTGAGTATTTCAGGCTCAAAATATCCTCTCTTGACAGCATAAAGCCGAATGATGAAATCTCGTTGTCTGCATTGATACCGTGAAATTCGCACAGCATTTTGAAATGCTCCCAGAAGCGAAAAGGCTTTTTGTTTTCAAGTTCATCAGGTGTGTAGAGGTTAAGCGTTTTGGCTAAATACTTCACAAGCCCCGAAAACGGCATACCCTCCGATTTGCAAAGAAATCCAAAAACATCACCACTTTCACCACAGGAATAGCAATTGAAATAGCGTTCCTTGTGAATGTGTAGGACAAAATCCTTGCTGTTACAGAATGGGCATTTACAGGAATTTCCCTTAATTTCGGTGTATTCCTTCATGACGGCAGGCAACGGCTCTTTGATTCTGATGAGTTCCAAAAACTCCTCGTTGATTTTCATAATGTTTCACTCCTCACAAAAATTGGTCGAATGGATTGACATTTACGTCATAGACAGTATTCTGTATACCTACGGGTTTATCAAGCTGAGGATAGTCCTTTGCAACTCTCTCGATTACCCAATTCAGAATTGTGTGATAATCGGATTTATACGTTTTTCCGCTTGAAAGCTTGTAGTTGTTCAGAATTTCAATACACTTGTCCACGAAAGCTTTTGAGTGCTGTGCTGTCAGCTTCTGATATTCTTCTTCGGTCATTGTGACAGCTTCAGCATAATGTTCTTTAGCTGATTTCTTTGACCGTGATTTTGAAATTGATTTGGGCGATGAAGCGATAGCGGAATTTAATTCTTTCGTACTTGATTCTTTAGTTCTTGATAGGTAAGTATTTAATTGTGCCTGTTTTTCTATACCTTGAATTTCAAGATGTAGGTTTTCTGTATCTTGTTTTTCTTCATCTTGAGAATCTGTATTTAGCTGACTTTCAGCTTGTTTTTCCTGCTGAATTTTGATAAACAGTTCAGGACATTCCAGGCCGTTAGGCATATCCTCGTATGGAATTTCGTAGATGTGATAGAGGTATTCAAAACGTCCGCTTTTGGAATAGTTGGGCGGAAGTTTCTCAACGTACACATACTTCTCGTCAATCAGTTCATGCAGGGCAGCTCTTACAGCCGTTTCGCCCTCCTTACAGATTTTCACAAGTCCTGCGATAGAGTAACACCAATCGTCAGGCAAACCGAGAAGTTTTGACATAAGACCAACTGCTTTCAGACTCAGTTTGATATTCCTCAAATGGTGATTACTCATAATCGTGAAGTCAGCGGTCTTATGCACTCTGACCACCGATGAATTGTTTTCTCTTGCCATAACAAACCTCCGAATAAAAAATTGCAAATCGAGTAGGAGGCGGTGACTAGCCGCCGTCCTCTCACACCACCGTGCGTACCGTTCGGTACACGGCGGTTCGGTTAATAATAAGATGTTCCTATGCCTTGTATCACCTATCTATCTTCACTAAGCGTTCTTACTGTTTATCTTCGATTTCTAATCTATTTTCAAGTAAGTAACCTCTTTCGAGCAACTGCTATCCTTATGCTTCAAGTAAGTGACATCTGTCTTATCAAAACCGTCGAGTCCTTTTCTCCATCTATTTTCATAGACTTCTTCGATACTACGACTCGAACTGACTTCTGTACGTTCAACTTTATCTTCCAATAAAGGTTACTAAGTAGCGAAACATTTATCACTATGCATAGCATATCGTACAGACCTCCCCAGTTAAGGTGCGTAATCTTTCCCTCCATATATCTGCCACATTTACACAGTATATCTTCGGATAGTTATTGGGCTTCAGTTTGTTTAGCAACCTTACCCGATATACCATGCCTTATATGTGATTTCTATTCGTCAGACCAGAGGTTTGCCATCCGACTTCCTTCAGATTCCACCTCACGATGGACGCCCTTGTCATAGGCTGTGCGTTTCCCACTATCAGGGCACGCTACGGTCTTTCACCGATTAGATTGCGCCCATGCTGGGCGAACTAAAAAAGACGTTCCTCAACTGATATGAAGAACGTCTTACGTTTTCTATTCGATTTTTCTTTGCAAATTTTAAGCCTGTCTGTTTATCTTAATTCTTAGTTGTAAATATTTTGTTAACATGGTGGTTCCCTTACTTGGTTACGACTGTGCATGAAGCTCATCCAAAACCAGACCGGATACATTCAATCCGTGCTTGGTACCGACTTCTGCCGAAAGCACCTGATAGAATCCCACATTGCTGTAGTTTACAAGTCGCTTTGTAGCCGCCATGACCTTGGAGCGTTTCAGCAGCGCAGGTGTCATTTCGACCATGCGCTTGGCAACATCGAATACGATAGATGCCTGCTGGCGGTCAGCGGCGGCACCGTAGACCTCGGCGGAAGGCTCGTTGTCAGCGTACAACAGATACAGTGCAATTGCAGCGGCAAGCTCGGACTTTCCATTTTTCTTTGGAATTTCGACATAGGCTGTGCGGAATTGTCGGGTATCATCCTCTTTGACGATACCGAAAATGTCACGAATAATCTGCTCCTGCCACGGCAATAACCAGAACGGCTTTCCAGCCCATCTGCCTTTGGTATGGCAGAGATTCTCAATGAAACGCACAGCTCGGTCAGCCTTTGCCGCATCGTAGTGCGAATCGGGGAGCATAAACCGTGTCGGCTTATAATCGGTCAGTTTCGGATAGTTGGCAGGTCTTTCTCTTGCTTTTGCTGTTCTCGCCATCAGCCACCTCCAAGAAGCTCATCCATATCGTCAACGGCAGCGTTTTTCATGTCCGCACCTGCTGTGATTCTGCTTCTCGCCGCCGGAGTCAGACCGAACTGCTCTGCGATCTTATTCATAATTTTCAAATATGTCTGTGCAATGGATACTTGGGGAACTTGCTGCCAGTAGCCGGACTTCGTTTTCACGATTGTGCCATGCTGTGTCATAAATTCCTCGGCTTCTTTCCAACGGGCGTATGCCTGACAGTACGATGCGAATGCCGCCTGATCGACCTCGGTCAGCACGCCGATCTGTTCCAGTTGTTTTGAAAGCCTGCGCCATTCCTTTTTTGCTTCAGGCTCCAGCCACTTCGGACACGGCGGCGCTTTGCGTTCCGGCTTTGGCTCTGCATCATTCAGCGGACGCTTGCCCGGATTGCCTTCCAGCTGTCTCTTATACACATCTGACGCTGCCGACGATCTACTCTGTGTAGATCTCGGTGGTCGCCGGATCATTAAAAAAAAAAAATAAAAAAATAAAAAAATAAAAAAAATAAAAAAATAACAAACCTCACAACTCTAGCAGCAGCAACGACAATTCAACATCTGACACATAGTCACAGTTAAAGCTTATATACACTAAAA
>ERZ1026810.711-NODE-711-length-16104-cov-7.976717_pt1 | contig 16104 bp, 3 predicted proteins | sample MGYA00520872_ERZ1026810 | MGnify/ENA primary metagenome ERZ1026810 (study PRJEB33270, sample SAMEA104284477) | anaerobic digester metagenome | biome: Anaerobic digester microbiome; feature: mesophilic sludge digester; material: Anaerobic digester biomass | place... | reverse complement strand
CGATTTCTTCCAGCACAGGCGCCACATTCACTTCGTTCACCGTGATGGTGATGGTCTCCTCATCGCAGAGCGACGGTGAGCCATCATCGCAAACCTGGACCGTCACCGTATAGCTTCCCGGCCCCTGCACCTCCGTCGGAGTCCAGGTGAATACCCCTGTCACCGGGTCAATGACTGCCCCTTCAGGTTCTCCCACCAGACTGAAAGTCAAAACATCTCCCGAATTTGGATCTGTAGCAGTAGCCGTAAAGGTCAGCGAGGTATGCTCGTTGACAGTTTGATCTCCAATAGAAGCAAGCTCCGGAGCCAGGTTGCCCTGGTTAACGGTTATGGTAAACTGGCAGGCCGCAATGCAGTTAGAAACCTGGGTGGCATTGATCTGAAGATTGTCAATAATATTATTTCCCCCCGCAGCAGAAACGCCGTCCAGGGTGTACCTGAAATATACCACCGGAGCATTATTTAAGTCTGTAACACCTGAAAATGTCACGGTTCGCAATTCGAAACTTTCGTCGTTAGTAGGGATGATGGTAGTGTAATCGGTAAAATTGGTGCCATCGGTACTGTATGACCACGTTCCTTGATCATAACCCGTGGCATTTCCGCTAAGCGCATAAGTAATGACCGGATCTGCCAGACCTGTCATACTGGTCTGTATTTGAATCCAAGTATCGTTTCCTGACAAGAAACCACTGGCTGATGCACTGGAAAGAGACAATGCCGTACCGGCAACGGCCGGTGAAACCACATTCATATCAGTACCCGTCACGGCAGATGCGCCACCTCCCCAACCGGCAATCGAAAAAGTCCCGGTACCGGAGTCAGGGCTTATCGAAGTTGGGGAACCTCCAATGGCAGGAAAAATCGTCCCCGAAATTCCTGTATCATTAAACGACCAGTACCCCACCAATGATTGGCCGGAAGGACCGTAGTTCACACTGTAGGTGATGGTATGGGTTCCGACGCCTGCTGTTTGCGGATCAAAAACAAAACTCGTCCCCGACTGGGTAACCCCGTCACCGCTGTATACACCTCCGTCAGGAATTCCTCCCGACAATTCAAATGGCTCAGCCGAAACAAGAACCGGATCATAAGTGGGGCAGGTCATGGCTGGCGGATCTAAGGGAGATATTCCCCCATTAATGAAATAGGACCCCTTTGGGTTGTCGTAAAGCGCGGGATAATTAGGAGGCGGTCCTCCATACTGGCAGGTGGTGGTATATGGATGATAGAAGCTCAATGCGGATGTTCCGCCCAGATAGGTAAATTTCAGAGTATACAGAACGGAACCTTCCGGGAGGGTATGCCCTCCTTCCTGGTCGGAAAATGCGGAAATCCTGATCGTCCCCGGGGTGTCGGCATTAAAACCAAAAGGAATAATATTGGAAGTGTTCTCAAACACCGGATTTGCCAATACGGAAGGATCAAATTTTAAGGTAAAGGACCCTGCACCCACGCTACAGAACTGGGTAACGGTCACCGGAAACGTCACCGTCTGACCCGGACAGGCTATCAACTGGGGGATGGTAGTGACCGGGGCGTGAGAATTATCATAAAAAGTCACTGAACCATTGAAGTAATACTCTTCAGTGGGAGTGTCATCAAGTGCCTCCGATGCACTATTATAGAAAAGGCACCCGTATGATTCCTCATCATCGATAAAAACCAGGGGAGAGGTTCCTGGGTTAACCCTGTCAAAGTGGAGATAAAGCAAAACACCGCCGTCAGCGAGGGTAGTCCCTGCATCGAAATAACCTCCGCAGTTGATAATTCCATCTAGCAAATCGAGATGATTAACAGCCCAGCCTGAAAAAACGACTCCGGTGCCGAAAGTGATCTCACTTAAAGAAGCAATGGTCTTGTCAAAACTAATCTTCAAATCCAATGCTCCGATATCCGTAAAGTTTTGCACCCTGATCGGTACAACAGCAGAACTGGCGCAGACCGTAACATCTTCAATCGTACTGATTGGAGCAGGAATTTGTGCCAATACTGCAGCAGTGCCTGCCCAAAATATACAAAACAGCGTAATCAGGTGCCTTTTCATAATATTGAATTTTTTCGGTTAATCAACGGTATTAGTTATTCATAGATAAGATCCTAAAATCATGGATGCCTGAGCATTTTGTAAAAAGGGTCATAATCCATTTTGCCAAATTACTATTTTTTCCCCAAACATGTACAGTTTAGAACCATTATTATAATTGATAACAACAAAATAAACCCCGGGTGGCCAATCTGAAACGTCGGCCGATAATTCCTGTCTGCAGGTGGAGGAATTCAGGACATGGGCTTTAAATAGTTTTCCCATAGGGTCTAAAACCCAGATATTCCCCATTCCCTTCTCCGGAAGGTAAAATTCCATTGTTAAAAAATGGTTTGCCGGGTTTGGATATATCTTATAACTGAAACCAGCGTTTCCGGAAGGCAGCAAAGCAGGCGTTGTCTTTATGTTCAATGGCGAAGCCGCAAGGGCGGCCCCATGAATAACGTTCATATTTTCATCAGCCAGTTCGACCAGGGGACTGTCTGCCTGAGTAAACTTAATTTGAGAATCATTTTCCGCTTCATCCCGCACCTTTACCTTAACCGAAAAAAGGTCCCGGTCTTTTTGAAGAATCACAGGGTCTCTGCCAAACCATCCGATGCGCAACTGGTCGTCCACCACATTGAAAGGGATCGTATCATTTGTCCCGGTTCCCAGGAAAACTGCAACAATATCAACCAGTTCATCCGGGAAATCGAGAATGAGGGAGAATGCCCCCACCCTGCCATCCGTTAAAGCAGTGAAATGGAGTACTGCCTCTTCACCCGGGCTTCCAAAGACCGCCTGTCCGTCCTGAAGGCTTAACGATCCTGCAGAAGAATCCTCAGAGGAGTCTCCCGGAATATAACTCATGTTAAAATCGCCAGTGGCCAGCATAACGAAATTCCGGATAACGGACTCATTTTCAACGCTTATTACAGGGAAGGAATTGCCGAAAAGGTTATTTTCAGAAACATAGTCGCCTTCGAGCCAGAAACGCCATTTTCCTTCCGGATATGATCTCCAGGGAGGGATTTGCTGAAGGAAAAAGCTGTTAATCAGCGTTGCATCACCGGCCGTAAGGGAATGGTCCTCATCGACATCTCCTGACATAAACCTTACCTTTTCCAAAGGGGAAAAAGGTTCCGATTGCCATCTGTAAACACTTCCGGCATCAACGGAATTGACAGCCCCTGTGTTGTCGGGGCAGAAAGATGCCCGAACCGAATATTCACCGGGCAAGACCGAAGGAAATTCATAATTTCCCGATTGATCAGTTGTTGCCGTGTAAGCCGTATCCCCTTCCGCGGTCAGGAAGAGTTTTACATCCTTTAAAGGAGAACGCTTTTCATCGAGGTATTTCACGCTACCTTTAACCACCACGCTGCAAAGGTCAATCTTCACCGGAAACGCTGATACAACGTCGGGGTTGCATCCATAGACGGGATCAAAATAACTCACCGTGATGAGTCCATCTCCGGGTTTGTCCCAGGTCACCCCAACGGAATGGTCAGCTGCGCCGCCTCCTGCAGTGATTTTCCCTCCGGAAACCGACCATAAATAATTGAACTTCCCTGCCTCAGTAACATATGTATGACCGGAAGAAAAAGCACATACTTCATCCGGACCGGCAAGAGTTGGAACAGGCAAAGGAACGACCATAATATTCCGGGTTTCCGTTATTCCGTCAATAAGACTACCTGAAACAGCATCTTCCAGCCTGAATACAATGGAATAATTTCCGGGAGAATAAAAATCAACACTCCCCTGCAGGGCAAGAAGAAATTCCGGAGAAAGCAAAAATCCTGCGGCAGGTCCCCAATACCCTGAATTAATGAACTCAACAGGAGGTTGACTTCCGGCGTTAAAATGAAAGGTTACATCGGCCGGACCGGTAGCCGTAATTTTAAGCCTTCCGTTGCCAGGAGCACATTGTCCGGATGGTATTTTATTAACCAGGTTGATACTTAATTCAGCAATCCCGCCTGAACAAATTTGAGCGGGAGCAGTTACGTTCAATTCATAACCTGAAATTGGTGCAGGGGTGACGGAACCGTCAGAAAAGAACGCCGTCTTCGGATTGTCACCGATTGGAACAAATCCCGGGAACGGAGTTTTGTACTGGCAGTCAGCAGAATTCGTATGGTTAAAACTAACAGCCGATTCTCCTCCGACATAAGTAAATGAGAGGGTAAAAAAGAGTGCGCCGTCCGGCAGTGTCTCCCCTTCCAGATTGGTTGAAATCCCGGTAATCTTGACCTGGCCAGGTGTTGAAAGATCGGATGAGAGGGACAATGTTCCGGAGGTGTTGGTAAATAGCGGATTTTTCAACACATTTTGGTTGTAGCTAATGGACAAGTTCACCATGCCAATGTTCGAAAATCCCCGTACTGTGACGGGGAGGTCCACAGCATCACCCTGGCAGGCCGTCACATCCGGAATGATCGTAACCGGCGCGACCCTTGCGGCGGTAAAGCTAAGCATTCCGTTGACATAATGATCAGCATAGGGAACATCATTCAAGGCATTCAGGCTTCCGTCATAGAAAAGACAAGAGTAAGAATCCTCATCATCGATGAACCTCACAAGGGTAGAGCCCGTGATTTTCTTCTTAAAATGAAGGTTTAAAAAGATACTCCCGTCACTCAAGGTGACGCCCGCGTTGAAATACCCGCCACACCTGATGATTCCTTCATTTAACAACTCCATGTTGACACTGAAGGCAGCAAAACTCACCCCGTTTCCGAAGGTTATCTTTTCAAAAGAAGCAACTGAAGTGTCAAAGCCGAATTTCAGGTCGCAGGCTGCAATGTTCTTAAAATCGCTCACCCTGACCGGGACAATGGCCGTACTATCCGCTGAGGTTGTCATTCCGATGGAACAAACGGGGGCATTCCCCGCCCTGCCACCGGTCACTCCGGTGGTCAGCAGCAAAAAGATGCCCAGCATCCTGTTAAGCATCGTTCCCCGGGGAAAAACCTGGATAAACCACATACAGAAATAAGAGCCATAAACCGGGATGACCAGTTTATCATCCCGGTTTATGGAAAGCAAAATTATCGTTTCACCATCTTCTTCTGCACACTTGTTGCAGTTACATCATTCTTCAAGTCGAGCTTAATAAAATAGACCCCAGGAGACCACAATGTAAGGTCGCTCCTAAGATTATAAGTTCCGGCTGCTTGGTTCTCGTCAATCAGCACCGCCACCTTCCTTCCTGAAAGATCATAAGCCGCCAGGGTCACATTTCCGGAGACCGGAATGGTGTAACTCAGGTTGACAAATTCACCTGCAGGGATAGGATAAGGAGTCAAGGACAAATGATCAGCAGAAATTGCCATCCCTGCGTCGGTAGTCATCATCTCCAGAACACCGGCATAAATTTCAGCATCGGGGATAACTTTCATTTGTGCATCACCAATTTCATTCGTACGATCGGGAATAAGGCTAAAGCCAAATGCCTCACCACTTACCGTAAACGGTTTCACCCTTACCTTCACACTGAACAAAGCCTCTCCCTTTCCTGGATTTGCAGGATCGTTGCTGTACCATCCGATACGGAGTTTGTTGTTCAGAATATTATAGGGCACCGGCATATTTGTATCGTCACCGAGGAAGACTCCAAGAATCTCCACCGCCTCGACACGATACCCCAATGTCAGTGAGAAGGCTCCGACACGCATTTCTGATCCGGCAGTAAAGGGGACCAGGTATTCCGAACCTGCGGAAACCCTCATCGTTTTTCCCTCATGCAGCAGGACGGAGCCACCCTGACGCGCCGACTTGAGACTGTTGATCGCATCAGTGGCACTGAGGTTAAAGTCACCGGTAATCAAGCCAAAGAAGTCTTGCAGGATGGGACTTGTCCCAACGGTTATCACAGGATTCAGCCCTTCGGTAAACGGATTTTTCGCAATCTGTTCGCCGGCGCGCCAGAAAGTCCACAAGCCAACAGGAGATTTCCATGCTGGGTTTCCATCCCGCAGGTAATAGAAGTTGATTTCTCCGGCATCTCCAGCCGTTAGCCGGTTGTCATAGATTACATCGGCCGCTTTGAAACGGACTTTTTCAATTTCATATTGGGGGCCGACCTGCCAGGAATTCACCATTCCGGCATCGAGGGAGTTAATTGCCCCTTCGGTAGGCTCATCGTAAGAAGAAGTAACGGTATAAGTGCCGGGTTCCACGGTTTCAAACACATATTCACCTGCGGCATTGGTGGTCGTGGAATAGGTGTTACCGACTCCCAGCAGCGTGACTTTCACGCCTTCGAGCGGAACATTAACGTCACCGAAGTAATATCGGTAGGTACCCCAGACATCCCCCGCATCGGATATGGTTACCACCCAAATTCCTGAAGACGCTGAAAAATCAGGATTACAAGTTTCGTCTTTGGCAAAACGTTTGAAGTAAGTAGTCTGATACAGGTTTGACGGGTCGTAGGTTGCACTATTGCTGTTTGCAATATCTTCGTAATTTGTTCCGTCAGTGCTGCTTTGCCATTTATATTCAATAGTCCCGTTACCTCCAGAAGCGTTTTCAATACTGCCAATTTCTATTGGATCACAGCCATAACAAATGGATTCACCAGTAGAAGCAATAACACCTGGGTTAAACTCATCGTAAACAGTAATCGTACCTGTAGCAGTGGCTGTGGCGCACGTCCCGGTCAGGTTAACAGTGTATGTGAATGAGCCGGTCTCTGTTGGAGTCCCGCCGATGATCAATACCCCTGCACTGTAATTGGCCGCTAATCCTGCAGGAAGACCGGAGACAGAGGCATTGTCAACCATCCCTTCAATATCGTACGCAATTTGCTCAATTTCATCGCCGAGGCAAAGTACCTGGACATCTGTACCGGCAACTGAACTCAAAGTAATGGTTGCATACTGATTTACCGTTATGGTCACACTTGAAGGCATTGGCAAAATGCAACCTGTAATGGTATTGGTCGCAGTTACCGAATAAGTTCCCGCCTGAGTTTGCAATCCGAAATCAAGAGCAGAACCTGTCCCGGCAAGAGTGGTAACATTTGTTGTGCCGTAAACCAAGGTATAGTTAACCCCGGTTTCTGAACCTGCCAGACCCACTGCAACCCCGTCTCCACCGGAACAGTACGCTCCGCCGCCTGTGACAGCGAACACCGCCGTAGTGCATCCGTTCAGTTGGGTCATCCCCTCATTGGTGTACCAATCGCAGATAAGAACATTATTGTCTGCATAACTATCGTAATTTCCCCCCGTACCAATTCCGTAAATCCTGTTTCCAGCACCGCAGGGATTATCGGCAACTCTGTACGGACCCGATGGATCTCCCCACCAATTCATCTTCGCATCCACTTCCCCTGGATTAGCCTCAGAATCATAAACATTTTGTAGACCATAGAGGGTATTCCCATAGATTTTATTATAATTAATAGTGGCAGGACCATAGCAATTTACACCAATATTGCAAGTAGTAATATCATTATGCAAAATACTATTGCCCGTTTGTGAAACAAATATTCCTTCACCTGAGCAATCAGAGATGAAGTTCCCCTCTATTAAATTGTTTGCGGTGGCTATATTCATCCCTGTACCAAAATCACTCACCACGTTAGAAAGAATCTGGTGGCTACAAGAAGAACCCTGTGTTATCCAGGTTACAGAAATTCCCGTTCCCGAAGTCCCAGAACCTGTCACTGTATTCCCTTCAACAACATGTTGGTCTACTGCAAGCAAATTGATCCCGATTTCAGGACCGGCAGAATTGCTACCACTAATCGTGTTATCACTTATGGTGTTACCCTCCCCTCCGCCATACGAATAAACACCAAATCTTGTGGCACTGATCTCGTTATGAGCAATCATCAGATGATCGCAATCTAATGCTGAAATCGCAATGTTGCAGCTGTACATGGTATTGTTGACCACATCATCTGCAAGAGCCGGGTTGTTAATATAGCTGTAACTGATTCCAATATTTCCGCTTACTCTATTATAGGAGGTGGTTACAACAGGATCAACAAGGTTATCGGTTCCCCATACTGAAACGCCCGTATACGCAGTGCTGATATCGTTGCTTCCGATGGTCAGTTGCGCCCCATCCAACACGAATATGCCGAAGGTATTCTGATCGGAGGCGTTGAAGCCTTTAATTCCGGAATTGAACAATCCGGCATCGGCAATCTCCTCTTCTTTTACCTTCCGGAAATAAACTCCGGCAAAAATATCGCAACTCCTGGTTTGTCCATCAGCATCAATGGTAAAGTCTCTAATCTTCACGCTGATGGGATCACCTGAAACAGGATCAGCCGGATAAGCAGCAATGACATAATCAACATAATCAGGATCATCAGCAGTCCAGGTTTCAGTCATGTAACCCGGAGCACAAATTCTTCCGCTTGCGGGGGCTTTGATGATGGATTCACCTTCTCCTGCCCCCAGCAAAGTCAGATCCTTTTGTACCAGAACCTGTTCTGTATATGTACCAGCGTCCACATAAATGATGCTTCCTGGTTCAGCCACGGAAACCGCTTTGGAAATGGTGAGTAGCGGAGCATTAGAGGTGCCCGGATTGCTGTCGTTACCTATCGCAGTACACCATTTCTCATCTCCATCCATTGTTCCGTCGTTAACATATAAAAGTTTCCCATAGACTGTTACTGTTATAACATCATTAGCGAGGCAACCAGCATTATCCGTAACGGAATAAGTTAAATGATAGGTTCCTACCGGCGCACCGTTAAAAGTGGGATTTACTACACTCGTTGAAGACAAATATGCGGCACCATCGCCGGTCCATTCATGAGAACTATAAGTGCCACTACCTCCGGAAGGATTTCCGTTCAGGGAAACGGATCCTCCAACTATCATATATGCCGGGTCAGGCAAAATAGAGGCAGAAGGCTTAGCCAGAACGGTAACACTCCTTGTCACCTGAACCGCATCATTTCCACAATTATCTTTAACATTATAATATAATGTATAGGAACCGGGAACATTTGTATCAACAGATCCTGTTGCAACAACAGAAGCAGAGATATCCCCGTCGCAATTATCCGAAGCTGTAGCTCCGGCATCGATATACGTCTCATTTTGGCATATCTCCACGGTAGATGAACCGAGGAGGGTGATGACGGGGATGGTGTTATCGATGCGGGTATTATAGGAATACTCGCTGTACAGACCGCATGCGTCGGTAACCCTGACGGTAACCACGGCTTCGCAGGTACCGGTAGTAGAAGCGGTCACGACCAGCTCTTCCGGAGCGGTACAGTTATCGTTCCGGTTGGTAGTAGCTGCGATGGCAGCAGCCTCGGCCAGGGCAACGGTTGCATAGCAATCGTCAATGGTTCCCTGGGTTGCAGTCGGGGCTTCGTTGTCGATGCGGGTGTTATAGGCATACTCGCTGTACAGACCGCATGCGTCGGTAACCCTGACGGTAACCACGGCTTCGCAGGTACCGGTAGTAGAAGCGGTCACGACCAGCTCTTCCGGAGTGGTACAGTTATCGTTCCGGTTGGTGGTAGCTGCGATGGCAGCAGCCTCGGCCAACGTCACGGTGGTATAGCAAGCGTCTATGGTTCCCTTGGTTGCGGTCGGGGCTTGGTTGTCGATGCGGGTGTAATAGGTGTATTCGCTGAAGTTGCTGCTTTTGTCAGTCACCCTGACGGTAACCACGGCTTCGCAGGTACCGGTAGTAGAAGCGGTCACGACCAGCTCTTCCGGAGCGGTACAGTTATCGTTCCGGTTGGTGGTGGCTGCGATGGCGGCAGCCTCGGCCAACGCCACGGTGGTATAGCAATTGTCTATGGTTCCCTTGTTGGCGGTCGGAACTTGCTTGTCTTCAACCGTCACCGTATAACTGCACGACGCAGTATTGCCGTTGGCATCCATGGCTGTCCATGTGACGATTGTGGTTCCTACATTGAATTCAATACCATCCAGGGATATTCCGTTGCCAGTTGTTGCACCTGCCAAAACATAGGAGACAGGTAAAGGTACCCCCATCAGCGGGATATTTTCCATAGCCTTGAGGGCACTCCTCTTTTTCTGGTTAAGGGTTACCCAAACGGGATGTGGAGATCCGGAGACAGTATTGACGTCAGCTATACCAGCATTCTTGGCATTAGTTAATGCAGTCCAGTTTTCGGGTGTGTAATGATTAGGATTATAGGTAGCATAAGCTGCTTCAAGTTCTGAAATGGCATCAGTTTTAGCCTCGGCTAAGGTCCTCCCTTGAGCAGTTCCACCGCTTACCCTGTAATAGAGACTTGCGTTGTGGACCCCCGAGGCTGTACTTTGAATAAACCGGAAATTATAATCCACCTCAAATTTCGTCCTGTCATGCACATTGGGAGCATCGTTTAACATCCCAACCAGCGTGAAAGAAAACACATTCCCTACCAAAGATGAAAAACGGTTGAATGGATTGCCAATCCAGGCCAAGGCCATATTTTGCGCATCAGATTGGATATTTGAATCAGATCGTTTGTTTCCGTCTCCATCATAAATATTGATTGTACTGCTTCCTGATTTTGCCTGATAAACATTGTCCGAAGTTATGACATTCATCATGGCGGTTGGCATACCTGTACCTCTAATACCATAACATCCGTCAATCAAACTATAAAAACGTTCACCAGCCAGTGTTGATGAAATCAAAACATAAACATCCCTTGTAGAGGGCTCAAAATAAGCTCTCATCCGGTTTTCTCCGCAGGATGTCAGCGACTGTTCATTAACCGTCCATTCAAATCCTTTCTTGGACCCCGGTCCAGTGTAAGTTCTGTACCCCCACGCATTGTCAAAAGTTTCAATGATGGCAAGTCGTTCCAGCTCAGCAGCAGTTAAATCCTCGGGACAAATGTCCAGAGCAGTAGCATCCCAATCTATTCCACTATGTTCGTAAGTACATGAATTGAGATCGGTCTCCTCTACTTGATTATCAACACACGAAACTGAAGGTGCATGTGCATCACGGATGGTCACCGTAAAAGAACAAAAGGAAGTATTGTCGGCAACATCAGTCACAGTCCATTGAACATTAGTTACACCTATTTCAAAAACCACCCCGGATAGCGAAGTTGTACCTGAACCTGTGGTTGCACCCGACAATACATAACCAAGAGAAACAACACTACAGTTGTCACTGTATGAAGAGGGATCAAACTCACTTCCTTTGGCTGAATAAGCACAGAAACCATCATCTGTGTTCCGAGTCTGATCGGAAACGCAAGAAACAGAGGGATCCTGATTGTCCAGAACCAACACATCAAACGTACATTCTGCCGTAAGGCCGTTGGCATCGGTAGCCACAGCCTTTACCGTGGTAGTTCCCACAGGGAAGTCATACGGGAATGTGATGGCAGATCCACCTATCGAATATACGATGCTGGAGACGGAGCAGTTGTCCGTTGCCGTTGCCGTGAATGTTCCGGTATAGTTACACTCGCCGGCATCCGTATTGTTGGTCAAACCGGTGGTCGGGCAGGTGATCTCCGGTGGCTGGTTGTCCACCACCACCACATCAAACGTACATTCATCCGTGTTCGCCGGAGTTGCTCCGTCAGATGCCACAGCCTTAACCGTTGTCGTCCCTATCGGGAAATCATACGGAAAGGTGATCTCGTTAGTGCCGATATAATACTTGATGGTATAGCTGCAATTGTCGGTTGCGGTGGCTGCAAAGCTCAGGCTTGACGTGCACTTGTCTTCATCCGTATTGTAAGAGGCCTCCACAGTCGGGCAGGTGATCTCCGGATCCTCCGAGTCAACCACAACCACTGAAAATGATTTATTACTTGTTTGCGAGCAATTGTCGGCAGCAACAACTTTCACCGTAGTGGTACCTACCGGAAAATTGTACGGATAAGAGATCGGAGTTTCATTTTCTCCGTCGACAATGAAATAGGTCAAATCCGGTGCTGAATCACAATTGTCGGTTGCAGTGGCTTCCAAAGTCAACGTCCTGTAACACTCCCCTTCTGTATTGTCATAGGATGCATCCACAACAGGAAGGGTAATGCCGGGGGCAATGAAATCGCCGACATCAATCGTCTTTGATGCTGTGGTCGAACAATCATTGTCATTATCAGTAACCGTACATTGAATCGTATAGGTCCCGTCGCAGTCAGAAGGAACAGAAATCGTTACTGAACTGGTGTTCCCTACTACCGGTTCATCGTTAAACGTCCAGGAATAGCTAAAATCTCCAACTGATAGTCCCGTCACGCTAAACACGACATTTGATCCACCGCACACAGGCTCATCAGGCGTGAATTCAATGTTAAAAACCGGAACAGGATTAACAACAACGTTTACAGTATAACTTACCGTGCATCCCAGATTGTCAACAACGGTAAGAACATAATCACCTTCATCGGCTTCAGTCATAAGGCTCCTCACAGGATTCCGCTCAGTGGAGGAAAAGCCGTTCGGTCCTGTCCAATTGTAGGTCATCCCCGAGAATTCCGTTGCATCAAGCTGAAGCGTCAAACCGGCGCAAACAGGTCCGTTTGACGATGCCGAAACAAGATAACCATCTGACGGGGAAACTGCCCCATTAATAAAATTGGCATTTCCGGGAAGATCGGGAATAACTGGAAACCATGGAGATGGACCTGCATATTCGCAATTGGTCGAATATTCATGATTGAACGTGATGTTTGTAGTACTTCCATTATTATAAGTAAAAACCAGCGTTAACAGGATACCATTATCAGGAATGGAGGCCCCATCTGAAGTGTAATCATTGGCAGTAATCTTGATTCTTCCCGACGAAGGGTTGCTCTTTGAAAAATTTGCAATACCGGAAGTATTCAATACATTAACATACGTCAATACAGCAGGATCAAAATTGATCACCAGGGATACTGAACCAACCTCATTGAAACCGGTGACTGTTACAGGCACCTGAACCGTTGAGTTAATGCATCCCTTTACATCCTGAATAGTGGTATATACTGGTGGAATCGTAGCAAAAGTAACTGATCCGTTGATATAGTTTGACCCACTTTCAGTGAGTTCAAGATTATTCTTATCATAAAAAACACATCCATAACTATCGTCATCATCGAGAAAGCTGACTGCAGAAGTACCATAATCAACCCTTGTGAAATGGAGGTTAAATAGTACATCATCATCTTCCAGAGAAATATCACCCGGTTCTTCCGCAACGAACCACCCCAGATTTACCACTCCGGAGGATGCTTCAGAATAATTTACTGCCAGGTTGCATGCCAAAGTCACATCATCACCAACTGTTATGTTGGTCAACATGGCAACAGACGGATTAAAAACAAATTTGAGGTCACATGCGCGAATCTCATTGAAATCGGCAACGGTGACGGGCACAATTGCAGTGCTGTTGTATGAGGTCACTTCCCCGATAGTCAATACAGGAGCCTCCTGGGCCATTACTCTTGACAGACCAAGTACCACAAGGCAAGTTAACATTAAGGTAAACCGTTTCATAAAGAGTTATTTTAGTTTTCTTCAATCCTGCTTTATAAAATTATTCAAAGGAAAATCCGGGGTGGTACTAAAACCACCCCGGATATGTATTCCATTACTGGATGACCAGCTTCTTAATTAAGCTTACACTTGAAGAGCCTGTTCCCAGGTTAAGCTTTACAAAGTAAATCCCGGGGGTCCACATCGCAACATCCACCTTAAGGTCATGTTTCCCCTCATTGCGGACTTCATCGAGCAGAACTCCCATCTTCTTCCCAAGCATATCAAAAGCTTCAATGGTCACTTCAACCTGTTGTGGTACAGAGTAACTCAGATGGACCGTTTCGGAAGCAGGATTCGGATACATCAGCAGATCAACACCGCCGTTCAGATCTGTGAACACACTATTGGTGGCGATTACTTCCAATACGGCAGCAATGAGTTGGACATCAGGAATAACTTCCATCTTATCGTCCCCCAATTCGTTGAGAGAACTGTGAGCCAACGAGAACCGCAATTTCTCTCCCTGGGTAGCTCCGGACTTCACCTTTACCTTCAGGTTAATCAATGTCTCGTTAGAAGCCAGCTTCAAAGCTTCCTGACTGTACCAACCTATACGCAGCTGATTATTCACCAGGTTCCATGGAACCGGTACGGTTTGGTCATTTCCGAGGAAGACTCCGAGGACTTCCACCCGGTCGACCGGATATTCCATGATAAGGGAAATTGCCCCCACAGTCATGGCCGATTGTGCAGTCAAAGGCACACTAAACACTCCATCGGGAGTTACCCCCATGGTTGAACCATCAAGAAGGGTGACTGAGCTTGAATTTCCGGATTTCAGGGCATTGATCTGATCCGTGGCACTCAGGTTAAAATCACCCGTAATCAATCCATAAAAATCCTGTAAAACAGCTGTAGTTCCCACAGTAATAACCGGATACGAAGGATCAGAGATTACCTTATTAATTGTAGTCTCACCAGCTTTCCAGAAAGACCAGAGTTCAACAGGAGCATTCCAGGCAGGATTCCCATCGTTAAGGAAATATTGATTGATCCTTCCCGGATCCCCTGATGTAATCCTGTTAATCGGGGCTAAAACATCTCCTGCTTTAAATCTGACCTTTTCGATGGCATACTGCGGTCCAACCTGCCAGGCATTCAGCATTCCGGCATCAATCGCGTTGATTGCTCCTCCGGTTGGATAGTCATAGGATGAAACCACCGTATAATCTCCCGGTAACACAGCTGAGAAAGCATAATTGCCGTCAGCATCGGTAACTGTTTCGTGAACCGTAATCCCTGATTGCTGGAGTTTCACAGTCACTCCGGCCAGTGGCGTGAGTTTACTGTGGAGATATTTGTAAGTACCTGAGACAGACCCTCCGCCCAACACGTTGACGGTCCGCACTTTCGTGGCTGTGTTGCCGGCATTGTCGGTGACACTGTATGTGATGAAATAGACACCCTCGACACTGGTATCCACCGATCCGCTGACAATAATTTCAGCAGTGAGGTCTCCATCCACGTTGTCCCAGGCGGTAGCTCCGGCATCCGTATAGGTAGCTCCTACATTCACCGTTGCAGGATTATCGCCCAGGATAGTGATTACGGGTGGTTCGATATCCTTCACCTCCACCAGGAAGGTGCAGGTTCTGAGATTGCCAGCAGCATCCGAAGCCCAGTAGTTGACAGTGGTTGTGCCCACGGGGAAGAAGTTTTCTCCAGGCAGGTCATTCCCAGAAGTCATTGGGGTGGAGCAGTTCTCGCCAAAAACCGGCGGGATGAAATCCACTCCCGGAACGAGTACCGCACCGTCCAGACCGGGATCATTGTCAACTGACAGGTTATCCGGACAGGCCGTCACATAATAGGGTGCTGTCATATCTTCAACAGTGATCGTCAGATCCTGGAAAGTAGTCTGTTCACCGTCTGTCACGGTATAACGAATCACATGGGTGCCGATTTCGAAGAATCCGCTGTGGTTAGATCCTGTCAGGTAAAGAGAGGAATAAGGACTTTCCGGATCAACACCCGGAGCAGGTACGTAACTATAGTGCTGTCCGGTGATCACCGGGTTGGTGACACAGTTATCCGTAGCTGTTGGAGCATTCCACAGAGCATAGTACTGGCATGACGTACCGGCGGCATCATTAATATTCGCCGGGAAGGTGGCAAATACAGGATCTTCGGTGTCGGTCACAGTTACCGTAAATGTACAGCTGACCGTCATACATTCATTCTCAGCCACAACTTCAACTGTTGTTTTTCCAACGGGGAAGAGATGGCCAGAAGTAATTGGAGTTGTTCCTATCCAATATGTAATTTCGGGAGTAGGTGTTCCGGAAGCAATCGCTTCAAACTCTACGGAAGCGCCACAAACACCAGGATCATTTTCAACTGCGATATCTGTGCATTCCAAGGTAAGTTCGGATTCTACCGTCAGCACCGCCTGAACTTCGCTGAACAGGGTTTTGGTATCCCAATCGCCGTAGTATACCGTTCCCGTGAATGTGAGCGTCTGCGTAAGTCCGGTGTGGTTCTCAGGAGTGATCGTCTGAGCACCCATTGCCTGGGCCTCAGCATAGGTAACATCCATATCTGTCTCTTATACACCTCTGACGCTGCCGACGCACTACACTC
>ERZ1026810.705-NODE-705-length-16258-cov-3.703242_pt1 | contig 16258 bp, 22 predicted proteins | sample MGYA00520872_ERZ1026810 | MGnify/ENA primary metagenome ERZ1026810 (study PRJEB33270, sample SAMEA104284477) | anaerobic digester metagenome | biome: Anaerobic digester microbiome; feature: mesophilic sludge digester; material: Anaerobic digester biomass | place... | reverse complement strand
GCTCTGCACCGAGCGCGGTGGTGAACTTCTCGTAGGCCTGGTACATGAGCGCATCGGTGAGGGTCTTTCCGGTCGCCGTGCCGATGTTCTTGATACGGACAACGGAGTTCTTGTTCGCGAGGCGGGCGCCAACTGCACCAGTCAGCCAATTCGTCAGAGCCTGGAACGGGTTGCCGTTCGCGTCGTTGACAGTCTCTTCCTTCCACTCGGGCTGAAGGTCAATTGTGGTTCCGTTGCCGAACAGGAATTGACAGGTTTCGCGCGCGATGCGCACGAAATAAACCGAGCTCTTTGCCGAGGAGCCGGTGGCGTCAACTTCGTGGGCGGTGTCGGCGAGCATCTGGGCGATGATGCCGGGGAATCCCTTCGTGTCGTTGGTCGTTCCATACCAGAACTGCTTCGCGACGTGACGGAACGCGGCCTCCATGAAGCCGGACGCCTCGGCCTGCTGGAGCCGGAGCGGGTCGAGCGCGCGACGGTAGACGCCGAGATCGATTGCGATCTGGCCACTGATGTCGGCGCACGAGAACACGCGCGTCTCATATTGGCTCTTGGAACGCGCCATGCCTTCGTTGAGGTTGCGGAATCCGACCGTCGGGAGATCGGTTCGGACGGTGAGCTTCATCTCGGCGCCGGCAATTACTTCGGCGGGGATGATGCGGAGTTCAGGGCAGAGGAGGACATTCTCCTCTACGAGATCGAAGCCAACGCCGTCGTTGAGCTTCTTGATGTCGAGCAGAGTCTGGAAACTCATGGTGATGTTTGGTTATTGCTGTTTTAGGATAGTATCAGAGTTTGCCCCACGCTTCGGCGGTGGAGCGGCACTTAATGTGATCAGATTGGCTTGCGCTGGTTTTCATCGGAGGTGCTCCGGCGGGCTGTCGCTTCGCACGGAATCCGGCGAGGATTTTTCGGCCGGTGGTCGCGTCCTTGGCGATGGCGTCTGCGATTATCGGGCGGACGGCCTCCGGCACATCGTAGAGCGCGGCGTGACGGTCGACTTCGGCGACGGCGGATGCCTTGACGTGTTCTGCGTGCTTCGTTTCCAGTTCGGCGAGCGCGGCCTTGGCGGCGGTGAGCTCATCCTTGATGTCGTTGGCGGTAGAAGCGGCGCCCGTAAGCTCCGCGATCTTGGCGAGGATTTCGGCCTCGGTGGCCGTCTCGGGAAGGCCGAGAGCCTTGGCGATTTCGATCATACTTTTCTGTGCCGTGAGCGACGCGGCTATGCGCTCGATTTCTTGAAAAGCGGGGGTATTGACGAGGGCGCCAATCGGACCCACCGCAGGGATCGCCGTCACCTTGCCGGACTTGTCGGCGAAGAACTCAGGCGAAAAATACGAATACACGCGGCCGGACACGGCGGCGGCTCCGGCGGCGGTCCACTCGACGCGGAGCCTGATCCCGTCCTGCCAGAAGAACTCTGTCGGGATGGCTGCGGCCTCTCCGCCGGCATGGTCGAAGTCGATGTATGGGCGCGACGCCTTGCCCGCATCGGCAAGCGCACGCGCAGCTTGCAGTTGCTCGTTGAGCACTGACACCAGCTCCTCATCGACATTCACCTCGATTTCAGCAGGCGCATCGTCTTTCGAGCAGCAAATCGAGTGCCTTCCTGCCGGCATCCATTCTATGGAGTCGGGCAGCTTCGATGCGTCTGGGGCGATCTGAGCGGTGGAGAATGCGCGAATAAGGTTTTTCATACTGCGGCAGGCGGCTCCTTTGGCGCAACTGGCGGTTTCGGCGTGATGTCGAAAATCGACGAAATGGTCTCGGCGGATACGGTCGGGAACGCGGCGCGCGCGATGGCCATCGCCGATTCGCGCGGCAACTCGCCAGTGGCGACCTTGAGCGCGATCTCCACGAGCGCAGTGACCTGCGCGCCATTGAGCGCAGCAGACTGTAAGTCTCCGGCCTCGGCGAGCGATTTCTGGTCGGTGACCGGCGCGGCCTTGGCGGCCGGTACATCGACGCCAAACAGCCGCTTCACGAGCATCGTGTTTACCTGCTCTGGCGTGAGCGCCGGATTGATCTCCAGCATCTCGGCGCGAAGCGCCGCGACGTGAGCCGTACCGCTCGCGCCGTACATCCCGCAGTACTCGTCAACCGTGGTCGCACCGCTGGCAATGTCGGCCCGGTCCTGCGCGCTCGTGCGCCCGTCATCGACGGTGAGTTTTCGAGGAAATTGGTGGGTGACGTTGCGCCAGTCCGACGGCCTGCCTGGTTCAAGAACCTTCGAGTTTTCGACGAAGTACTCCCACGCCTGCTGTTGCCCGCACGCAACGAGCTGTTGCCATTGCTCGATGACGCGCTGCGCGCTCGCAAGGTCTCGTCGCGTGTCGGCTCCGCCCACCTTGAGCTGAAGGAACGCGCTCGGAGGCATGTCGCCGGCAAGGCAGAAAATCCCGAGCAGGAAGTCGATGAAGCCCTGCCACGCAGTGCTAGGCCGCTGCGACACGACCTGCTCGTACTTCTCGTCAATATCGAGAACCAGACCCTCAGGACCTACGACCTGTTGAAAGTATGAGTCAGGCCGTGACGGATCGCTAGTCGTGGCAGCCTCGCCGATGCGCCGCGCGCGCGTAGGCATCTGCCCGCCCTTGCGATTTATGACTTCAACCGTTTTGCCGGCCGCCTTGCTCGCGGCCTTCTCGATGTTGATGATCTCGTCGACGTCGCGCGCGGTATTGATCGCGGCAGCAAACAGCGGTACGCCGCGACGCTGGCCTGGACGCTCCTTGCGGAAATAGTGAATGACCTTGTCGGCCGGATACCACTCAGGTGAGACCTCGCCCTCCTTGACCTTCTTCGCGCCAGCCGGGACGTAGTAAATCGGGCGGCCCACATCGGTGCAGATGATGTCCTCGATCTGGTGCGCTTCGAGTAGCTGAAGCGATTCCTGCCCGTCGATTTCGTCGTTCGTCTTTAGGTCGAAACACTCGCCGTCTACGATCATCGCACGAACAATCGCCTGTTGCCGCGCGGGCATCTGATCGACGCGGGTGATGTCGCACCGCTTCGACCAAAGCGCGTATTCAGCTGTCGCGCGCTTCGCCCATTCCGGCGTTGCACTCGCCGACGTGGACATGATGCCAGTGCCAACGATCAGCGTGACGAGCCGCTTGACCGCGCCGGAGTAAACCGCGCTGTTGCAGTAGAGGTATCGAGAATGCTTTCGCAGTTCGCGGAGGACGTGCGGAGTGAGATCCTTTGTCGCATCCTGGACGGCATGTGTAATTGTGCTGCGGTTACGCGACCACACTGTGGCGTCATAGCCTGCGGTTATGCGGACGGTGCCGAGGCCTTGTTGAATCGCGGCCATCGCCCTGGCCTTGCGTCGGCTCTTGGCGCTCATCGGAAGCCCTCCGCGCCGCTGTTGTCGAAGTGGTAGCAGTCTGCGTCTTCTCGGATCAGAGCGAGAGCGGCTTTAACGTCCGCAGCGTCCGCCCAATCTCGGGCCTCGTCGATAAGCGGGAGCACGTCGGACGGAGCCCAGCCTGAGAAAAACTGGAACGTGGTAGAGGCACCAGCCGCCGCCGTCGCCTGAACTGCCCTGCCAGACGCCTGCGCCGCAAGTGCAGAATCGGCAAGCGAATCCAGAAACGAATGACGCAAGACCGTAGTCGCGCCACCAACGCGGAAAAGGCGTCGGCAAAATTCTCGGCGAGTTGCGTAGGTTATTCCCACGCATCTAGCGCAACCGAAACTAGGATACAGTCGAAATAAAGTTGCGGCAGTTGTGGCGCGCCCTATGGGCGGAACCTTGCAGGGATGCGCCGTCTCCCAGCGGTGCGAACAATGACACCGTTGACCACGAGATCGAATTGGTTGCTTCGGCCTGCGATGCTATGACGCACAAACCATTCGACGCGTCCGGTTGCTGAATACGTGCAGCCGCTACGCAGTACGGTTCCGCGCCGATCTTCCTTGGACCGCCAAGCGAGCGTGTCCGCGTCAACGCCAGCGGCTATTCGCTTTCGCTCCTTGGCCGCAGCCAATGCTTTATTCGCCAAGACGAGCGGAAAGGATTTGGAATGCGAGAGCCGCCACTGCCGGAACTTGTCCGTTGCCGGTGCGCTCAAGTCGGTCCATCCCCTCGGCCAGTCCATCATCCATTCGCTGAGTTCCGCCGCCTGCCTCGGGGTTGATTGGTTGAATAAAGGAATGTAAATCCAACGGAACTGATGGCCATTCGCTAGCACGCTCAAAACGCTTTTCCTGGGATTCATGCGACTTGATCGCTCCCATCCTATGCGCTCGCTTTTTAGCGGAGTCGGCAAGTATCCATATTCTTTCACGCTTGTGAGGGCCTCCGGCATGGTGAGCTCCCAACACTCCCCACGTAGCATCATACCCCAGCGCGGCCAAGTCTCCGAGAACTCTTCCAAGCCCTCTAGAAGTAAGTATTGGCGAGTTCTCCACGAAGACGTAGCGGGGTCGTATTTCGCCAACGATTCGGGCCATGTGGTGCCACATGCCGGAGCGTTCGCCGTCGATTCCTGCGCCGCGCCCTGCACTGGAAATGTCTTGACAGGGAAACCCGCCAGAAACCACGTCAACAATCCCTCGCCACGGTCTGCCGTCAAATGTTCGCACGTCATCCCAAATCGGGAAAGGTTCAAGGCATCCGTCGTTTTGCCTTGCCACAAGAACATTGCGGGCGTGTTCGTCGAACTCGACGGCGCAGACTGTCCGCCATCCGAGCAACTTGCCGCCGAGTATTCCGCCACCAGCGCCCGCGAATAAAGCCAGCTCATTCATTTAGTGGGTTCGTTGTTTGCGAGAGTCAAAAGTTCGGAGTCCAACCAGGCGGTAGAACCAACGGCTTTCAGCCGTGGTTCACCTTGGTGTTATGCCATTAAAACATACGCCATCCCGTGCGCGTGAATCTCCATCGTCATCAGGCTTTGCACGGCAGATTGCAGCGTAAAGTGCGTTGTCGTCACGTCGTCCAGAACCCAAACAACCTTGCCGATGTATTTCGAGACTTCCGGTAAGACTGAGATTTCCCCGTGCTTGGCGTGCCTCCCACGGCTGGATTTTTCCCACGGCTCGAATAGTTGCACGAAGTCCACGCCTAGTTGCGCGGCTACGGCCTTTGCCGTGATGTCCATAACGTGATCCCTGTCGAGATTGCGCTTGCTTCTCGGCGGGACGGTTATTGCGTGGATGGAGCCCAACCGCCTATTTGCCTCGAAGAACTTAAGGAAGTCAGGTATGAGTTTGTCCGATAGCCTTTGCGGGTTGCTGTCTTTGTCTGTCACGATTTCCGCCCATTCGTCGCTTTCGATGTAGCATTTTCGCCGCAGCGCGTAGCTCCCGAGGCTTACCCGTTTGATAGCAAATGGCCCTTTGCCTTTGTTGGCAGATCGCCCCGCTTGCTGCGGGGATACTTGCATTTCATCCTCCGTTGCCACCCTTTCCTCTAGGTCTAGCTCGCCAGCATCTCCAGGGAACATCAGCGACGGCTTCACGATTTTCAGCGGCTTCCCGGCTTTGCGGGCGCGTTTGATGGTGTCCCATGTCCCGCCGCTATCCTTTTCCGTGAAGGCAACAAGCAGATCGCAATCATCGACGATCTTCTGATTCCTTGCATAATACCGCTCGGTGTATTCGCGCTTTCCTCTGCATCCTTCCAAGTCAGGTAGATGTTCCTTGGTGTCCATGCCACGGCGTTTCGCGTAATATACGGCGGCGGCATCGACTCCCGCCGCGCCTCCTGATACGATTACGACACCTAACGGCAGATCACGAATGAACCATTCGATGAGCTTTATCTGTGGGTAAGTTCTACTTCCTATTATTCCGATTCTCATAATCTACTAATCCTGTTGATGGTTAATTGTTCTGGCGTGCCAAAAGAAAAAAAATGCCTAACCAGACGCCCGAGCCAACGCGCTACGCGCGCGGCTCAGCTGGTTTGTTGGGGCAATCGGCCAACGCAGCCTTGAGTTGTTCGAGCGCCGCTTCCGCCTGCTTGCGCGACTCAGAAAGAACGAGCGCAGGGCAATCGGTGCCGAGCACGGCCTTTATCGCCTTCACTTCGTCGCCGGGCGAGTAGTCGCACGAGTCCACCCATTCGATGTCATGCAGCGCCTTCGCGCATTTTTGCAGATGCGAGCCGAATGCTTTGCGGAGTGGGTCGCGCTCACATTGCAGGCGTGAAGCAACTTCTTCGAGTCGCCCGTAAAAGTAATCCCAGCTTCCTCCACTCATAGTATTTCCTGTGTTTTGATTGTTGTCGTTGCGTTAAAATCGGAGCCCCAACCAGCGCGATACAGACAACGCCTACGGCGTGTCTGATCGGCGGACGTTATGCCGCTTAGCGCAGCGTTCTTTCCATTCCTCGAATGTCACATATCCGGGCCACATTTCTCCGACGCAGTGACCGGCCTCGTCGTGATTGGTTTCGTGACAGTCTGCCATCCATGAGGCGAGTTCGGCTGATGGTTGGCACTCATCCGGGTTGGCGTTGTATGCCCACTCGACATATTCGGGCGGTGGGATTTTGTGCCATCCGCAGTATTCACGCAGCAGGCCAGCGGCATAACAAGTCGGTGCAGAGAACGCCGCCATCCAGCCTGGGTTTGCAATCGGAGTTTTCATGTGGCGGCGTCTCTGACCTTCACGTTAGGCTTGTAGCTTACTATCGCTGCGATGACAAAGTTTGAGAAAGCGAAATAGCAGGCGGGAGTTACCGTTTCAGTACCTATCATTCCTAGTGCGCCCATTACTAATGCCATTGATGTTTGTGCGCCGAACAGAAATGCAAGTGTGCTCAGCCTAACCAGCCGTCCACACCCAACGCTGACTGGGCTCCGTTCTGTTTTGCTTGAGTTTTTCATTCGCGTGGGTGATCCGGGATGTTAGCGGACAGCGCCTCCGCGATGGTGCAGCGGCGCATGCCGAGCTCGGCGGCGATAGAGACCTCGATACGTGCGCCGCGGGAGTGCTCCCATCCTGGAAGGGTCGCGATCACATCGCATTCCAGCAGAGCTCGGACGTCGGCGCGCATGTAGTCGACCCAGGTGGGTGCGGGTGGATTTCCGCGCACCAGGCGCAGGGCGCGAAGTACGCGGTAGCACAGCCGGCGCAGCCGCCCGCGCGGGTGAAGCTCGGCGGGATTGACGACGGTGTGGCCTAGGGAGCGCAGCTGCCGCGCAGCGGCGTGGAAGGCCCGATAATTGTACTCAGGGAGGCCCGTCATCGGGCCGGAGAGGTAGATTTTCATTGGGTGTATCCGGTGCCGCCGCAGGCGCGGCAAATGATGAGGTGGTTTTCTTCGCTGGGACAGTCCTCGCCCCAGTCTCCGCCGTCGCCGTCGATATACTCGATGTAGCCATCTCCTCCGCAGCGGTCGCAGCATGACGCCTGCTCTCGATCATGGTCATCAATCAAGTCCTCTTCATTCCATAGCGGCTCGTGATGCTTGCGAGCCCAATCGACGCACGCCGCTTCCTCGGTGTCGCCAGTGCCGACGGCGCGTATCGAGAGGCGGTCCAACTCTTGAATCGTGCAGCACGACCAAGCTTTGATTTCTTCGCCGGTCTCCGGGCATTCGCACAGACCGTCGATCGGTGTATGAAACACCTGAAGGCCGTGTCGTTTCATCCAGGCCAAGCGCGGCGAGTCCATCGTCACGGCCTCTGCGGGGAATAGTTCGTTGTTCATTGTTTTCGAGAGCCCGCGTCTCTGACCTCCATGTTCGGCGAAGAGTATTCTTCTGGATCGACGAAGCGCCCATGCACGTCGTTGGCCTTTAGCCGTTCGCGCACTAGCTCGTAAAGATCGTGTATGCACACATCATCCACACGGGCGATAAGCTCATATTCGTATTCGCAGTAGCAGTCCGAGATTCGTATTCGCCACCTGCTTTCGCGGGTCGCCGCCGCCGAACCAACCGTAGAGCCAACGCGGTCAGAGCCGCGCGGCTCACTTTGGACGTTAGGTGCCTGCATCGCGCAAGCAGCCTGCCGACGTTCGGCCCGTGCTCGGGCGCGCTTGATGCGCGTCAGGATGTCGGCTCGGTAAGCGGGCGGCGGCTCTTTGCCCGCGCGCCACCCTTCGACGGTGCGTTTGCTTGCGCCCGTGGCGGCGGAGATTTGCGCCGCCGTGAGCTGTCCGGCGGCGCTTTGGAGTTCGCTGGCGAAACTCATGCGGTGCAAATGCGTTCAAGCTCGCCGACGCTTGGCATGGTCCCGACGGGGGCGCGGTCGGCAAGCATCGCAACCGTCCAGCCATGTATGTATGCGGTCAGCATTTCCGAAGTGTTGCCGGATGCGCAGGCGGCACGAAGGAAGGCCCCGTTTAGTGCGGGGGCCATCTTGCGGCCTTCGTTAAAGGCGGCGACGCCTGCTTTTTCTGCCTTGATCTTGGTCATGGATGTGGAGGTCATGCCGTTGACCATACGCTTGCGGCGTATCTCGTCAAGAGTTTTCCGAAAGATTCTTTTCTTTTTCTAAGCATTCAGAGACAGGCACCTAACAAGGCGCTAGACCCAACGCGCTACGCGCGCGGCTCAGCTGGTTTGCCAGCCGTAGTCGTGCGTCTGCTTTCAATGTATCCGTTTAACGAATCCAGATAGACGAGAATCACGCGAGCGTTGACGCGGCGGACGGCTATCGCGCCACGCTTGATCTCAGCGCGGAGAAACTTCTCACCGCAACCGATGGCGAAACGCGCCTCTTTGAGCGTCACTGTTTTTTGTTCATTCATTCTGTTTTCCTTGCTCTATAGGTTCTTTGCTCTTTGTGGTTTGCAAACTGGATACACCGGCCATGAACGCGGCGGCTAGTGCGTAGCGCTCGCAGTCCCATAGGTGCTCGCCCTGCTTGCCGACCGTGATCCATGCCTTTTTTCGGTCGTCGAATTGCCGGGCAGCCATCTGCGCGAGGTAGTAGTCGGGCGCATCTTTGGGCACCGTCCATCCAACGAGGCGGCCACCTCTTGCCTGAGCGAGCATCCCTGTAGTGAGCGCCTTGGATACAGACAAAACTTCTGTCCACGAGTTGACCGATCCAGGAAGCAGATACGCCGGCGAGAATCGCGTCGGAGCCGGGCCAGTCATCGCCCATGCTGCTATGACCTTTTCTCCGTCAACGAGGAATCCGTCGCGCGCTTCGGTGCCCTTGATTGCGAACCAGCCCCACAAGCAGCAATGCGCGTATGTATCATCCGTCTTGTGGCCAGAGTCCACGAGCACGGCTGAATCTAGGACGGCGTGTTTGATTTGATACGCTCGCACCGCCTCCCATGTTTCGAGTCGCTCGCACGCAAACAGTCGGCTCCGTCCATCGGCGGAGAATGTGCGGATCAATGCCCAGAAGTGCGTTTGCTGAACGTCAACCAGCATCAGCCGCAACGATTCATCTGCCCACGCTTCGCCCATGAGATAGTCGCCGGCCGTATCCGCAATGCGGATTGACGGCGGCTCGTCTGCCCACGGTAGCGCCTCCTTCTTCTGTCGGAATTCTTGGAGGAGCACTGTGCGCCCGCGCTTCAATGCGGCCTGCGCGTGGAGAAATTCGACAGCGATCTGACCGAGCTGCGCGAAGTCGGACGCGATGCAGTTCCAGTGAAACGACCAGTGACGTGGCATCGCATCCACCGCCGGCTCCGTGTAGCGCCCGCCGCGATTCACGAGGATGGCGTTGCTCGCGTTCGCAGGTATTCTCCGCACACACAGCGGGCACTCGTATTCGACAGACTCCGACACGCGCCGCAAGTCCCATGTGCCATCCTCACGCTTCGCGGACTGGTCCCACTTCACGCCGCCGACTTCTCCATGCCGGCCGAACGACCAGCGCGGAACGTGGAGCCGGTGGCAATGCGGGCACTCGATCTGCCACTCCTGCCGCGTGCCCTGCCGCCATGCGTTGTCGGTCTCATCGCCTTCGAGTGAGCCGGTAGAAAGCTCTAGGATGGTCCGGTTGTGAGAGAACCGCGTGGTGCGCTTGTGCAGCTGTGCGGCCATGCCGGTCGCATACTGCCACGTCTCGTCGAGTATCAGGTGCCGGATATGCTTCGACTGCGCGTTCGTCTCGTTCGCCGCCTGCACCAAAAACGACATGTGCGGAAAGTGAATTGCCTGCGTGCGCTTTGCGTGCCGAGGCATCAGATCGAACCACCGCGCGACACGCGGGCACACGGCGAACATTCGATGGAGCCGCGTCTCGGCGAACTCCTTCGCCATCTCGTCAGTATGCGCGAACCACGCCGTCAGCCCGGGCGCGTTGTCGACAGCCCACGCGGAAAACACCTCGCCTATCGTGGACTTTCCACCCGCCGCCGGGCCCGTGATGGTCACGCGCCTCGGTCCTTGCTGGCCGAGTACGCGCAACGGCTCGATAATCCACGGCGTCAGCGATGGGTCGAACGGCCCAGGCCACGGCGACCACGAGCCGACAACGATGTTGTCACGCGCCCAATCGGCGATCTCGCGCCGGTCCTGCGGGCGGAACACGTCGGCTGCGGCGGCGGAGAGTGCTGAGTCGGCTGTCATGGCTGAGAAATCGCAGCGTAGGCGGCGTCGAGAGCCTCGCCGATTGCGGCCTCGATGACCTCGGCAGGTTGGCCGGCGCAACGGGCCGGAAGGTCAACGCGGAGCTTGGCGTCGAGCTGCGCGCGGACCTTGGCGAGCGTGCTCTTGTACGCGGCTATCACATCTGATTTTTTCCAGAGTTCGCCGCGCGTCTGTGCTAGCTCGATTTCCTCGGCCTCCTTGCGGATGCGCGTCAGCTCTGTCTGTTCCAGGACGAGCTTGAGGCGTGCCGCCTTGATGTCGGGGTCACCGCGGGAACTCTTGCCTGTGTGCTTTTCTCGCCAGCGCAAATACGCCTCTGGCGAACTACGAGGCGCGCCAAGCCCCCAGTCCCTCCGGACGGTTTCCGGGGTGACAGCATGCCCGGCTGCGCGAAGTGCCTCTGATATTTTTGAAGATGTCATCGTGCGTTGTTAGGTAAAGTTATAATTTTACATTTACAGGAATCTTCCGCGGTCCTGCGGCACCTGCACGCAATCATTGAGTTAAAAAGATTCCTTTGTAAAAACATGGGGTCAAAACGGCACGTCTTCGTCCACGTTGCCCTGACTGGCCGGGGGAGGCGCGGCGGGGCGACGGGCCGGCGGGGCGGAGTAGCGGGGGACTTCGGCGGTCTGATCGACATCCTCGCCTGAGCCGCCACCCTGGGCGCCGCCTTCGCGGGCACCGACGAACTGGAAGTTCTCCAAGACGACCTTCAACTTGCTGCGCTTCTGACCCGAGGTTTTATCCTCCCAAGAGTCGAGCTTGAGGCGGCCTTCGATGAAGAGCGGCTTTCCCTTGGTGCAGTATTTGGAGATCGTTTCAGCCTGACGGCCCCAAGCCTCGATGTCGACAAATGTCGTATCATCGCGGGTGGCGCCGGATTCGTCTTTGAACTGGCGGTTGACTGCGAGGCCGAGCTGGCAGGTTGCGGTGCCCTTTGGCGTGATCCGGAGCTCGGGATCGCGCGTCAGGTTGCCCAGAAGGATGACTTTGTTGTAGGATGGCATTGGTGTTTTTACTTAGTGCGTTAGTTAATACTTGACATTACCTTTCGGTTTGTGGCCCTAGAATACTTGCCGCTCACGCAGCCGTTCGGTTCGCAGAACCGGAGGATGCGGCGTCGGTCGCCTGTGCCGCGAATGGCACCGTAAAACACACCTCGTTCAGCCGTCGGCGGATCGACTGCCCAAGGTGCTCTTCGCCGAAACGTTGCTCAAGTTGCGACCCTGAAAACTGCGTCGTGAGAACCAGCGGATGCCCGAGTCCGTAACGACGGTCCAGCACCTCCCACAGCAACGAGGCAACCGATGGCGTCAGCTTCTCCTTTCCGAGGTCGTCGATCATGAGCACGCGAGAATTGTAGAGCCACGAAACCTCGCGAATATCCTTCGCCGCGTTGCTGAGTATCCGCCCGAGCTCGACAGAAGAAAGGCACTTCGGCGAGTGGCCGGCCTGCTCCAACTTTCGAGCGAGCGCCCAAAACGTCGTTGTTTTCCCGGTACCTGGTGCGCCGGTCATGAGCGGACCGCGCATGCTGGCCGAGTCCCACCGCATCACGCGAGCGTTTGCGTCGCGATCCACGCGGGGCGGTAGTTCGTCGGCGAGTACGGCATCGCGGAATCGAGGAGGGCAATCTCGATCCCAATTCGGCGTCGTGGTGATTTCATCGGGCTCTTCTCCGTGCTGCGAATAGTGGTCGCGGACGATCTCCATGCAGTCGTCGCAGACGTTGCAAGGTAATGTGAGATCGGCCCCTGCAGCGAATACGACTGTCGGCGTGTCGTCGATTGCCGTGCCGCAGACTTTGCATCGGCCGCAACCAGGCTCCCATTCGCTGGCCTCGGACGAGCCCCAAGTCTGAGCGAGTGCGCGCTCGAATGCGTCGCGCTTGCGCGGCTCTGAGCGAATCACGAGCGACGTGCAGCGGTACACGTTGCGGGCTTCGATTTCTCCGATGGAGGTCGCATGGTTAGTATTCATAGCCGTTAGTTTTCGCGATTTTGTCGCTGCGTTTTTTCGACTCGGCGCTAACGCCTTGAGCCGATCCGAAGCTGGCCTTTGGCTCGAACAGACCGCGCCACTGCTGGCGGATGGACTGGCGTATGGACTCGATGGCGACGTCGTGCCCCCATTCTGCCAACATCGCCATCTGGGCTGCCAGAGCGCGAGGCTTGTACGGGGAGACCTTGCACTCGCGGCGGTAGGCCAGCCAGTCGGCCCATGCCGCGCGGAAGGTTTCCGTTTCCAGTTCAGCCGGCAAAGTGCCTCCTTGTGCTTCCGCAGGCTTCGCGTCCTTTGCCGTTTCCTTGGCCGCTGCGGGGTTTTCGGGACCCGGTGCGGGGGAAGTGTCATGCTGACCGTCCGATGTGGCTAGATTTCGATCAAATCCTGGAAGTGGAAGACCAGCGTCGCCGGCAGGCGGCGCCTGTCTTTCTGTATTACTTACCTTACCTTCCATTACATTACCTTCCCTTACGTTGGGTGTTTGCTTGGGTTGTGCTTGGGTGTTTGCTTCAAGCACTCCTTGGGTTCCGCTTGGGTTTTGCTTCAAGCACTCCTTGGGTTCCGCTTGGGTCTTTGCTTGGGGTCCGCTTGACTTGTTTTTTGCTCCATTATCACGCGCTGCTTGGGCTTTCGCTTGGGTTCGTGCTTGGCCTCCGACACGACCAGACACGCGCCGTTTTCTGATTTCTTCTTCGAGATACAGAGGGTAATCGAAAACGATGACGTCGTCGCCTTCGATCAGAAGCAGACGTGTCGTCGAGCGAACTTCGCGCAGCGTGACACCGCACACCTGTTGCCATTGCCGATCCTTCCATGTCATTGCGCCGACGATACGGCCTCCGTTTTCTTGGTCTGCGCAGTAGCCGAGTACAGAGAGCCATGTCCCGCGCTCGGTCGGCGTGCTCCCGATGTACTCGGGGCTACGCAGGGTGCTTAGGTCGATGCTTAGGTATTTCATTGTTTTGCCTGTGCTGCCTCCCGGTTTCTCCGTGACGACCAAGCGAGAAACCCAGCCATCTTGCCTCCAGGATATTCTTTCTCATCGTGGGCGAGTTGCTCGGCTGGAGTGCGGCCGTTTTCGATGCAGTAGGCGGCGTACCTCGGCTGGATTTCCTTCCCTCCCCCGCACAGCGCGAGCTCGGCTTGCCCAGCCTGGCATTCCGGGCGCATCGCATTCCTGAATGCGCCCTCGGTAGTCTGGAGGGTGCCAAGAAAGCCAACCCGCTCACTCTCCCAAAAAACAACCCCATCTTTTACGCTCACGACTTCGACCGACAGGCCGGTCTCTTTTGAGACCCACGTCGAACCGGGGCGGATAGCTTCGGGTTTGTCGCTCACGGCTCCACCTCCATCACTTCGATACTCGGCCGCGAGTCGTCGGACTCGATTACGATCAGGACGCCAGGCCGTGGCCCGTAGGACTTTTGAAGGACGCCGGCGCATACCTGACAGTCGTCCCGCCAGAAGCCGCCGAGCTGTGTGAGTGCGTCGAGCAATGCCTTGTCGAGATTGTCGCGATCCGGCTTCGACGTGTGCCACGACGGTGCGTCGGCTCTGAGTTCGTTCGCGTGCTTTCCGGCACGGTAGTGAGACTTTGGACGCGGGAAGACGAAGTAGGCATCGACGAATACAGGGCCGCTGATCGGCTCGGCAGGGCGATGCTTTGCGGCCTCCGCAGCGATGAGAGATTTCCAGCCCTCGGCGGTTCCAGACTCGAACACACGGGCGACGAACTTTCCGTCGCCCATGCGGCGCGCGAATGCACGCGGGCGAGGCTGGCCCTTTGGCTCTCCATGTACTCTGATTTTTATCATGGCCGTGTACCTCCCGCGCTTTTGCACTGCCAGTAGCGCTTTTGAAGCTCGGCATAGTGCCTCTGCTTGTTGTCGATTGCGACGGCGCCACGAGCGGAAATGATCCGCTCAAGCAGCCGGCGAGTTGACCCGCTCATGCGGTTTAGTCTGCGAATAGTTTTCATGTTTTACGTTGTTACCTCCCGCGCAAGCGACGGCGCGTTTTGAGTCTCGACGACAGCGTCGCCGAGCAAGCTCTCGACCTTTTCCCGTGCGGATTTGTCGGTCAGTTTTTCGGTCGTTGAGTTCGCCTTAACGGCGTCAGCGAGTGCCTTTATGGATACGGTGCAGCATTTCGCGAATGCAGCCCCGCCGATCAGGTTTTGCCCGACGCGTGACCATGCCGCGACCGGATCGGTGATCTTCTTTGGCTTGTTGCCCGGCTTGAGCCGCCAGCCAGGAACGGATACACCGTCGGAGATCATGCGTTTGGCGTTTGCGCGGATGGCGTCGATGACGCGCTCGGCCAGCTCGCACTTATCCAGCAACTCGGCTACGCGCTCAGGCGTTGCGATCTCGGCAGTGGAGACAGTCGCGAGCGCAGTCGTCTCAGCGATCGACTCAGGACATGCCTCGGTTCCGCGTGCTCGGCAGTAGTGGCACGCGCCAGCGGATGGGCAACGAGGTTGCCCTGGTTGCATCGCGCGAAGTGCACCGGCCACCATTTCGGCGCGGGCTAATTCGCATTGATCGGCGGTGAATTTCGCCACTGTCACGCGCTCGCCATCGGCTCTTGGCGCCACGATTCCGACATACACCGTCGCCGGCGAGAATTCGCTCCAAGCTACGGCGGCGGCGAAGCGCAGCTGGTCGTTTACGTCTGCATGATCAACTGCTTTGCGTCCAAATTTCCAGTCGAGGACGAGCATGCTGTCGCTGCTGAATCCGGCCCAGTCAACTCGGCACGATGCCACTGGATCGAGTGTCGCGGGATTGCGAAGCCATAACCTTTGCTCGACGAGCTCTACGACATTCTCGGACGCTAGAAGCTCGGCGGATAGTTTCCGGCGAGTCTCTCGGCAGAATTCGATGCACGCAGCCTGCTCTTCGGTGAGCTTCGCGCGGTGGGCGGAATCTCCCGACTCCATGACAGCATGCAGCATTTCGCCTTCGGCGGCGTCGTCATTCTTTGAATCAGGCAACCCGCGCTCGGCGAGGTGCGAGCCTGGGCAAGTGAGCCAGCGTTTCGCGCCGGAGCCGCTGGGCATGCCTTCGCGCTCGTCTGGCTTGTTCGGTTGCGTGCTCATTCTTCGACCTCCTCGTCATCAGGGGTTACGTATCCAGAGCCCCCGCACTCGGGGCAGGTATACCAGCGGCAGACGTCGATGTAGACGATCCCGCGCCCTCCGCACTCGGTGCACCGTTGCGTGCTCATGCTGACACCGCCTTCCTGTCCACGGAGAACCGCAGACCGGGCACATCGGGTATCGGATCTCCCTCGCGCCATAGCTGGCAGAACTGCGCGCGGATCTTCGCAGAGTCGGGTAGGCGAACGGTCAACGCCTCGGGAAGCTGCGCCGCGTCGACGATCTCAAAAGTCAGTGTCGAGCGCATGCGCACGCCTGCGATCTTCTGAGCCACGAGCGGCACAGCCGGGAGCACGACCTCTTGCGCCACTGTCGCCGGCATGGGAGGTGGAGGTGGCAGGTTGGCTTCACGCGCCTCTTCCTCGCGCCGACGCTGCTCATCTTCGGCCTTGCGTTTTTCCGCCTCGATCCGTGCGAGTTCTTTCAGGCGCAGGACCTCCGTCTCGCGCCGTTTGCGGTCTTGCTCAGCCTGCCATTCTCCAACCTTACGCTGGAGCGTGCGCTTGGCTGCGTCGAGTTTAGCGGCAGGCTCCTTGACCGCCGCGTTGATCGCTCGTTGGAGCGCGAGCGCCGGC
>ERZ1026810.703-NODE-703-length-16272-cov-8.582162_pt1 | contig 16272 bp, 18 predicted proteins | sample MGYA00520872_ERZ1026810 | MGnify/ENA primary metagenome ERZ1026810 (study PRJEB33270, sample SAMEA104284477) | anaerobic digester metagenome | biome: Anaerobic digester microbiome; feature: mesophilic sludge digester; material: Anaerobic digester biomass | place... | reverse complement strand
TTGGTAGTGAGACGGCGCCAACCGAGATCTACACAGGGTGAATCGTCGGCATCGTCAGAAGGGTATAATGGACAGGCCCATAACGCGCGGAACTTCTGAGCGGCGCCTTACTGCCGCCGGGCCGGGTCGAGCCCGGCAAACGTTCCGCATGCGGCACTCCCCGGCACGGCGGTTCAGCCCAACTGATGCTGTCGCACCAGGTCAGGGATTGCTCGGCTTCGGTCGGTCCTCGTGCCCTTCCGTTTGACACTGGTTTGATTCTGGGAGACCCGGGGCGGCTGATCCCCGCAGTGCTTGAGTGCCCCTCATCGACCAGCTCTCTAACCCTGTTGTACAGGATCGGGTGCAACGTGTGGCGCGCTGAAGCGACGGTCACGCGCGAAGTATGACGACGTACGGCGGAGTACTACTGGATGTCATTGGAGACTCAGCGCTTGGGCTCACCCAGCTCCTCAACGCGGACGTCGTAGAGAATCCCTAAACGGCTGAGTAGCTCATCATAGGTAATGACAGTCATACTAAACAGTCCCTGCCGGAAGAAATTGAACGAAGCCTTCTTTCGCTCCGTGAGACCCGACGAATCGCCGACAATCAAAACGCCTTTGGGATGGATCTGATTCAGGTCCTTGAACTCATCACCGATTACTGATTTGAAGTGGTCAACCGCTACCGCCATCTGATTCCGCGTTTGGACAACTCCGCCGCTAAGTCCGGGAGAGGCCGAATAGATCTCTTGGGCATCGCCGCTATCTGCCCTACCTCGATGCAGCCCACCAACGAGCTTCTCTCCAGGTGTCTTAATCTCGACGACCGCGAAACTTTTTGTGCTTTCGTCTGAAAAGAGGAAATCCGTTGCTACGCCACCGCTGCCCTGTCGACCAGCGGCTCGTTTCCCGCCTACGTACGCCTCGCCCCGTAGCATGAATACAGGGGAGGAGAATGCAGCTTGGAGCATCCACGGATGGGTCTCAAAGAACTGTTGCCAGTGATCCTCGTCGCTAACGTAGGTGGCAATATCATCGGCAAACTGCCGTATCGCAGTTTCTCGGACAAGCTGGAGCTGACTAGCAGCAAGGCGAGATGCAAGATCGGCATCCTTCTTGGCAAGTTCGTTCCAGAACTCCTCGGAATGGTCTCCGTCAACCAGTTCCTTGATCGCCTTCTGTCGCGTGGCACCGGTTACTAGAACAACCTCATCGCTCCCGGCGACAACATAGCTATGGTCACCAGGCGCAGCCCCTTTCTGCTTCTGGACTTCGTATAGCTGCGTGAGTTTCGTGTGTAGAAGAGCGGTGGCTTCGGTGCTTAGCTCAATCGCCACACCGCAATCAGCCGGAAGCTTTCGGAAATCGACATCATTGATGTCAGCCCAATTGCCCTCTTCTCCGATCTTCTGGCGAATGACCTCCCCTCTGACGCCACCAGCGTGAAGCGCAGGGCGGAGCACGGTACGCGTGGTCGGCGTCTGGCTCAGCACAATGTCGTCGGACGTTGCGTACCCGCTCTTCACGTAGTGAGTCGATATATGGTCAGCCATAGTACTCCTTCCTCATGAAGCCGATCAGAGCTAGCGCTTGGAGCCGAGATGAGCGGTTTCTAAGGGTTCCTCTCAAACCTGGAAAAACGGCGATTCAGGGCGACCGTCTAGCATCTTGTCCGCTAAGTCCCACGGATCTCGTCATCTGGCACTTTGGCGAAGATCGAACCAATATCATCCCACCCTTCGAGCCGCCCAACTGTCGACAGGATGCTCTCCTCGGCTTCGCGCAGCAAGGACTTGTCCTCGCCGCAACGAATGACCATTCCGAGCAACTGAGTCGTCGTCATTAGGCAATGGCTGCGCGCCGTACTGAAGCCAACCATCTGATTTGGAAAGACTGGCGAGCAGCGACTCGACAACGGTCGATCTCTCCATCCATTGACAATCAGGATACCCTTGCGTCGCTCGTCGGCATCCATGGCCTCTAGCACCCACTTCTCAAGCTGGGCCGCATTCCGTTCACTTGCGCTCTTGGAAACCCCTTTGACCTCGACAAGAACTCTGTCGCCGCTACTGCCAGTGGCATAGATATCGGCTCGACGCCCCTCGCGCTCTTCTACTTTGAAGCCTAGAAAGCAAAGGGCTTCAGAAACAACTTCCTCAAGCGGCTTTCCAGTCGCGGCTATGAGCTGTTTAAGACGATCATCCTGCATCTGGGAACTTGCCAATGCCTCAAGGTTCTTTGAGGCGTTGCTACGCTGCTCTTCGAGTTTCTGCCGCGTAGCGTCTCGTTTCAGCTCTGACGCAAACTGATAGATTTTAGTCCAGTCTGGTAGCTCATTTGGCTCTTCTGTGAACGTTTCAGCCAACCAACGATTGAACTCGTCGGCTAGTACATCGCTGCCACGACTCGCTTGGTTCGACCCGCTATTGATGCCGGAACCCTCGCGCTGAACATCAGGCAGCAGTACTACCGTGCCTCTTTCCTCACCCTTAACACGCCCGCCTACTACCCGCTGGGTGCCTTGGATTCGCAGTCCCGGCGCCAGCGTGGCTACAGGCGCCGTGATTGATCGATGGTAAGTCAAGTGGCCGTCCCAAGCCGCAGCCAGCCCTGAAAATCTGGGGTCAGTTATCTCAATCATGCGACCCGTTCCCTCCAAGGACGTCTTCACGCCGAGCGGGATGGCCGTCAGAATGTCCAACGCGCTGTATTTGGAAGGATTCGAATTGCTCCACGAGTTGCGCGCGATGCGTTCGAGGTCTCTCTCCAGCATCAGCCTGACGTCATCAGGGAGCAAAACGACCAGAATGCCACCGTCCACCATATATTCCCGAAATCTCTTCCGCCATTCGTTTGTAAGGGCGCGAAGCTTGCCCCCTATGTCCACCGACAGCGCAGGACGGCCCTTCTCCAAGTTTCCATTTGCGCGATCTTCGTAGCGTCGGAACGTGTGGTGCGGCTCCCAGACGACCACGTCGTAGTCGTGCGGTGACACCGAGGCCTCAAAGACCGACCGATCCTGTACTGGACCAAGGTAGCTATCCAGGTACAAGGTGCGCATGTGATGGATGACCTAACAGAGGAGGATCACTGGTTGTGACCAGCTGGAGGTGGTAGCTCAAGACTACACGGCTGCAACTTGAGCACCTCTTGGTGATGCGGTGACCGTCAGTACCTACCCCTTCGCGCGCATCCGACCTACGCCCAGCGGCTGAAGCGAACCCCAACGGTGCCAGACTTGAGTTTCAGAATGAGCGTGGCGTTGCCGCAGATACTTCACGGTCCAGCGTCCAGACGAACGCCACGCCTGATCGTGGGAAGATCCAGCCGTCGAGGTCGACTCGGATGGTGCGGTTGGGTTGGGAACGCTGTCTGGGGAGTGTTCGATGCGCGTGGGTCTGACGGACGGGATGAGGTCGAGGGTGCTAACGGTGTCGATGCCGCAATCGGTGTAGTCGAAGTCGACCTTGAGGTCTCGGGTGGGTTGCTCGATATCGAAGAACAGCAGATGGCCATGCTGGCGCGTGATGGTCTGGTAGGTGTACGAGATGGTTACGGGTTCGGCTGCGTCAATGAGGCCTTGGCCGACGTTGGCGGTGTAGGTCTGACCCGTCTTCTTGGCAGAGCGTCGAATAGCACGCTCTTCCCCGTTGACGGCAAAGCGAAGTAGCTGGAACGAGTCCGGCTTGCTGGCGTCGACTCCATCCACCGGCTTGAGGAACCAGGCTGAGGTTGCTCCCCGCTGGCCTGCCAGTTCGGCGTACTCGTCTCGGTCAGACAGGCAGACGAAGCGGCGTTGCGGATGCTTGGGAATAGCGGTGTACTCCCAGCGGACCGTAACGGTGAAGAATCCGCTGGTATCGGCTTCGGTGGTGTTGGACTTGGCGACACCACTTCCCATGGGAAGTGGACTGAGTTCGATGGATAGATGGGCGTCATGCCACCGTTCGCTGGCGCCGACGGCCTGCTCGCGGATGTCGGTGTAGATCTCGCTGGCGAACTGCTGGTCATCCAGACGCAGCGCCAAGCTGTTGGTGATGACGTGATCCAACATGTGGGGTGTGGCCACTCGGGCCAGGTCTTCATGATTGGCGGCGAAGGCTTCCAGGACGGCGTCCCGCATGGCAGGCGCCTGCTCATGGAGGATGGTGCGCAGTCGAAGCTCCTCGATTGCCGCTTGCTCGCGGTTGAGGAAGTGGTCGAGCCAGACCGAGAGCAGACCAGCACCGATCAGGATGCCGCCCAGCTCGGACCATGGGAGCAGGGCGATCCAACTGGTTGCGTCGCCGTCCAGGCGTTTGCCGATGACCATGAGGAGGACGCCAGCCATGACCAAGACGACGCTTGAGAGGAGCGTCTTGGTGCGGTAGAGCCGGGTCAGTAGGTCTTGCATTGCTGTACTTCATTGTACCAAAGATTGTGAAAATGCAGAAGGCTCCAGGGGTCCACCGTTGAGTGGTCCTGGAGCCTTCGTGGTTGTCTCGGACCGACCATCGGGACAGCGGTGCTGCCGGGCTGGTCGGTGTAGAGACTGGGATCTGCGGCTGGTCTAGCCGTCGCCTCCTCCGATCATGGCTCACCTCCTTCTGCTGGAGTGCCGATCGGTCGATCGGCGCCCTTGCAGACTATATGCTGTAGATAGATGTTCTGCACGGCCCGACGATGGGCGGGTGGCAGACGAGCTGGAGGCAGCGTTCGGGCAAGTGGTGCGTCAGCTGCGCGAGGCCAAGGGGATGTCCCAGGAGGAGCTGTCGTTTGCCTGTGGGCGGCATCGGACGTACATCTCGCTGATTGAGCGAGGCAAGAACAGTCCGAGCATGAGGACGCTGTGGATGTTGGCGGAGGCGTTGGGAGTGAGGCCGGATGAGTTGGTGCGGGTGACGGTCGATCGCCTTGGAGCGTAGGGCTACCCCGCCAGTAGCGGGCGCGCTGATGAGCGACTACGACGCGATACGGAGGTGCTGAAGGTTGCGGCGAAAGCCAAGCACCTGTTTGCCAGAGGCAAGCCCTTTGGGAAACAGTCCGCTTTCGTACGCCCTATCCTACTGAGCCATGGATACAGGCCACTTTCCAAGTGAATCCGACCTCCTAAGCCTCATTCAGCATGTGTACGAGACGGATGCCAACAACGAGTCGTACGCCCTGGAGTGGAAGTCAGCACTGGTCTTCAAGGGTGATGGGCTGCTTCCCATAGTGACGAACATTCTGGGCTTCGCGAATCGAGACCCCAGCAAGGCTGGACGGTTCTACGACGGCTACGGACACTTCGTAGTCGGAGTGGAGCCCGGCAGTGTCTATGGGATCGATGATCCCTTGGATCCTGCCGATCTCACCAACAAGATTGGTCCCTACGTCGGCGACGACGGGCCGTTGTGGAAACCAACCTGGTTGACCTATCCAGGTACAGATCATTCGATTCTGGTCATCACGGTGGCACCCCCACGAGATGGTGATCCAATCCACACGATGAGGAAGCAGCTCGGAACCAGCACCAACGGTCAGGTCTATCTGCGGCGTTCGGGCCAGACGCGGCAGGCAAACTCGGCAGAGCTGCGGGTGCTCCAAGAACGCTTGTTGTCGGGCCGTAAGAATCTCAGCGAGATCACTGTGTTAGCAATCGGAGAGGCGCTGGAATCGGTGGACTTGAGTCAGGTCTCGTCGGATCACTGGCGCACGAAGCAAGAGGCGATCCTCTTGCAACCACTTGAGCAATGGGAAGCCGCCGCGCAGCGTCGAGGTCAAGTGGCAGACGAGGAACGCAAGACCATTGACCTTGATGCCTTACGTGCATCGATCAAGGAACCCGAGAGCGACGCGAGTAGCGAAGAAGCAGCCAACAGAGCCAAAACCCTGGCTACCCGAATGATGGAGGAGGCCTGGTCAAAGCGGCCAGAGGATCGAACCCCAGAGAAGTACCGCCGCGAGGTGACAGAATATTTGGATGAGTGTATTCGGGTACTCCCCTACGCAATCATCGCCAACCAAGAATCCAATTGGTCCTCAAGCTTTCAGCTGGAGTTGTCGAACCCTTCTGACCGCAATATCAAGGGTCTGGCGATCCGTGTGGAATTCACCGACGCAGTAGTCGCCGTTCCGCCTGACGTCGACCTAGTGGATCTTCCCAAGCCACCACGATCGTGGGGTCCACGAGACTTCAAACTCAATCTGGGAGGATCGATCTTGCCCTCAGCACTAACAGCATCGATTTCGCCCATGAACTTTGATTGGTTGCCTGGCTACGAGGTTCTACAGAGCTATCCAGTTGAGATTGACTTTGACCCTGTTGACCTTCGACCGTACGAGACCGCGGCGCTTCCAGAAGTACCCATGATCATGATGCGGCCATCAGACAGCATGAGCGTCACCGGCACATGGGCCGCCACCTCAAGTGAACTCGATGGGATACGGACAGGTGAGTTCCAAGTCAACTTCCAGGCACCTCTCGATACTGAGGAAGCAATCGAAAGGTGTAGACGGCAGTTAACCTGAAGATGTGATGACATGCCGATCGCTCAAGCGAGCTGATGCACGGCATTGCTGATATCACAGCAGCCTCCTCTCCCTCACTCTATGCGATACGTGCGAGTAGTCAGGCTGGTCTGGCTTTCTCCGATTTCGCTAACACATACGAGGTGGCGACTCTCGTTCCTCCAAGGTTCCGTTGGCCTGTCGCATCCAGTGCACTCCCTCCGAATCCGTGAAGGCAACTTGGGCGACGAGTCCAGGGAAGACAATCAGCTCTGGGTTGATCCAGTCCCGAGACACTGTGTCGCTGATCGTCTCACCTGGCGGCAAGGTGCCAATGTGCACTTCCCAGCGGGCGTGGTCGGGATGCTCAGGATCATCATTAGGACCGCCAATCGGATGGAGAACATGCGCGACGCAGTTGTCGACAGGTGAACCGCTGACGTTTCGGATCTTGACGATCGTGCCACCGTTCTCCTGCGAGCCATCAGGCATCAGCTCACCTTCGATCCAGACTGCGATCGACTGTGCCTGGGCACGCCGTCGCCGCGCATCTTCCTCGCGACGACGCAATGCCTCCAGCTTTCTTTCAACCCGCTCCCGATTGATAACCCATAGCGCCGCACCGAAGGCAAGAATCGTTCCGATGGCGGCAGCCCAGTCGGCTGCTGTTCCCCACTGGATATCGGAGGGGTTCATGAATCCCCTGGGCCTGTCAGCGAGAGACCTGCTTGGAGGGTCCAGATCGTCGGATTGCAGAACACCAGTCCCCACTGGGCGGTCTCGCTGAGCGGGGCAGGAGTGCCGTCATCCTCTTCGAGAATCCAGCGACACTTGAAGGTTCCTGGCTGCCCGTTGACCGTGGCTGTCCCGTGCACGTTGTAGATGACGGGTGCTTCGTTGTCTATCTCCGAAAGCTCGTACTCGGACAGGTGGAAGAAATCGAACAGGTCACGCATCTGGCCTGCCTGAGCGCCCGGTGAATCACCAGCCACGAGCATGCGCCGTTGGAATGTGGCGAGCATCCCGTAGTTCCCGGACTCCCAGGCGTTCATGAAATCTCTGGTCCGCTCAGCAATCTCGTGCTCGTTGAAGCCCGCGTCTGATTGAGAGAATGACTGCGGCTCCCACGCTTCGGTGCCTTGCTTCAGCCGCTGCGTCTTGGCCAGCTGAGCAAACACCTCTCGCAACTGCGGCTCAGGGTCGGCTGGACGCTGAGCCTTGATGGTTGCCTTCGCCCAGTCATCCAGAGCGAAGAGAAGGTTCCAAGCTTTGGAGGCCACGATGACGTTGTCGAAGTTGATAACCGAACCATGGACAATGCCGTGACGGAAGACGTCGTGGACCTCCTTGTCGATCCGCTTCTTGATTGTCTTGGTGAACGGCTTAAGCGCGTTGGACAGTCCGAGGCTGTGGCCGACAACGCTGTCCCAAGCGACCATCTCTTCAGGGTCGCGAGCAGCCAGGCCCTGTCGCTTCTCAGGCTCGAAGTCGTTGACGAATCCGTCCATGACAGCGATCAGTTGGAGTACGCAGGAATCGAACTGGTCAGCTTGGTAGTGATCCATAGCACGCTTGATCTGGTGCATCCGTTGGCGCAAGCCATCGGTACCTTGGAGCCGCATCAGCCAGAACTTGGTCGTTTCGGGGTTGCGGTGGAGCTCGATCAGCTGGGCCTCAGCAGCTTCCGCGTCATCGGTCGAATCGAGGATCTTCTCGATGTCGTCGACGGAGAAGCAGTCAGTGAAGACCCAGTGGCGGGCGCCCAGCAGATTGTAGAACTGGTCGACGGTGCCCATGAGTCGACGCAGCTCGGCTTCCAGGTCGACGAGCTTCTGTCGCTGATCACGAGCAATGACCCGCGTGACCAGCTTGCCGCCCTGCAGGAGCTTAAGTTGTTTTTGGACGCTCGGGAGATCCATGGCAGAGCCGTACGGCGACGGTTCGGGATGGACGACGGCTGATTTCCTAGACATGATGTTCATTGTAACAACGAACGTGCGTTCGTTCCAGGGAGTTACCGCTGCAACGTCAAGCGCCGCGGGTAGGGGGGCTATCGGATCCTGCTCTTGTTGTTCATCCATTCAGCTCAGGGACCACAAGCATTGCCCCGCCCTCCGTGCAACGCTTGTGGGTACGCCAGCCAGCACGAGTGATCAGATCCCGCAGCCACTGGACGATCCATGGCGGATCGTCCGACTCCAGTCCCTCGGCTCTGCGCAGACGTTCAGCGTCGTCCGCTAGTCCACTCAACCGATTCGTGCCCTTGCGCCATAGCCAGTCCCAACAGCCACAAGAATCGCCACTCGGCAACCGCGAACTACGTATGCGCGCTGCCGCGAGGCCACTAGAGTCACAGGCCGTGAAGAACTCTCACCTGGTCTTGTTGGTGGCACTGCTCGTTCTCGTGTCAGGTAGTTGCGGCGGTTTCCCGCCTGAACCGATCCCAGTCTCGGCGTTCGCCGACACCATCCAGGCTACATCGTGCTCCGATGACGCAGCCCGAGCGGTATTTGAGGACCTCACGACCTGTTGGGACCTCGTCGAGTCCACCGGCGTGGAGCGCGACGACAATTCCGGGGCATGGGTACTTCACATCGGGGTTACGGACGTGATAGCAAACCCCCCTAACTCCTTCGTCGAACTTCAGGGCGACGCTTTGTGTCAACTGGCCTCCGATGTCTGGCCCGATTGGGTTGTACTGGACGGTCCCGATGGCAAGCCCGTCAGATGGGATGCTCGGTCGGCGGCTGGCGACCTGGCCTGCACCCCGGATGAGACAGCGTTTCGAGCGGGCGCCAAGGCGTGCGAGTGCGAGATACCGCCGCGAGATGAGCTGGTACAGATCATGAGGGCGAAGGCTGAACTCGGGGGCTAGTGCCGGGTCAGTTCTGCATTGCAACTTCGACCTTGAGAACTTCGGTGGGCTAGCCGATCGAGACGAAGGGCAAGTTGCCGTTGGCGACTATGGCGGCGCGGCAGATGTAGCGGTCAGCAGCGAAGACGAAGCGGCGATGCTGGCGCAGGGGACGGTGTTGCACACCAAGCGGACGGTGGCGGAGAACAGGTTGCGTCGTGCCAGCGCCCGTCGGCTCGGATGGCTTGCTCGCGCATTTCGGGGTAGATCTCCCGAGGGATCTCCTCGTTGTCGAGCCAGGTAGCCCAGAAAGAGGCGGAGTAAATGTCGGCTACCTGCCGCCTACTGAACCCAGGTGGCGCTTCCTTACAGCCTTTCGGGAAGCTCGATCCGCGGAACCGCACGAGCCGAAACATTGTGCCTTGCAATGGACCGCTGGCGGGAGAATAATGACCGGGCCAGAGCTAACGAGTGGACATGTCGAGCCCACTACAGCTGCCGCGGCGGACCATTCGAGCAGATCGCCTTAGGAATTCCCCCGCACCGTGCCCAGGCAAAGGCTCTATTTCGGGCTGCAAGGACGGCACTGTGTACGAATTTGCTGGGAAAATCGCTTGCGTTCGAACAAGGCGTGAATTACGCTGCTCATCCGTGGGGCACCCCTCGCACAGAGCAGAATCCCTCCAAGAAGGGAGGTGATAATATGAACGATCTCACCATTGCCTCCTCCGTCAAGACGCCCGAGAAGGGCTCGCTCTTGGCTGAGTTTGAAATGGACGAAGACGTTGCTGAGCTGGCAATCGTCGACGACCTGTGGTACTTCATCAAGAAGAAGGGCAATTGGATTGCCGGTTCCGGCTAGTCCGGCCAACTTCAAGAAGTGTTAAGCACACGACTGTCTGGGCGAAGGGGTGCCTCATCTCAGTCGTTTGCCACCAATAACACGCCTATCACTGGAGCCCCCGTGACTAACCGACCAAAGCAGAGCATCGGGCTCAACTTCGACGCCCGTTGCAATGCGGAATGCGCACACTGCTGCGTCTCTAGCTCACCACGGGCCAAGAGCCGCCTCAACGAGGAAACCATCTGGCGTATTGTTGACGATGCCGTCAATCATCCAGACGTGATAGAGGTAGGGCTCACTGGTGGCGAACCGCTGTTGCGAGTCAATCTTGCGCTAGACATCATCCGAACCGTCTCGAAGGCCGGGAAGCGCGTAACCTGTGTTAGTAATGCGTACTGGGCAAGAACCCCAGCAACTGCAAGTGAGATGTTCGACAAGCTAGGACAGGCAGGTCTTGACTCCCTGACCATTAGCTATGATGAGTTCCATGCCGACGACGTACCGTTGGACACAATAAAGAATGCTCTCAACGCGTCGAAGGCCAGCCACATCCCGGTGATTCTCAACATGGCAGTAAGCCGGACCCGCGACTCTTTCAAAATTATCGAGAACCTCGGGACTGCCGCCTATTGCGTCCCCATCACTCGTTTCCCTATCGTTCCAGCCGGGGCCGCACGCGACTTGCCAGACTCTGAGTTTGAGCGGGAGCCGATCACGGAGTCAAGCTACCGGTGCCCCGGGTTTGAACTGATCCTTCACCACGATGGAAATGCTTACCCATGTTGCTCGCCGGTCATCTTTGATACTCCCCTAACGTTGGGAAAGGTAGAAACCGAGTCGATCGAGACACTGATCACCAAGGTCGAAAGAAATGCCGTGCTGTCGATCATCCAGCGAGAGGGCTTGGGATGGTTCAAATCCCGCATAGCTGAAGCCCTACCAGAAAGCGATGTTGCTAAAGTCGACTCAGTGGTATCGGCATGTGAACTTTGCGGTATCATTTTCAGCGATGAATCGTATGTCCGAGCCATAAAATCGGAGATCTTGGATTACGCTAAGGTCGTAGCTTGACTGTCTTAGCACTTCGAACACCCGATCTAGAGGTAAGCGTCGAAAACCGCATTGCAGTCATTTGCCATAAAGAATCCGGCCGCTACTTCCAATCGAACGTCGAGGTTCTTCCTCACGATCTGCGAACGGCCCTGCAGGTTCGTCAGCCACGTGTGTCGAATCGATTTGGCATAGGGTTGCTGTTCGTCGTGATGTCAGCCCTTGTGGGTCAGCTCCTCTTCTTAGGACTGGCTTCGCCTGGCCAGGCGGGACTGGATTCCATCCTTCCCTTGGTCATGTTCGCGTTCCTCACGATCGCAGTGCATGAGGCAGGTCACGTTTTGGCGCTGCGATGGTTTGGCCGGAAAGCCGATAAGGTCGGCTTCAAACTTCACTTTGTGGTGTTGCCAGCATTCTACGTACGGATGAATGAATCGCTTCTCCTTTCCAAGTATGAAAAGGTTGTTGTGCACAGTGCGGGAATCGGTGCAAACGTGATTCTCAACTCGATTGCGATCGTGGTGAACATCGCAGTCCTACACTCCGATGGCCTTCTCTTTGCAATCCAATTGATGGTGCTTAGCCTCGTCTTCAACGCGGTGCCGTTCTTGAACTCGGACGGGTACCGTGTCATCCTAGCTCTGACGGGCACGAACGAGTTGAAGTCAAAGCTGGCGAACCCCTGGTGGGTTAAGGCCCTGAAGCTCACAAGCGTGGTACTCGTATTGTGGTACACTTGGAGTTGGGTATCGCCATTGCTTAACCGCTGAAAGGAGGCTGACTTGGAACCTATAATCGCACTCAATGAGCTTACCTTGAAGTTTGGCAAGAGTCTGGCCCTCGACCAAGTCTCTCTGGATCTGCCGGACGATGCAGGCCTGGTCGGTCTCTTTGGAGTGAACGGCGCTGGCAAGACTTCTCTGCTTCGATGTTTAGCGGGTTTGATTTCGTCATTCGATGGCCGCATCAAAGCGCCCGATCCGGGTTCGATCACCTTTCTTCCAGACAAACCTTTCCTCTATCAGTTTCTTACACTGAGGGAGTGCCTGCAATTGTTTTCGCGTCTCTATCCCGATTTTGATGAGCCGCTGGCCAGCCAAATTCTTTCGCGCTTGCAGCTCGACTTGGATAAGAAAGTTGGTGAGTGTTCTCGCGGCATGTCGGAACAGCTTCATCTCGGCCTATCTCTCGCGCGGCGCTCGAATGTTTACCTATTTGATGAGCCACTCGCTGCCGTCGACCCTCTTACACGGGACGCACTCAAGGACATGATCCAGGAATACCGAACTCCGAACTCCTTGGTGATTCTGAGCACTCATCTGATCGACGACATGGATGGGCTTTTCGATTGGGTGGTCATACTAGGCCATGGCAGGCTCGTAGCCAATCAGTCGACGGATTCGGTTTTGGAGACAGGTGTCTCATTGGAAGTATTCTTTAAGGAGACGGTACGTGCCCTGGCGAATTGAGGCAAGAAAGCACTTTTGGCCGTTCGCGTTTGCGGCATTCGCGAATGTGTCACTTGGTATAGCGTGGCTCGTTCTACGTTCGGATACTATGCTTCTCCTCTACTCCCTGACCAAGATGTTGGTTTGGTTCTTCGTGGCAGGGTACTGCATTTACGTGCTATATTCGTTCTATTATTTGGGATCAGATGTGCTGATGCATCTGAGTCCCCTTCCTCAGCGAAGGGTGCTTCTGGCCAAGGCGGCCGTGCTGGGGGCATATCTTTATGTCTTGTTCTTGATTGCACTCCCGGTGGACGTGGTTCAACTCGGTGACGCGCGGCATGGTAATCTTTTAATCGTCGTAATGTACTACCTTGGCGCTAAGGCGATTTCGATCGTCTCCTACCTATCGTTGTGCATGGTCGCTGTCTGGCTAGCGAAACGCTTCCGGAACAGGGTGCTCAGCGTTGCGGCGATGGCTTTGACGTTGGGAGTCGTTACGATCGTGCTTGGTGTTCTGCTTTTCGCTTTGGTATCGAGCCCTGGTTGGCAATGGTCTATAGGTGTAAGTGACATGCCTGACAGTGTCAATCAGTATTCGAGCCTCTTGCCAATTACTGTGGCGAGTATTGACCCTCGTCCTCTGGACGCTACCTTCTCCTTCGGATCTTTCGCTCCCAATGTGTTGTTGCTGCTCGTTTCGTGTATTTTTTGGGCGTTCTTGGTCCCTCGCTTCAAGTTTGACTTCTATCCGAGATAGGTGCCGGTCTGTCAGACGTGGGCCAATGAGCGGCGTAGCCACTTGCGGGTCCTATTCCGATCTAGCCAGATTGGCACTCTGTTCCTCTGTCCATTCAAGTGGCTTCCACCTTTAGGTTGCTCGGCTAGCTGTCGACAGAGCTGAGGTGGTTGTAGAGATTCTGATGACCTTTGGCAGTGGCAGGTGGCGGCTGAACCTCGGTGCATCCGGGCGGTTGAGGACGTTCGACAACGTCATGTTCGGCGCAGCTGGGGCAGCCGCAGCCGGCTCGTATATCCCTGAGCCCTCGGTGAGCAAGGCCGTAGCGGCGATCCTGGCAGTCTTCTCCGGCTATGCGGGCTGGGCGTACAACCGTGGCGGCTGTCTGGCGGTTCACCGTTCATGGACCGGCCAGTACTGGGTTTGGCACTACTACGGTGGTTCCTGCCGCTGAGCATGGCGCACAAACGGCGAGAGATACTAAATAGCTCGCCGTCGAGAGGGAACGGAGGGATCGCAGTTGCGATCTCACCGTTCCCTCTTTCGGGGGTCAGCTGTCAGTTTGTGGTTGTGTTTTGTCGACATCTTACGTAGACTAGAAACAATATGAACAAATCTACTCGAAACCGTCGTTACGTTATTGCTACAGTAGGACTGGTTATTGTTGTCTTGCTATACCTACTCAACTGGAGCTGGTTATTAGTGCCGGTGGTTGTGCTGGCCATCCTTCTGGCGTTCTGGAGCTGAGAATTCAACGGTTGCCAACTCTCGTAACAAATCGCTCGCCAGAGGAAGTTGGTGGCGAATTTGTAAGCGCTTCGCCGCCAATTCCGACCCTCACCTGCTCCTCCAACCCATACCAATCCGCAATCCTCCTCCAGTCCTCATCAACCAGCAGCAAGAAGTCGGTGCAGGCTCGGATGACCTGGTGGGGCTGGCAGTCGGCCTGGATGCATGGGTGGGTTCGGCTGGTCGGGAAGTGCTCTCGGTCTGTCTGGCTGTCGTCGTGCGTCCAGGTGCATTGGCAGGTTCGTAGCCAGTCTTGCCACTCGTCGTGGGTCACCATGCCGACCTGCTTGTCGGCTGCCAGCAGAGTCAGGAACTGGTGGATCTCGCCGCCCGCTTTTTGGTGCAGGCTGCGTAGGTACGAGTCATCTCGTTGGTTCATCTCACTGACGTGCCAGCCGATGCGGTAAGTGGCATCGGCAACGTCTTGCTCTGCTTCCCCATCACTGAGGAGCCACTGCCCACCGAAGCGTGTCATGAAGCCATCCAGCCGCACCAGAAACGTCGCGTAGTGGAAGAGCGCTGAGCGGCCGTAACCTTCGGCCTGGAACTCTTGGGTGTACCCGTCGGGCCAGTCCTCACTGGGCGGCTGGTCCCACGGTCGGTCTTCTTCGAGCAACGTAGATCGGTAGGCCGTCAGGTCGCCGCCCAGTCCCGAGACGGTGCTCCAGATGCGGTAGTAGGCCTCGAACCGCTCCAGCCAGTTGACGGCCAGGCGTGAGTCGGTCGGTAGACGGCGGGCCATCTCAAGGTGTGTCAGGTGCATCGACCGCCGTTGGATCTGGGCGAGGATCATCTCAGCAGTCTGGGACAGCACTTGAGTCTCGGGCTGTCGACGGAAGTGCTCCAAGCTGACGCCCCATTCAGCGGCTGCCAGGCGGCGTAGCTGGGCGGGTTCTCGGTCTCGGTCGCCTTCGGTCAGTCCGAGGAGTACCCGCGCCGTCAACCCGATCCTCGACTCGCCTAGCTCGACGACGGCGCTTCGGATTAGCTGCTCGATGGATGGTGCGGTGACCGCACGGTCCATCTCAACCAGGTCGAGAGCGCGGACCGACTGGGCCAGCGCAGGGAGGTCCAGCTGACGGAGCTGGAGCAGTCCGTTACGGCGCAGTTGTTTCAGGTCGCTCAGTAGATCATCGAAGAGCGGCGGTTCGACCTGGGGTGGCATGACGCAGCCAGTTCAGCAGAGCCAACCGAGGAACCACCAGAAGACCACCTGAGGGACCACCAGGGCAACCACCACCTGCGGTGCTGTGGTGACGCTCGTCAGGCAACGGAGGACGCTCGAAGGTTTCGGGTGGCGGTCTGGCATCAACCACGGAGGTTGCTCATGTCCGAACTCATTCCCTACTCCCAGCAGTCCAGCGAGGTGGTACCAACCGGTGTCGGTGCACTGGTGGAGCGCAAGGCCGACCGTCTGGCTCGCAAGCAGGTCGAGCAGTTGCAGCGCACCAAGCGGGTCGGGCTGGCTCGGCTGGAGGTGCAGGCACAGCTGGAGTCGGCTCGGGCTCAGGCTGTCGGCTACGTCGGACAGCAGGCGATGCAGACGGTGGCCATGGTGTCGCAGTTGGAAGGACAGCTCGGTATGGCGTGCCCGTTGGCGGTGTCCAGGTTGCAGGGCATTGCTGACATGACGGCGTTGTCGCTGGCTGAAGTGGTGTCCGATGCTGCTCGGAAGATGGGGCGGTGAGCGGGATGATCGTCTTTCTCATCGGAGTGGTGCTGGGCATGCTGGCACTGGGTGGTCTGGTGGTGACCTGGGCGGTATACGCACCTTCGGCTGCTGAGCTGGCCGAGAAGGCTCGGCTGCACGACGAAGCCCAGAAGGCGTCCTGGCGGATGCATCAGCAGGCCACGCAGGCCTTTGCGCAGATGCTGGAGGTGTCACGGCAGCGGCTGCCTGGTGCTTCGCCTGGCGGCGACGGCACCGAGTCTGTCTCTTATACACATCTCCGAGCCCACGAGACTCCTGAGCATCTCGTATGCCGTCTTCTGCTTGAAAAAAAACAACCACAAACACTACACGTCTTACCCCACCCATCCTTGCGTCGCTACCATTCACATTCATAATGCCATCGCTAATTCAGAGATTTTCTTGT